>Ga0209309_10003747_pt1 | contig 12927 bp, 12 predicted proteins | sample COGITO_mtgs_1204_2_FD_184807 | JGI IMG/M metagenome (GOLD analysis project Ga0209309, IMG submission 184807) | Pelagic marine microbial communities from North Sea - COGITO_mtgs_120412 (SPAdes) (version 2) | ecosystem: Environmental > Aquatic > Marine > Epipelagic ...
AAAGTCCGAGTGAAGTCCAGGAAAAAGCAATCCCTATTTTATTGCAAGAAGACACCGATATCGTTGCACTTGCCCAAACTGGTACAGGAAAAACCGCTGCTTTTGGTTTTCCACTCATTCAAAAAATATCTGCTGAAAGTAAGCATACACAAGGATTAATTCTTTCCCCTACAAGGGAATTGTGTTTGCAAATTACCAATGAACTAAAAAATTATGCGAAGCACACTCCAGGCATGAACACTGTTGCCATTTATGGAGGAGCAAGTATTACAGATCAAGCGAAACAAATTCAGCGTGGAGCACAAATTATTGTGGCAACTCCAGGTAGAATGCAAGATATGATCAACCGTAAATTGGTTGATATTTCTAGAATAGAATTTTGCGTTTTAGATGAGGCAGATGAGATGTTGAATATGGGCTTCTTTGAAGACATTACTGCAATCTTATCTCACACACCAAAAGAAAAGAATACCTGGTTATTTTCTGCAACTATGCCGAAAGAGGTTTCTACCATCGCTAAAAAATTCATGCGTTCTCCAAAAGAGATTACAGTAGGTAATAGAAATGAAGGAACATCTAATGTTTCTCATGAATATTACTTAGTAAACTCTAGAGATCGTTACGCAGCTTTAAAGAGATTGGCAGATGCAAACCCAGACATCTTTTCGGTAATATTTTGCCGTACAAAAAGAGATACTCAGAAAATTGCAGAGAACCTTATTGAAGATGGATATAATGCAGCTGCATTACACGGAGATTTAAGTCAGAACCAACGTGATTTGGTAATGAAAAGTTTTAGAAACCGTACCATCCAGATGCTTGTAGCAACAGATGTTGCCGCTCGTGGTATTGATGTAGATGATATTACTCACGTAATTAACTACCAATTACCAGATGAGATTGAAACCTATACACACCGCAGTGGTAGAACAGGTAGAGCAGGTAAAAGTGGTGTTTCTATGGTGATTGTTTCTAAGAGTGAACTTAGAAAAATTAAGAGTATAGAACGTATTATTAAGCAAAACTTTGAGCAAAAGGAAATTCCAGATGGAATGGAAATTTGTAGAGTTCAGCTTTTTCACCTTGCTAACGATATAAAGAATACTAAGATCAATCATGATATTGAGCCTTATCTTCCAAGTATAGAAGAAGTGCTTCAAGATTTTTCAAAAGAAGAATTAATTAAAAAAGTTTTCTCTGTAGAGTTTACTAGATTCTTTAATTACTATAAAAATGCTTCCGATCTTAACTCTAAGGTTTCTGCTAATTCCAGAGATAGAGATAGTGACAGCGGTGGTGATAGTACAAGATACTTCATTAACGTTGGTGCAAAAGATGATTTTGACTGGATGACATTGAAAGATTTCTTGAAAGAAAATCTAGATCTTGGTAGAGATGATGTATTTAGAGTAGATGTTAAAGAAAGTTTCTCTTTCTTTAATACTAATTCTGAAATCTCTGAAAAAGTAATTGCTTATTTCCAAGATTTCCAACACCAAGGTAGACGTGTAAGTGTTGAAATTTCAGAAAATGGTGGCGGTGGTGGCCGTTCTGGCGGAAGAAGCAGAGGCCGAAGCGATAAACCAAGAGGAGGAGGATTTAAAAAATCTTCAGATGGTGGTGGAAGAAGAAGGTCTGAAAAGACTTTTGATAAAGGACCAAGATCATCTTCATCTTCAGACGCTCCAAGCAGAAGAAGATCTGATGCTCCAGCAGGAAAACCATCAGATAAAAGTGGTAGCCGTAAAAAGAATATCGAGAGTTCTGTAAATAGAAGAAAATCGAGACGTTCTTAAAAAATAATTAAACAATGGGTGGTTTTGGTATAATATTTAATGTACTTTCCACCCATTGTATTTATATTTTATGAGATTATTATTAGCCTTTACGTTCCTCTTTTTAGTTAGTCAAGTTGGGTTTTCTCAAAATCCAGATATTGTTAAAGGAAAAGTATTAAACGCCGCAAACGATCTTCCTTTGGAAAACGTAAACGTGGTTAATCTTAATCAGGTAAAAGGATCTACAACTACTAATGAAGGTGATTTTGAATTACAGGCTACTGTAAACGACACTTTATTCTTTTCTTATTTAGGATTTAAAACCATTCAAGTTAGAGTTACGAATGACTGGCTGAAGTATGGCTCTGTTAAAGTAAAAATGACAGAACTTGGAATTGCTTTAGAGGAAGTTGTAGTGTCACCCCTTAAACTTACCGGATATCTCGAAATAGACGTTAAGAATATTCCTATCTATGAAAATTACAGGTATAGTATTTCTGGCCTTAATGCTGGTTACGAAGGTGGAGAATATGCTCCAAGTGCAGCAGGCAGAGCTTTAGGTGCTATTTTTAATCCTGCAGATGCACTTTATAATATCTTTGGAACTAAGCCAAAGCAAATGCGTAAATTGCGTAAAATGAAAGATGATGATGAAATTCGTAATCTTTTGCAAACAAAATTTGACAGACAAACTTTAGCCGCTGTTTTACAGATTACAGAAGTTGACATAGATGAAATTCTGGCAAGATGTAATTATTCAAAAGACTTTATGAGGAATGCCAATGATCTGCAAATATTGGATGCTATCAGTGGGTGTTACGAAGAATACAAAGTATTGAAAAGAGACTAATTAGCGATAAACCGATGGCTCCCTGTATTTATTTTTAACTTCCATTAGCGCTTTAAGATTTTTTAAACCTGCTTCCAAATCATTGCCATACGCTTTTTCTACCGGATGCAAGAGCGAAATTACTGAGAAAGGAAAGGCAAGACCGCCTTTTACTCCCCAAACCATTTTTGTTTTATTCTCATCCAACTCTTTTAACCCCTTATAATCTAAGACTACAGTCTTTAACGGACTCACAATTAAAAAGCGAGTCTCGATAATTTTACCTTGATGGATCTTAATTATCTTTTGAGTTCCCTCCTTAAAATATTTATGCCCTTTCCAATACAGCAAAGCATCTAACTTCCCATCTTCTCCTTTATATCTTAAAACCCCGTCAAAGCCTTCTACAAACCAAGGCATCCAAGTATGTTCGTTTTTTAATTGCCTAACGTAATTAAATACTTCATCTTTTGGCCTGTTAATAACCACCGTTCGGCTTATATCAAATTCCTTATTGGCCCAAGCATGTAGGAATGCAAAAAAAGTAATAATAGCAATTAGGGTATAAAAGAATAATGTCATGGAATGAAATTAGAAACTTAAATTTATATTTTTATTACTTCTTTTCAAAGTTTTCTATTATTTTATCTAAATCTTTAAACGATTTACCTAACCATTCAAATTTAACTGCATTTTTCTCATTTTCAGTCAATTCCCATATTATATTTTTATTACGCAATTCTTGGGTTAAGTGTTGTAGGATAATAGCAGCAGAAACAGATATATTCAAACTCTCTGTAAAACCTCTCATTGGTATTTTAATAAAATCGTCTGCTTCTTCTAATATTTCCTGAGAAAGTCCATGTCGCTCTGTTCCGAAGAAAATTGCAGAAGGTTTGGAAACATCAAAGTCTTGGATATTTTTAGTATCACCATGAGGAGTGGTTGCCACAATTTGATAGCCTTTCTCTCGAAGATATTTTATACACTCTTTACTGCTATGGTGTCTATTTAAACTCACCCATTTCTGAGCTCCCATTGCAATCTCCCTATCTATTTTTTTAAGGTTGCGCTCTTCTATAACATGTATATTCTGAATTCCAAAAACATCACAACTTCTAATAACCGCACTGGTGTTGTGAAGCTGATATACATCCTCTGTTACTACCGTAAAATGATTGGTTCTTTGGGTGATCACTTTTTGAAATAATTCTTTTCTTCTAGGAGTAAGAAAATCTTCCAAATAATTTATAAGCGCAGGGGTTATATCCAAAATAGTGGGTTATGAAATGAAATAAAAAAGGCTGCTCGAAGGTAAAAACGAGCAGCCTTTTATTTATTGATCTTTATTCAAAAGATATTATTTTTCGAACTCTTTCAAGGTCTTAATAATAATTTGAACACAATCTTTAAGCTCTGCTTCTGTCATTACCAACGGTGGCGCAAATCTAATAATATTACCATGAGTTGGCTTAGCTAAAAGTCCATTTTCTTTTAAAGCTACACAAATATCCCATGCGGTAGAACTATCTTCAGAATCATTAATAACAATAGCATTCAGCAATCCTCTACCTCTAACAAGAGTCACCAGATTACTGTTTTCTATATAATCATTCATTTCTTTTCTGAAAAGATCACCCAGTTTTCTAGCATTCTGAGCTAATTTTTCATCTTTTACAACATCTAATGCCGCAACTGCTACAGCTCCCGCAACTGGATTTCCTCCAAAAGTAGAACCATGTTGTCCTGGTTGGATAACATCCATCACCGCATTATCTGCAAGTACTGCAGACACTGGATAGTTACCTCCCGAAAGTGCTTTCCCAAGAATCAATATATCTGGTCTTGTATAGGTTTCTTGGCGTTCACAATGTCCTTGGCAAGTACAATTTCCACAAACAGCTAATAAAGCACCTGTTCTGGCAATCCCTGTTTGAATTTCATCTGCCATAAAAAGCACATTATGAGCTTTACATAGCTCTTTTGCTTTTTTAATATAGTCATCAGAAGGAGTAAATACTCCAGCTTCCCCTTGAATTGGCTCTACAAGAAATCCTGCTAAATTTTTGTTATCTTTTAAAGCAGCCTCTAAAGCATCAATATCATTATAAGGTATCTTTATAAACCCAGGAGTATACGGTCCAAAATTCTTACGTGCATTTTCATCATTAGAAAAAGAGATCACCGTAGTGGTTCTTCCATGGAAGTTATTCTCGCAAACAATTATCTGCGCTTCTTTTTCATGTACTCCTTTGCGCTCATATGCCCACTTTCTGGCAATCTTAATAGCAGTTTCAACTGCTTCTGCCCCAGTATTCATGGGTAATATTTTATCAAAGCTGAAATACTCTGTGGCATATTTTTCGTATGGCCCTAAAACATCATTGTGAAAAGCTCTAGAGGTCAAGGCTAATTTTGAAGCCTGATCATGCATTGCTTTTACTATTTTCGGGTGACAATGACCCTGGTTTACAGCAGAATATGCCGAAAGAAAGTCATAATATTTTTTATCTTCTACATCCCACACATGAACTCCTTTTCCTCTACTTAACACTACAGGTAGTGGGTGATAATTATGAGCTCCATGTTTATCTTCCATTTTAATTGCTTCTTCGGAAGAGTTGATCTTTTCTAATTCCATATCGAATTATTTAATGATTTATTTTTCTAAAATTCCTTCTTTCCTGTTTTTCAATGAAGAAATTTCAGGAGGAGAGAAATCATCCAAACACAACTCCCGCAAATTACTAAATGTAAACTGAAATTTATAATACCAGCATTAATAAATTCTTCACAATTATCCTATTTTTGCGGTATGGGAAGAAAGAAAAGAAATCAAGTATTTGAACAATTGGAAATTCTGGATGCCGGAGCAAAAGGAAAAAGTATAGCAAAAGCACCAGACGGAAAAGTAATATTTATAAATAATGCGGTTCCGGGTGATGTGGCAGATATTCAAACTACCAAGAAGAAAAAATCTTTTTATGAAGGTACTGCTGTAGAATTTCATAAATATTCAGACAAACGTGTAGAACCGGTTTGCCAACATTTTGGAACTTGTGGTGGCTGTAAATGGCAATTTATGGGCTATGAGCATCAATTATTCTATAAGCAACAAGAAGTTGAAAACAATTTAAAGCGTTTAGGTAAAATTGAATTACCAGAGATGACACCTATTCTTGGAAGTAAAGAGATCTACTTCTATAGAAATAAAATGGAATTTTCTTTTAGCGATAGCCGTTGGTTAACTTTAGATGAAATAAGAAGCAATGAAGATTTTGACGATAAAGAAGCTTTAGGTTTTCACATTCCTGGAATGTGGGATAAGATCTTAGATATTAAAAAATGTCATCTTCAGGCAGATCCAAGCAACAGCATTAGAAATTTCGTGAAGCAATTTGCAATAGATAACGATCTTTCTTTCTTCAATACTAGAGAACAAAGAGGTCTTTTAAGAACTTTAATGATTAGAACTTCTTCTACTGGAGAAATCATGGTGTTGGTTCAGTTCTTTTCAGATGAAAAAGGAAAAAGAGAATTATTGTTAGATAATCTTGCTGAAAAATTCCCAGAAATTACATCCTTGCAATATGTTGTAAATCCTAAGGGTAATGATACTATTTACGATCAGGAAGTAGTTTGCTATAAAGGTCGTGATCATATTTTTGAGGAGATGGAAGGTCTTAAATTTAAGATTAATGCTAAATCTTTTTACCAAACAAATTCAGAACAAGCTTATCAGCTATACAAGATTACCAGAGATTTTGCCGGATTAACCGGTAAAGAATTGGTATATGACCTTTACACCGGTACAGGAACGATTGCTCAATTTATTGCAAAAAATGCGGCTAAAGTAGTTGGTATTGAAGCCGTACCAGTAGCTATTCAAGACGCTAAAGAAAATGCAAAGCGCAATAATATAGAAAATACTGAATTCTTTGCCGGTGATATGAGAAAGGTATTTACTGAAGCGTTTATTAAGGAACACGGTCACCCCGACGTAATTGTAACAGATCCACCTAGAGATGGAATGCATAAAGATGTGGTTGCACAAATTATTGGTATCTTACCACAGCGTATTGTGTATGTAAGCTGTAATTCTGCTACACAGGCCAGAGATCTAGCTTTGTTGGATGAACATTACAAAGTAACTAAAGTGCAAGCGGTAGATATGTTTCCTCAAACTTTTCATGTAGAGAATGTGGTATGTTTAGAAAGAAGATAAATTTTAAAGGTAGAAAAATTGCACTTTTAGCAATCGCTGCAGTGCTTATGACAATAGGTTGCCAGAAAGATGACATTTGCCCGGAGTCTACCGCAACTACTCCTCTTATAAAGGTATTATTCTTTGATGCGGAAAATACAGATCAAAATGATCCAAAATCTGCAATTAATTTGAAAGTGAAAGCTCAAATAATTGAAAATGATCTTATAACGAGAAGCACTGTTTCTGCTATAAATCTTCCTTTAAATACCAACGTAGGTGAAAATACCAACGTAGGGGCTACAACTTACGAATTTACAGAATATGCACGCGTATCGGGAGACACAGAACCAAATACTGAGAATCCACCAAATACAGATGTATTAAGAATTACATATTCCATAGCTGAAGAATATTTAAATAGAGCTTGTGGTTATCGAGTACTTTATAACAATATACAAGTAGAAATTAGCGAACCTGAAGACGATACTTCGGGCAATTGGATCACAAACATTACCGTTCAAGACAGTATAATAGATAATGAAACAACTACTTACTTTTTTATTTACCATTAGCATCTTTTTTCTTGTAGGCTTATCAACGGTTGATGCGCAAACTCAAACCGACACCCTTAAGTTCAAAGAAAAATATGGTTTACGTATTGGAACCGATATTAGTAAACTAATTCGATCTTTTGTACAGGAAGATTATAGTGGATTAGAGTTAATGGGAGATTATAGAGTATATAAAAATTACTACGCCGCTGCAGAAATTGGGAACGAGAAATTGGCATTTGATACTAATACTCTAGCTGTAACGGCCAAAGGAAGTTATATTAAGGTTGGTGCAGATTATAATGCTTATGAGAATTGGACAGGGATGGAAAACATGATTATTGTTGGTGCCAGATATGGTTTTTCAACATTTTCTCAAACCTTAGAGCAATATTCCATTTATCAAGATTCACAATATTTCCCTCCTAATGTAAATACAGATCCTATAGAATCTAAAGGACTTACAGCAAGCTGGTTAGAACTAATAGTGGGAATTAAAGTGGAAGTATTAAATAATCTTTACCTAGGTGGAAATGTTCAGTTGAAAAGAAGAATTACGCAAACCACACCAAGAAATTTTGATAACCTCATAATTCCTGGTTTCAATAGAACGTATGACGACAGCTTCTTTGGAGTTGGTTATAATTACGGAATCTCTTATTTAATTCCATTATACAAAAAAGCCAAGAATTAATCTTGGCTATCTTTTATTTTGTGAAGTTTTTTAGTCCCTTCATAGATCTCATATTTCAGAAATTTAGATTCTAAAGATCCATTAAAAAGTTTGATCTTTCTTGATGGTCTTAAACCCACATGTTTTATAGATTCTAAATTAGAAGTTATAAACCACGACTCTGTTCCGGGATAGCTCTGTTTTAGTGTATCTCCTATTTCCTTATAGAACGCTGGCATATCAATATTCAAGCGTTCCCCATATGGAGGATTAAAAACCATGTGCAAGTGTCTGTCGTTTTGCTTAACACTAGCAAAAAAATCTTGCTGCTTTACCTTGATATAATCAGATAAATTAGCATTCTCAATGTTATCTATCGCCTTGTTAATTGCGGAAGGAGCAGTATCATATCCTAACATGGTAAAATGATATTCTCGAACTTTCTTCAATACAGATTCTTCAATTTTTTCAAATAAATCTACATCCCAATCTTTCCATTTTTCAAAAGCGAATTCTTTCCTATTTAAGTTTGGCGGAATATTACATGCTATCATAGCAGCTTCAATAAGTATTGTTCCACTACCACACATAGGGTCTAGAAAATCACTCTGCCCATCCCACCCGGATAGTAACAATAATCCGGCAGCCAAAACTTCATTTATAGGAGCAATATTTGTGGCTGTTTTATATCCTCTTTTATGCAAAGATTGTCCAGAACTATCTAAAGCAACATTACAAGTTTCATTTTCAATATGAATATTTACACGTAAAGTTGGGAAATCAAGATCTACATTAGGTCTATCATCATATTTCTCTCTAAACCTATCTACAATGGCATCTTTGGTTTTTTGAGCGATATACATGGAATGCGTAAATTTTTCTGAATGCACCGTAGCATCAATTGCTAAAGTGTCTTTTACATCCATATATTCTTCCCAAGCAATCTTCTTAATCTCTCTATAAAGATCATCTTCTGTTCTAATCTTAAAAGTTTTAAAAGGTTTTAAGATCTTAATAGCAGTTCTTAAACACAGATTAGCTTTATACATAAAACCGATATCGCCGGTAAATTTAACATTACGAGTACCTTCTACAATATCCATTGCTCCAAGCGCACGTAATTCTTTAGCTAATATTGGTTCAAACCCATAAAGAGTCTTGGCCACCATCTCAAAATTATTTCCCATTTCATTAATTTATAGAACCGCAAAAATACGTTAATTTTACAGGATAAAATAATACTCAATGCGCCCGTTGCGCTTTAAATTAGAAGTATTGAAATATTTCAAGTTCGTATCCGACTAAATATTTCTTTATCAAAATTCAACTCAAAAAATTGATGATCTACATTCTTTTAATTCTTGCTGTACTTATAGGATACATAATTTCAAGATTCTTAAAACCGTCTAATTCTGTTGGTTTTAAACTTCTACTTTCCTTTAGTGGAGCTTATCTATTATCGGTTACAGTATTTGAGCTCTTACCGGAAGTATATGAGTCTGGAAAAGAGAATATTGGCATCTTTATTATGTTGGGATTACTGCTTCAAATTATGCTAGAATTTCTCTCTAAAGGTGCAGAACATGGACATTTACATTTAGATGAGAACAATAGGCAGTTTCCAATTGTTCTGCTGGTTAGTTTATGCATCCACTCTTTATTAGAAGGATTTCCACTGAATCATACCTCCCATCTATTATATGGGGTTCTTATTCATAAAATACCTATTGCAGCCATTTTATCTACTTTTCTAATTCACTCAAAAATTGGAAAACCGAAAGTAATTTTATTCTTGCTGATCTTTGCATTAATGACACCGCTTGGTAGTTGGTTGCAAGCCAATTTTGAACTATTAGAAACCTACAGCGCCTATATCAATGCTTTGGTGATAGGTATTTTCTTACATGTTTCTACTACCATACTTTTTGAAACTTCCAAAAATCATAAATTTAATGCTTCCAAATTGGGAGTAATCGTCTTAGGAATTTTACTCGCATATCTATTATAACATGTTCACCAGAGAAGAATCAAAGAAAATTAGAGAAGCATTTTGGATAGAGTTTGGAAAGACCTATAAAAGAAAATGGATCTTATATAACACTAAGATCAAAGAGATTCAGTTGAAATTTACTTTTGATACTAATGTTGCACAAGTTTCTTTAGATGTTACAGCCAACGATGAGCTGATTAGAGCTTATTATTATGAAAGATTACTTGCCTTAAAAAACATTATTCTTTCTGAGTATTTACCTGATGCTATTTTTGAAGAAAATTATGTACTTGCGGAAGGCAAGGTGGTTTCTAGGATATATGTTGAACTTCAAAAGGTTAATATTCATAGTAACAAAGATTGGGAAAATGTGATGATCTTTTTAGAAGATAGAATGAATAGTTTTGAAATGTTTTTCTTAGAATATAAAGATTATGTAGATCAATAGATTGGTGGAAAAGAATAAAGGGCTTATTAAACTTAAATACATTTTTTTAAAATTGATGTAACACTCTAAATCTTTGGTAGTCTAATAGATATGAAGAAATTTTGGATACTTTATATCTTGCTGATTGTCGCTCATTTTAAGGCGAAATCGGAGGTATTAGATCCTATCAAATTTACTCATGTAGAAATTCTCAATGAAAATACCTTCAGAATTCCTTTTAAACTTATAGATCATTTAATTGTTGTAGAAGCAGAATTACAAGGTCAAAAAGGTAATTTCATAATAGATACGGGTTCAGAAACCCTTCTTTTGAACAAAGTTCACTTTCCAGTAAAATATAAGGAAACAAAGAAATTAGTTAAAAGTACAGGCGTTCTCAATGAAACAGTAAATCCTTATGAAGATTATCTGGAAGAATTTATATTACAAAATTTAAGTTTAAAGGATACGCAATCTCATGTTATAGATCTTTCTCATATAGAAAAGAAGAAGAACATGAATTTATTAGGCATTATTGGCTTTAATATTTTAAAGGATTATGAGGTTTTTATAGATCTACATCTTAACCAAATTACCCTAAGCAGAACAGATAAAAGTGGTGATAAAATTGATACCAGAGGTTATTTAGAAAAAATATCTGATAGTATTCCATTTAAACTTGTTAAACATAGCATTGTACTAAAAACTACAGTTGGACAAGAAACGATGAATTTTGCTTTAGATTCTGGATCGGAATACAACCAATTAAATACATCAAAAAGTCAAAAGGTTATTCAATTTTTTATTCCCTCCAAAAGAATTGTACTTGCGGGTACAAGCAGCCAAAAGGCAGAGGTTATGGCAGGGAAATTGTATCGTGTAAAACTATCTAATCATATTTATTTTGGGCCTATGAATACCATAATAACTAATTTAAATAGAATGAATGACGCTTTTGGAGTAAATTTGGATGGCGTTATGGGGTATGAGTTTTTTGCTCAAAAAAGAACTATTATTAATTATAAAAAAGAAATGCTTTATTTTATAGAGTATCCTTTAAATTACCAAAATTGAAAGTATTAACTCGATATTTCTTCATTCTGCTACTATTTTTATGCTCCGTACCAAATTACGGACAAGAAAATGGTATAAAAGGATATTGGATAGATGGAGATGAAGTAGTATTTTCTTTTGATGCTGACGATTTTAATAAAGCTAGTAAAGATGATTCTGGTGATCTCATAGATTTTAAAGACCTAAACATCAAAAAAGTGGTGGTTTCTGGAAATTTTAATGGTTGGTCCAAAGATGAATGGCTCATGAAACCAGTTGGCAGTGGAAAATATGAGCTAAGAAAAAAAATTAGCAAGTTTACAGATGAGTTTCTTTGGGAATTTAAGTTTGTAATTAATAATTCTTATTGGGCAGAACCAGAAAGTGATTTTTCTAATGCCACTCCTGCTGCAGACCCCTATGGCAAAAACTATTATACTGCTTATAATCTAAAACTATTTACTGCAATTCCAGATAAAAATGGTAATACTTCCTTTATTCTCCCGGGATATCATAATGCAAAAGATGTAGTATTATCTGGTACCTTTAATAGATGGGATTTACATTATTTTAAAATGAATCATACGGAAAGAGGCTGGGAATTAAATTTAAATTTAAAACCAGGAATCTACGAGTATAAATTTATAGTTGATGGAGATTGGATGGAAGATCCTAATAATACCGCTAAAATACCGAACGAATTTAATGGATATAACTCTCTTAAGAACATTCAAAAACAAGTTACTTTCAGCTTAAATGGATATCAAACTGCTCAGGAAGTGATACTTACAGGATCTTTTGATAACTGGGATGAGCATAAAATAAAAATGAACAAAAAAGATGGAGCTTGGGTGAGAAGGCTAAAATTATCAGCTGGAAAATACCACTACAAATTTATTGTAGATGGTGAATGGCTTGTAGATCCTGTTAATTCAGTTATGGAATATGATGAAAATGGTAATATTAACTCCGTTTATATCGTTAAATAAATCCTACCTTCTATCTTCATATCCTTCTATCTTTTAAATCTTAACAGATTTCGAACGGGTAAAGATTAAATTTATCCACAATATACTCCCTCCTAAACTCTCAATTTCAGGATATAATTTATCAATTATTGCAGTTATAAAATATTCTTTAATTGAATTACCCTTCTCTCTCAACAATGATATGGCTTAATAAATATAAAGTTAATCATACATTAATAGTAATAAGAGATTCATTGCCAATAGATTATGGTTTTTTTCTAATGTTCAAGGGCATTAGAACCTTGGTTCGTTCGTTATTTGATCAAGAATAGTGCGTCCCGCTAAACCTGATGGTTTATCGCCGGGCTTTTCGCGCTACGCGGTAGCTTGCTCCAATCCCTGGCCGAGTACTCACAAACATATACTACTATAAATAACAAAACCCCTTCTG
>Ga0209309_10003749_pt1 | contig 12913 bp, 11 predicted proteins | sample COGITO_mtgs_1204_2_FD_184807 | JGI IMG/M metagenome (GOLD analysis project Ga0209309, IMG submission 184807) | Pelagic marine microbial communities from North Sea - COGITO_mtgs_120412 (SPAdes) (version 2) | ecosystem: Environmental > Aquatic > Marine > Epipelagic ...
ACAGTGGTCTATTTGTACTATACCAAGTTTTTCTAACTTCATAATCTGTACTAAATACTGTAGTCCATGTGGTTGTAGTAGATCTATTAGTACTCCACGTGGTTGTAGTATTCCATGAAGTTTCCCACGTCGTAGTGACGTCGTATATTGTACCCCATGTGGTTGTTGTACTTCTACTCGTAGATTGACTTGTATTCCAAGTAGTTGTTGTACTTCTACTTGTTGAATAACTAGTCGTTGTCGAGTGTGACGTATTATACGTAGTTGTTGTAGATCTACTCGTAGATTGACTAGTGTTGTACACTGTTGTCCACGAAGTTGTCCACGTAGTTGTTGTAGATTTATTGGTATTGTACACCGTTGTCCACGAAGTTGTCCACGTAGTTGTTGTAGATTTATTAGTCTGTAAAGAGGTAATCCACGTAGTTGTTGTATCTACCTCTGTAATTCTACTCGTTGTCCATGATGTCGTCCATGTGGTTGTTGTACTATGTTCCGTAGTTCTACTTGTTCCCTTACTTGTTCCCCAAATAGTTACTGTACTCTTAGACGTCGAGTGTGACGTTGAATGAGAAGTAGTCCATGAGGTTGTCCAAGTCGTAGTAGTTGACTTTTCAGTTCCTCTACTTGTAGTATGACTAGTTGTCCAAGTAGTTGTAGTCGAATGTGACGTTCCTCTACTCGTTCCTTTACTTGTTGTCCATGAAGTTGTCCATGTTGTAGTAGTTGATTTACTAGTTGAATGCGAGGTCGATTGATTCGTATTAAACGTAGTTGTAGTCGAGTGTGACGTTGATTTACTTGTAGCGATACTTGTTGTCCAAGTCGTAGTGTAAGTAGTTGTAGTCGAATGTGATGTTGACTGACTAGTTGTCCAAGTAGTTGTAGTCGAATGAGACGTTCCTCTATTTGTTCCCCTGCTAGTTGACCAATATGTAGTATATGCAGTTGTAGTCGAATGAGACGTTCCTCTACTCGTATTATAAGTTGTAGTCCACGACGTTGTCCATGCAGTAGTAGTCGATTGACTAGTTGCAAACACAGTTGTGTATGTAGTTGTAGTCGAATGAGACGTTGACTGATTTGTATTAAACGTTGTAGTCCATGACGTTGTCCATGCAGTAGTAGTCGATTGACTAGTTGCAAACACAGTTGTGTATGTAGTTGTAGTCGAATGAGACGTTGACTGACTTGTATTAAATGTCGTAGTATAAGACGTAGTCCATGCGGTAGTCGTTGATCTAGACGTATTCCAATATGTTGTATAAGTAGTTGTAGTCGAGTGTGACGTTCCTCTACTAGTGTTATAAGACGTAGTCCAAGATGTAGTCCAAGACGTTGTAGTCGACTGGTTAGTTGTAAATGTAGTCGTATATGACGTTGTAGTCGAATGTGACGTTGACTGACTAGTGTTCCAAGTGGTTGTAGTCGAATGTGACGTTGATCTACTAGTTCCTCTACTAGTTATAAATGTTGTAGTCCATGTCGTTGTAGTCGAATGAGACGTCGCAAATGTTGTTGTATACGTTGTCGTAGTCGAATGAGACGTTGACTGACTTGTGTTCCAATATGTAGTCCAAGCTGTAGTATATGACGTTGTAGTCGATTTACTAGTTGCAAATGTAGTCGTATATGACGTTGTAGTCGAATGAGACGTTGACTGACTAGTTGTCCATGTTGTAGTTGTTGCATGCGACGTTGATCTACTAGTTCCTCTACTAGTTCCAAACGTTGTAGTCCATGTCGTTGTAGTCGAGTGTGACGTTGCAAACGTAGTCGTATACGTAGTTGTAGTCGAGTGTGACGTTGACTGGCTTGTGTTCCAAGATGTAGTCCAAGCTGTAGTATATGACGTTGTAGTCGATTTATTAGTTGCAAACGTGGTAGTCCACGTAGTTGTAGTCGAATGCGAAGTTGACTGACTAGTTGTAAATGTAGTTGTCGTCGAACGCGACGTCGAACGTGTCGTAGATTGACTAGTATTAAATGTCGTAGTATACGTCGTAGTAGTTGATTTACTAGTGTTCCAAGTTGTAGTAGTTGCCCTACTTGTGCCTCTACTTGTACCATGACTAGTTCCAAACGTTGTTGTATATGTTGTCGTAGTTGATCTACTTGTTGACCAAGTTGTAGTGTAAGTCGTAGTCGTCGTATGTGATGTTGACTTACTCGTTGACCAAGTTGTGGTAGTTGCCCTACTAGTTCCTCTGTTTGTAACGTGACTAGTTCCAAATGTGGTCGTATATGTTGTCGTAGTTGATTTACTGGTATTCCAATATGTTGTATACCCCGTAGTAGTTGATTTACTCGTAGATTTACTGGTTGCAAACGTTGTTGTAGTCGAATGTGACGTTGATTTCGATGTTGATTGACTAGTTGCAAACGTTGTATTATATGTCGTAGTGGTCGATCTACTAGTATTCCAATATGTAGTATACGTTGTCGTTGTAGCTCTTGAAGTTGCTCTAGTAGTATTATAAGATGTAGTCCACGATGTGTTATATGCAGTACTTGTAACTCTACTAGTGTTCCACGAAGTCGTGTATGCTGTTTCAGCTTGATAAGATTCTGATCTACTAGTACTCTTACTTGTATTCCATGATGTGTTATAAGTAGTAGTTGTAGATTTTGAAGTTATTCTTTTAGTTAAATGACTTGTACCAACAGCGGCCTCCCAATATGTAGTATAAGACGTAGATACAGCCCATGATGTAGTATACGACGTGCTGGTGTTCCAATAACTCGTATAAGAACCATCCGTAAATTTAGAGGTAGATTGACTCCCAGATGTAGTTCTACTAGTATTATTCGAAACATTTGTTAATTTACTCGTTCCCCATGATGTAATGTATAATCCCATTTAAACTTCTTGTCTTATTTTTAATTATCTTTCTTATTCAAATTACCCTTGCTGACATTCAAACTGACAACCGTATTGCCATGCATTAGGATGACATGGATCATAACATATCTCCTGTGGATCACATATTTCCGGACCGCCGGCTTCAAAGCATAATTCAGGTTTTCTATTATGGGTTAAAATTCCGTTAGCAAAGAAGATATCATTAGGTTCAACATCCAATTTGTAAACTGCATATGTGTTTGTTGTGTCTTCTGTTACGGATGTTACTAAAATCTCACCATCAGTTATATGATATAGATAATCTCCAACCTCTACTGTTTGAGCCTGTCTTGCTACCCATTTTCCAGATTTTTTTACAATATGTAAATGGTGAGGTGTTGATTTTATTAAGCCGTTATTTATATCAATTATACCAATCGCGTAGGTTTTTCTAGCAGCAACTAATTTATCATCATATGATAGATTATCTGCAATAGTAGTTGTTTCTACATCCCCCAACCCCTGTTCAATTTCTATATTATGTGGTCCATCCATCGTTAATATAGGTTCATTTAATTGAAGATCTTCAATCTTTACAGTTTCTGTTTCAGAAACATGAATCCATGAGCCTTCTACAATACAATCGCTAAGGCCATCATCAGTTTCTCTCTGTGTTACAAAGTTTGTATTATACGAGTAATATGTAGTCCACGAGGTAGTGTAATTAACTGTAGTATTCCACGATGTAGCGTAATTTATATTAACTACTGCGCTCTCTTGCGTTGATTTAGACGTAGTTCTACTGTATGTTGTATTTCTAGTAGTTGATCTACTGTAAGTGTACACTGTATTATAAGAAGTAGTCCACTCAGTCCACCATGAAGTAGTAGTTGATTTACTAGTCGATTGACTAGTTGCAAACGTTGTAGTCCAAGCTGTATTATATGTTATAGTAGTCTCTCTCACGGTTGTTTGACTAGTTGAGAAGACTGTCGTGGTATCATGTTTAGTTGCTCTACTCGTAGTTTTACTTGTTCCAAATGTTGTAGTCCATCCTGTTGTTGTCGAATGTGACGTTGACTGACTAGTTGTAAATGTTGTAGTCGTTGAATGTGACGTCGATCTACTCGTGTTCCAAGAAGTATTATACGTCGTGGTATATGTAGTCGTAGTAGACTTAGTAGTATTCCAAGAAGTATTATACGTCGTGGTAGTCGAATGCGACGTTGACTGACTAGTTGTCCATGTAGTTGTAGTCGAATGCGACGTTGATCTACTCGTATTGTAAGACGTGGTCCATGAAGTAGTCCATGCAGTTGTAGTCGACTGATTAGTATTAAATGTCGTTGTGTACGTAGTAGTCGTTGATTTACTTGTCGACTGACTAGTATTAAATGTAGTTGTAGTCGAATGTGACGTTGATCTACTCGTATTGTAAGACGTAGTCCATGAAGTAGTCCACGCAGTTGTTGTCGACTGACTAGTATTATATGTAGTTGTAGTCGAATGTGACGTTCCTCTACTTGTTGCCCAAGTGGTAGTCCACGTAGTATTAAATGTAGTAGTTGTCGACTTACTAGTGTTCCAATATGTTGTATAAGTAGTTGTAGTCGCTCTATTCGTTGATCTGCTTGTATTCCAAGTAGTTGTAGTCGAATGCGATGTTCCTCTGCTAGTTCCACGACTTGTTATCCAAGTAGTTGTATAAGTAGTGGTAGTTGAATGAGAGGTTGATCTACTTGTATTATAAGTTGTAGTCGTTGATCTATTTGTTGATCTACTTGTATTCCAAGATGTCGTCCAACTAGTGTTATATGTAGTGGTGGTCGATCTAGTCGTGTTCCAATATGTTGTATAAGTAGTGGTGGTCGAATGTGACGTTCCTCTACTCGTATTCCAAGTAGTTGTAGTCGAATGTGACGTTCCTCTACTAGTTCCACGATTTGTTGACCATACTGTGGTGTACGTAGTTGTAGTCGAGTGTGACGTTGATCTACTTGTATTATACGTTGTAGTTGTTGATCTATTTGTTGATCTACTTGTATTCCAAGATGTCGTCCAACTAGTGTTATAAGTTGTAGTCGTTGATCTAGTTGTATTCCAAGTTGTGGTATAAGTGGTTGTGGTCGAATGAGACGTTCCTCTACTCGTATTCCAAGTAGTCGTTGTAGATCTACTTGTCCCTCTACTTGTACCGTGACTTGTTGTCCAAGTTGTGGTATACGAAGTTGTAGTCGAATGAGACGTTGATTGACTTGTTGTCCAAGTGGTTGTAGTCGATCTAGTAGTTCCATGACTAGTTCCACGACTTGTTGACCAAGTTGTGGTATATGCGGTTGTGGTCGAATGCGACGTTGATCTACTCGTATTCCAAGTAGTCGTTGTAGATCTAGTAGTTCCACGGCTAGTTCCACGGCTTGTTGACCAAGTTGTGGTATAAGTAGTTGTAGTCGAATGAGACGTTGATCTACTCGTATTCCAAGTAGTCGTTGTAGATCTAGTAGTTCCTCTGCTTGTACCATGACTTGTTGCCCAAGTGGTAGTATACGAAGTTGTAGTCGAATGACTTGTAGATTGACTAGTCGTCCATGTAGTAGTCCAATAAGTAGTGTAAGACGTTGTAGTAGACTTAGTAGTATTCCACGATGTTGTATAAGTAGTTGTAGTCGAGTGTGAGGTAGATCTACTGGTGTTAAAATATGACGTCCAATTTGTAGTATATGCAGTTACAGTCGATTTACTTGTTGACCATGTTGTAACATACTCTGTAACAAATGTGGTTGTAGTAGATTTACTAGTTGATTGACTAGTTGTCCACGATGTCGTCCAATTTGTAGTATATGCAGTTGTAGTCGATTGACTAGTACTATAGCTAGTTGTCCACGATGTAGTCCACGCTGTTGTAGTCGATTGATTCGTCGATTGACTAGTAGTATAACTAGTAGTATATGTCGTCGTATATGTCGTAGTAGTCGATTGACTAGTATTCCAATATGTGGTCCAATTTGTAGTATAAACAGTTACAGTCGATTGATTTGTTGATTGACTAGTTGTCCACGATGTTGTCCATGCAGAAGTAGTTGTTCTACTTGTATTCCATGATGTCGTCCATGTTGTTGTGGTAGCTCTATCAGTTGATCTATTAGTACCATGAGATGTTGACCATGTTGTGGTAGTAGATCGAGATGTTGACTGTGAAGTAGTATGGGATGTCGACCAAACTGTAGTCCATGTCGTCGACGTTGAGTGCGACGTTGCATAAACAGTAGTAGTAGAATGCGATGTTGTCCACGTAGTACTAGTACTCTTAGATGTGGACCATACTGTAGTCCAAGTGGTAGTAGTAGATTGACTAGTATTGAAAACTTTATCAGTCTGACGTGAAGTATTTCTTTTTTCTACAGTAGATTGTGAAGTATTCCACGTAGTAGTGGTACCCTTAGATGTACTCTTAGATGTATTTACTGCACTTCCGGTAGACCAGAAATCAACTCTTGAAAATCCTATATTCTTCATATTGTCCTTTTAATTATATTCTATTTATTACGCAAAGTTACCAATGTAATTACAAAGTACATTGTCTTGATCTACCACAAAATATGATATAATTGAAACTCCTCCAGGTGCATCGTACCATTCAATTGCCGCACCGGATGGTGTTTTCATGAAAGGTGGTAATTCTAGAAATGACGCTCCAGCTCCATTAATAATAAGAATTGTACCTGATTGACCGGCATTAGAAGGATTAACTGACATTGTAATTTCAGTATTACTACCAGCGTTAACAACGAATGCATCACCTGTATCTAAGTCTGCTGTAAATACTCCACCGCTACCAGTAACTGTAATCAATTCTCTCTGTAATCTACCCGTTAAATATAAGTCATCGAATTGTACATCTGAATTAGTATTCGTATATTGGTTCATTGCGGTAGCATACGTATTAGAAGTACCTGTTGCACCTTTAATACCCGATGATCCCGATGATCCGCTCGTTCCAGAAGAACCTGAAGAACCATTTGTTCCGTTAGTTCCAGAAGTTCCATTAGTTCCAGAAGTTCCGTTAGTTCCAGAAGTTCCGTTTGTTCCAGAAGTTCCGTTTGTTCCGTTTGTTCCTGATGAACCTGAAGTTCCTGAAGAACCGTTTGTTCCGTTAGTTCCTGATGAACCTGAAGAACCGTTAGTTCCATTAGTTCCTGATGAACCGCTTGAACCGTCTGTTCCTGAAGTACCATCTGCACCCACTTTCATAGGCGTAAACGTAACAACTAATTGACCGCCTAAAGATTTATAATAAACAGCGTCTGCATTTTCTATATTATGAATAGAACCACCTGGTGAACCAGCTGCGACCCATGCTCTATAGTTATCAGTCGTCATATGCATGTCGGTTGATGTTCCGCCTGGGAAGTGGTTAGAATCAGAACCACCTACTCTTTCGAGAGTTAATCTTAAATCTCCACGTCCACCTGATCCATTAACGATAGATTGACCTGTACCTTTATATAAGTGATATTTAGTTGAATCACCTCTTTGTGCCATTTTGACATAAATGACATCATAACCTTCTTGTATCATATCGTCGAATAACGATTTTTGATAGTTGATGTCTTCTAAACCATTTGCTATATCAGAGAACCACCATTCTTTAGTACCTGAGTAAATAAATGAAGATGCTTCTGTATGCGCTAATTGATTTACGTTTGTATATGTACTATCACTAAACGTAACACCATCATATTCAACACCTAAACCACCGGCAGCACCATCATTACCTGAAGAACCTGAAGAACCGCTTGTTCCTGAAGAACCGCTTGTTCCTGATGTACCGCTCGTTCCAGAAGAACCACTTGATCCTGAAGATCCGTTTGTACCGTTAGTTCCTGAAGATCCGTTTGTACCGTTAGTTCCTGAAGACCCGCTTGTTCCTGAAGAACCTGATGTACCGCTTGAACCAGCATCACCTTGAGGTCCTTGAATAGAACCACCTGACATCCAACCTTCTGCTGCAGTCCACACCCATAAAGAATCATCTGCTTGTACAATATATGCATCACCGTTTGAATTACCAGTAGTTGGTAGTGCATCTGAAGTTGCAACTTGTCCTTGCATTTCAACACCCCAACCCGGATTACCTTGAACACCTTTAATACCTGATGTACCATTCGTACCACTTGAACCTGAACTTCCGTTTGTACCAGAAGTTCCGTTTGTTCCGTTAGTTCCCGATGTTCCGTTAGTACCAGAAGTTCCGTTAGTTCCTGATGAACCGCTTGAACCATTAGTTCCAGAAGTTCCGTCTGTTCCACTTGTTCCGGGAGCACCTTTAATACCTGATGTTCCGTTCGTTCCAGATGTTCCGTTAGTTCCTGAAGTTCCATCAGTACCAGAAGAACCGCTTGAACCATTAGTTCCTGAAGTTCCGTTAGTTCCTGAAGTTCCTGAAGTTCCGTTAGTACCTGAAGTTCCGTTAGTTCCTGATGAACCACTTGAACCATTCGTTCCTGAAGTTCCATCAGTACCAGAAGAACCGCTTGTTCCATTCGTTCCTGAAGTTCCATTCGTTCCTGATGAACCTGAAGTTCCATTAGTTCCAGAAGTTCCGTTTGTTCCTGATGAACCTGAAGTTCCTGATGAACCGCTTGAACCATCAGTTCCTGAAGTTCCTGAAGTTCCTGAAGTTCCATTAGTTCCTGAAGTTCCGTTAGTACCGTTTACACCAGCCTGACCTCTTTGTCCTTTTAAACCGGTTGCACCCACAGGAATTGTAAATTCGAATATTGCATCTGTTTCATCTCCAACATTTCTAACACTTACTGGAGTGCCTTCTAGTCCTGTTATAGATTCTGATGATACATCAACTGAACTACTTATACCATTAATACCAGAAGTTCCGTTGGTTCCTGATGAACCGTTTGTACCATTAGTTCCTGAAGTTCCATTAGTTCCTGAAGTTCCGTCTGTTCCACTTGTTCCAGGAGCACCTTTAATACCAGAAGTTCCGTTAGTTCCTGATGAACCATTTGTACCACTAGTACCATCCGTTCCTGATGAACCGCTTGAACCATTAGTTCCAGAAGTTCCGTTTGTTCCAGAAGTTCCGTTTGTTCCATTAGTTCCTGAAGTTCCAGGAGCACCTTTGATACCTGATGTTCCGTTAGTTCCTGATGAACCTGAAGTTCCACTAACTCCGCTAGTTCCGTTCGTTCCAGAAGTTCCGTTAGTTCCTGATGAACCGCTTGAACCAGAAGTACCTATATCACCAATAGGTTGAATAAACATATAAACTTCGTCGTTATTAGACATTGATCCCCAATCAGAACTAGAAATAGGCTCTAATTGTAAAGTTCTTTCATTTGAACCTAATTCGACATCTCTTACATAAAATGTTTTATAGATTGTACCATCAATAGAATTAGCAAAAACGACTATAGATTTTCTACTATTGGTAGAAAGTGTAGCTGCAACCAATGATGGTACAGCATTTCCACCTCTTAGGTGTGTTTCACTTAAAGTTACCGATGATGGTGAAGATGTATTATCAAATCTAAATACTCCAGAAGCTACTGAACCAGTGGTAGCAGTGCTATATTTATACTGAAGTCCAAATGTATTTGGTAATGCATTGTTTTCATACTTTCCGGTTGTTGAATTATATGATAAAACATCTCCATTTACAGGTGACGTCGATATAAATTCAAGAATTTGTTTTAATTTCAGTTGAGACATGAATAGTGTTATTCTTTTTTATGTTTATATAATTATATATCTTAAATTATTTGTAACCAGGCTTGACTGGGTACAATTAAGAAAAAAAAACTATTTTTTCTTAGTTAGTATTGCCATAAATTCTAGATGTTGTTTTAAAATATCTGTTTTTGACGCACTATCAGTTGTTTTATACCACTGCCACGCCGTAGAATTTAATATACTATTTTGTTTTTCTTTTAATTTATCTATACTTTTTTCAATAGATGTTATATGTTCATATGCAGATTCAGGAATTTCTAATTCTAATTTTATTGCGCATCTAATTAATTTAGCCCAATCTTCAGTTTCATTAGCATCTACTGAGTCTTCATATATTTTTATATATTTATCTAACTTAGATTGATCAATATCTGGCGATAATTTATCTGGGTGACATTTTACAACAACCTTTCTAAATAGATTTTTAAAATCCGGATGTTTATTAACTTCCTTTTCAAATTCTTCTGATTCTTTATTAGACTTTACCCATTCACTCGCCATAGAATCAATCTCTTCTGTTTGAAGAATTTTATCTTCATCAATTTCAGATAATGATTCCATAAATTTATTCTTTATTTCACTATTAGCTGCTTCGATATCTTCTAAGTCCTCTAATAGAAATTCATACTCTCTAACGAGCCTTTTAAAAATCAACTTATTAGCATTAAGTCCCATTTTTTATTTGTATAAATTAGTTTGCCAATCATACGTAGAACCTATTTGGTGTGTATCTGGAGAGATCGCATTGTCTATTAATTTCTTATAAGTTTCCAATAGACCATCATTATAAACAGTGTATCTAGTTAAAACATCTTCACTTCTTTTATTATATAATTCTATGTTTTGATCATGAGATTCAATTGCTAACTTAAGTTGTCTAGCACCTGAACCAATAAAGTTTCCGTGATAATAATATCCAGCATCTTTAATCATAGGTGCATTGTGTACTAATGGAAACTGTAGATAAAGAGCATCCAAATATGAATAATTTAATGGGTTTGATATTTGATGCGCAAGAACAATATCTGATAGTTGTGCCAATGCATCAACCGCCCTAAGTCTAGGTAGATAATTTAATTTAATAGGATCTTCATTAAAAAGCCTAGTGTGAGTTAGCATCGATCCATAATATTCATTTTCTAATATATCTTTACCGCAAATAATATTCAACTTATTAAATTCTCCACCAGATCTTAGATAATCTTCAGCTATTAATAAATTTATAAAATGCCATTTTTGTACACCAATGTTAGGCTCAAAACATGCCAATTGTTTATCTTTATTTTCTTTACCTGGTTTATAAACCGGTAGAGGTACATTATTTTCAATTGCGTCAGATGTATAATATGCCTCACATGCTTGATCTAAAAAAATAGGATCCCATATAAATGGAACGGGTCTAACTTTAGCAGTAGGTAAATTGTGCATTACTCTATAATACTCTCTATTTAATTCTTCTTGTTGAGGTACGTACCAAACTTCATCTAACTTTTGATTATATCCTGTTTTTTGATTAGATCCTGATTTTGCAAACATTACAGCTTCAAGATCATTCATATAATTACTACCGCACACATATTTAATTACTTTCTTATTTTCACCAGTGGCTTTAAATTCTTCAATATTTTTATCAGAATAAGTAGCGCCCAACCAGATCATGATATCAGTTGTTTTTGACTTGGTTTTATAATCATATATGGGGAATTCAGATGTGTCCCATAATACCTTATCTTCGTATGGTGCTTGCACCTCACTAGCATTTAATAAGTATGCATTAAATCCAATCTCTTTAAATGCTTTTAACAAGTATAAAGCGTTTAACTTAATACCATTAATCCAGAGACTTTCGTTTTCAATTCCTAAGTGTACAGTAATACCAATATTCATTTTATGTATGTATTTTTTATTATATATTTTAATTAAAAAAGGCCCGCCCACCGGGCGAGCCTTTAAAAAATTACTCTAAATTAGAATTAACTAATTAGACTTTAAGCTAAAATTAAGCTAATCTACCAGAAACGATGATGTGATCATCAGATTCTAAATCATAACCTAATCCTTCAACTGTAAAGTCTATACCATTAGCTGATCTCCAACCGTCGATACCGTCTGCAGCTTCGTGGATTTGTAAACCGTTAACGAATACTTTAACGTTATCAAGATTGAATTGAACACCACTTGAGAAACCTGTTATATCTACGAAGTTAGCAACTACTTCTTCAAATGAAGCACCTTCTAAACCGTCGATTCTAGAATCTAATGCAGCGATTTCTGTATCAGTATGACTGTTAGCAGAAGCGATAGCATCAGCCTCAGCTGTGTCAGCATAAGCTTTGATAATTACTTCTCTACCATCAGTATACGTCTTAGCAGCAGCGATAGCATCTAATTCAGCTTGATCAGCAGATCCAGCAGGATCATAGTCACCAGCTAAACTGTCAGCGTAAGCGTTAGCAGCCGCAGCTCTAACAACATCTTTAGCTTCAGCAGCAGCGATAGCGTTAGCTTCAGCTGTATCAGCAGATCCAGCAGGATCATAGTCACCAGCTAAACTGTCAGCGTAAGCGTTAGCAGCCTCAGCTCTAACAACATCTTTAGCTTCAGCAGCAGCGATAGCGTTAGCTTCAGCTGTATCAGCATAACCTTGTGCAGATGTATCTAAGTTACTGATAGCCGTAGCGTTAGCAGAGATACCAGAAGCGTGAACAGCATCGTTAGAAACTGAAGTTGATAATGCAGCCGAAAGACCTTCAACGTCACCAGTTTCTAATGAAGTGATGAAAGTTGAGATCTCAGCGAAAGTATCTAATGCTTCAGATGAATTTAACAACAATGCATCGATTCTACTCTTCTGAATGTCAGAATAAGTTTTAGCGTCAGCAAGAACGATAACGTCCTTTGAATCTGCATAAACTTTAGCGTTAGATAATGCGTCAGCTTCAGCTGTGTCAGCATAACCTTCTAACTGTCCTTTAAGAACTACGTCTGCAGAAACTGCAGTTGAGATAGCTGTAGATTGAGCTGCGCTAGCTTTTGTAGAAGCATCTGCAGCAGCAGTTACAACCGCATCAGCCTCAGCTTGATCAGCGTAAGATTTAGCAGAACTTAATACTACTACATCTCCAGAATTTGCAGATGAGATAGCCTCAGACTTTGCAACAGAGATTGCAGAAACATTAGCAGTACCAACGATACCGTTAACTTTAGCTTCAACCGCAGATACGAAATCCGAAATTTGTTTTACTTTTAATTGTGCCATGTATATTTATATTATTTTTAGGCCAAGAGACATTATTGTCTCTCTTAGTATATATAAAAAAC
>Ga0209309_10003751_pt1 | contig 12909 bp, 12 predicted proteins | sample COGITO_mtgs_1204_2_FD_184807 | JGI IMG/M metagenome (GOLD analysis project Ga0209309, IMG submission 184807) | Pelagic marine microbial communities from North Sea - COGITO_mtgs_120412 (SPAdes) (version 2) | ecosystem: Environmental > Aquatic > Marine > Epipelagic ...
CGGCATCGAGTTCAATCGCGCCGCTGCTAGTCGAGGAGAAGAGTCCCAGCTGCACTCGTTGATCTCTAAGTGTCGGATGATCATCCGGCACCGTCTGCAGTATGGCGAAGCTACTTATGCCATTCGCATCGCAGCTGAATCGGGCTTCGATAGTATTGACGCCTGCTTGGTACATCCAATCCTGTGCCCAGGGGTCGAGGTCTATGCCCGATTGTTGCGATAGAGAGACCATGAAGTCTGCAAGCTCGGTATTCTCCCAGGAATATTTCTTCAAGTAGTTAGACACACCTACGCGAAAATCTTCGCGTCCGATATAATGAGACAATTGGTTTAAAACAGACGCGCCCTTGTCATAGGTAATATTATCGAAGACATTAAAGAAGTCGTTAGTGCTAACCACGGGCACCTCGATGGGGTGAGTAGAAACGGCATTGTCGGCTGCGATAGCAGTTAGGTTCTCCGAGAGATAGAAGTCATGCCAGAGGTCGTCGAACTCGGTGGCCTCGGACACGGCGATCGAAGACATTAGGGTAGCGAAGCTTTCGTTCAACCACAGGCCATTCCACCAGTTCATGGTAACCAAGTCGCCGAACCACATATGCGCCATCTCATGAAGTATCGTTCCAGCCCGGCGCTGGCTATTGAAGCGATTGGAGGCGCCGCGGTCGACATAGCTTTCAGAAAAAGTCACTGCGGCAACATTCTCCATCGCGCCGATTAGAAAGCCAGGAACGATTAGCTGATCATACTTAGCGAAAGGATAGGGGATATCGAAATAGTCCCGGTAGTGCTCCAGGCCCGACTTCGTATACTCCATCCATTCCTCAACCGCTACATAGTCGGCCAGTGATTGTCTTGCCATCAACCGAATTGGTACGCTACCCGCCATGTCTTCCCAGATGTGATAGGGGCCTGCGTGCAGAGAAAAGACATAGCTGGAGAACTTTTCAGACTGCGGAAAGTGCCAGACTCGTGTTTCCTCATCAATGATGACGGAATCTTCGGTAGTAGAGGAAATCACCTGCCAGTCTTGAGGGGCGCGCACGGTGAGCTCGTATGTCGCCTTCAGATTCGGTTGGTCGAAATTCGGGAAAAGACGATTGGAGTAATAGGGCCATAGATAGGTGTAGAGATAGGTTCGATCATCTTGAGGGTCTGTGAACCGGTGCAGCCCAGTCCCGTCCTGTCCGTAAGGGTGAGAGTAGCTTATGGTCACTTCGTTCGCTCCCGCTCGCAGAGCTGTCTGGGGCAAGGAAACGAAGAATCCGTTGTAGTCTGGGACCAAGGACACGCCGTTTACTATGACGCTTTCAACAACTCCGCCGGTAAAGTCGACCTCTAGCTGATGGTCGCCGTCAGTTAGCATAAAGCGTGTAGTAACACTCCCCTGATAGGATTCCTCGAGACTTGCCAGATCGATGTCCACTACGTAGGAAATCTCGGATATTCGAGCCTTACGAGCAATGGCCTCGGATTCACTTAACTGATCCAGAGCAGGGCGAAGCGGATGCTCTTCGCGAACCATCGCAGGATTGGAAGTCGTGGTTTGCTCGCTGCAGGCACTGAGAGCAAGAGCAGAAGTAAGGGCGAGCAGCGAGAGTAATCGGCGCATCGGGAATCCTGGGTTGTAATTCAGAAATTTACGACAGAGCAAATAGCAAAAAAGCTACTCATAGCTAGGTTATGAGTAACCCTGAGGCTAGAGCACATAGAGCTTAGATGCCGTATGGATCTAGTATTGATTGATACAGTAATCGCTTCGAAGCCGCTCGCACATTAGGCAGTTGGCCTCCGAATTGTTGGATCATGCCTATGAATACCAGATTCTCAACCGGGTCAATCCAGAACCAAGTTCCAGCAGCGCCGCCCCAGTAAAACTCTCCAGAGGAGTAGGACTCAGCTTCGACTGGATCCTCGATTACGGCAAAATCGAGTCCGAAACCAGTGCCCTGCATGCTTAGCCCGCTAGGCGCCATCCCCTTGGGAGTCTGGTCTCTGTGCATCAGGTCGACTGTGAGCGGAGCCAGGATTCTTACACCATCAAGTTCGCCGCCATTTAACAGCATCTGACTAAAGCGCATATAGTCCATTGCGGTGGAAACCAATCCCCCGCCGCCTGATTCGAAGACCGGGTCGGCCAGGAAGTTTGCACCTTCAAAGCCTTCACCCGCAATCAGCTTCCCCTCTTCGTCATAGCCATAAACCTAGGCGAAGCGTGATACTTTTTCTTCGGGTACATGGAAATCTGTGTCGGTCATTCCTAAAGGATCGAAGATTCGTTCTTCAAGGAAGCTGCCAAAGGATTGGCCCGCAAGTTTTTCAACCAGATAACCTTGGACGTCTACAGACACACTGTATTCCCACGTGCTGCCTGGCTGGTGTTTGAGAGGAATTTGCCCGAGCTTGGTGGTGAATTCTTCTAATGTGTCTCCGGCGTCTAATAGCCCGGCTTCAACATATTTTGAGTCCAAAGGAGACTGAGCGAAGATGCCGTAAGAGAGTCCCCCCGTGTGGCTCATCAGTTCACGGATCGTCATCTTATGCCCGGCCGGCTCGGTAATGATATCGCCGTTATCATCAGTGCCAGCAAAGACCTGCAAATCCTTCAGTTCTGGTAGGTATTTTTCTACCGGGTCTGCTAGCCGGAACTTACCTTCTTCGTAGAGAATCATCAGAGCGACCCCGGTTATCGGCTTGCTCATAGAGTAGATGCGAAAGAGGGCGTCATTGCTCATTGCAGACTGCGCCTCAAGATCGCGATAACCTACGGATTCGAAGTGTACGAGCTTATTGTCGCGGGCAGCCATAGTGACAACGCCAGCCAGCAAGCCCTGGTCTACATAGCCTTGCATAGCCTGAGTGATTCTATCCAGGCGAGCCGAATCGATACCCACGGATTCTGGCGCTGCTATTGCCAGAGCCGCAGTTGCGGGCTCGGGTGCAGCGGCGGAAGTTGAGACATTGGTTGAGTTGGGGGCGGGGCTGCAGGCGGCGATTAGGATCAAGCAAAGGCCGAGTAAGCTGCTTCGTCGCCAGGCTGTTTTCTCACCGCCACTAGTTCTAGGCTGAATGTACATCTGTCTCTCCTGTTAGGTGTTCAAAGTTGTCCAGTTGCTTTGGGCTACTGTTATTTCCCGGGCTAAATCGCGACTGATAGCAAGCTTAGATCATTGCGATAAGGGAGTACAAGAGTTTTGGGCTATAGTGCGCGAGGTGCTATTCTTGGTGGTGAGTCGTAGATTTAGCCCATAGATCTTACTGTGAATTGAGTGGCAATTCTGATGAGAACGTATAACTCGAACAAACCAACTGCCTTATTATTACTGCTGTGGGCGGCAATCGCTGTATTCCTCCCGTTTTCCTTACATGGACAGAACATCGCTATTGGTCACTGTCAGGGAAGCTGTCCTAGCTATTCCTCGGGCCTTGCGGCTACTCGATCTAATGTTGTCGTCCACAATCTCTATGCCGCCGGCCTCAATGGGGATACTGGAATGGCAGACTGGGTGGCCTACCGATTAACCAAGGAAGCGATCGGTGTCGCCTCTTTGCTCCCACGTTTCTGGCAGCCCGATGAGCTGGTTCGTCTGTCTGGCATCGAAGAGCTCGCGGAAGCCGAGGCGCTGGGTTTCTCACTCGCGGAAATTAGTAGCGGCGACAATCCCTATGGTGGCGTTAATGAGCCCGCTGCTCCGGAAGAAAGCGCTAGGCTTGCGCCTATGACCAGCTTTGCACAGACGCCGTATTGGCCTGAACTCAACAATCTCAGCAATATGGTGCCGATGCCCACGCCGCTGCGACGCGGCCCATGGTTGCAGCTAGAGCAGACTCTGAATCGTATCGTGACTAGTGAGAACGGCCTCGGTGTCATCAGTGGGCCTCTGTATCTCATCGATCAACCCCTGAGCACTTCGGCCAACAGCGCCGATCTGAATCCGGCCGCTTACTTTAAGGTAGTTGTCGCAGAGAACGGCATCGCCGCCTTCGTCTTTCCTCAAGACCTGTCCCAGACAGACCGGTTCTGCGAATACCAGGCAGATATCGACCAGATCGAGTTGATGAGTAGTTTGGATCTCTTTCCAGAGAGTGATCCGCGCCCATCTTCTAAGCTATTGAAGGCGCTAGGCTGCTCCTAGGTCTCCCTCATCATCTAACTGGCGTTAGTTTCAGTACTCCTAGCTACATTTTGTCGCCATTTAAAAATTGTGCTGTCCTGGGGAATGAGCTACCTTTTAGCTATCGGTAATTAGTTACCCGCGGAGCTTTTCATGAGAAAAACAATAATAGCGTGTCAAAGTCTTACCGCACTGGCGGTAGGCTGTGTGTTCTCTTTTGCGGCTTTTGCTGCAGATGACTATGTCGTTCCTCGCACAGAGTGGGGTCAGCCCGACCTACAGGGAGTATGGAATTTTTCGTCTAATACACCCATGCAGCGACCATCTCGATACGGTGATCGTCAATTCCTCACACCGGAGGAAGTACGGGCGGTTGCAGAGCAACGGGCCGCCAGAGATGCATCGAATGATGGTGCGATTGCGGTCGAGGGAGTCGATGGCTCCTATAACGATTTCTGGGTTGAGAATGCGGGTATCGGTGGCGATGTGCGCACCTCGCATATTGTTTACCCGGTTGATGGCAGGCTCCCGGCGCTGGTGGAGGGTGCGATAGCCAATCAGGGAGTATACGGAGGCGATACAACAGGTGAATCGCGTCCGGTACGTATCTCTGCCGGCGGCATAGGCACAGATGGCCCAGAGGATCGCGGTCTTTCTGAGCGTTGTCTCATAGGATTCAATGCTGGCCCCCCGTTTATTCCCAGCCTGTACAACAATAATGTGCAAATTTTTCAGAGCAAGGATACCGCTGTCATCCTGACCGAGATGATTCACGATGCACGTGTTGTGCCTCTGGTGGACGCGCCAAGCGAATTGGCTTCTCTTAGTGATGATGTTCGATTGTGGATGGGAGACTCTCGTGGTTATTGGGAGGGAGACACGCTGGTAGTACAGACGCGGAATTTCAATGGTCTGTCTTCTAGCTTCGGCCAGGCTGGAACGTCCGCAGACAAGGTGCTCACAGAACGTTTTACTCGTGTAGGCCCCTATACTGTAGATTATGAATTCACCGTCGACGATCCAGCGACATTTACTGACAAATTCACCGCCATTATACCGATGACGAAGGTAGCGGGCTTGCTCTACGAGTATGCATGCCATGAGGGAAATTACGGCATGGTAAACATTCTTCGCGGAGCGAGAGTGCAGGATGCCTTAGCCGAGTCCGAAGCACAGTAATTTTTAGTTCGCTGTTCGAATAATGGGGCCTTGGGTGTTACCTACTCAGGCCCCATTCTTATATGAACTATAGAAAGTTATTACTAATCCAATAGAGGATGTTATGAAGATAATCAAGAGAGCAATTATTGTAGTGTTCTGCTTGTTGTTGATTCCTGTCGCGGCGATTGCTACCGCAGGTGCGAAGCAGCGATTCGAAGACGGCCCAAATCGCGTCTTCTCTGGCGGCCCACTTGTAGCGGGAGAGCTGCATTCGGGCCCGGATCCTGACTGGAGTTTCGTGAGTGATATTCCAACGATAGAAATGCAGCTGTTAGATCCTGCCCAGTCTCGACGAATCTGGATTGCCGAATACGAGAACAAGATATATATCTGGTCAGGTTATATGGGAAACCCTATTGGCCGTCTTTGGAAGCAGTGGCCTATTCAAGCCGAACGCGATGGGCGCGCCGTAATTCGCATCAATGGTGTCCGCTACGAGCGCCAGCTCAAGCGCCTGCGCTCTGGTGATGTGCTCGATGGATTGACCGCTACAATAACTGCCAAGTACCCATCGGCGACTACTCGTGCTGCAGTCGAAGCGGGTGACGTGTGGGTGTTCGAGGCTGCACCGCGTAGCTAGCGACCGCTTCATAACTAAAGGGTTTGCATCATGAAGAACTTCTATATTTTTACTGCTGTGGCGGTTGTTGCCACCATCCTCGCCGTGCTTTTTGTACCAGGTGTGGATGACTATGTGGAGAGGACGTTTCAGATCTATCTAGGCCGAGCGGCACGTTAACAACATAAGCGACGAACCAAAAAAATGCTGAATTCTCTAAAAGTGTATTACAGTCTTAGTAGTTCAGCCAAGGAGAGTTGTTCGTTTGCTAGCTTAGCGCTTGTTGCCTAGCTTCCCGCTAGAAGATTGGTGCTAATCAGGTCATAGTTAATATTGGCGTTGTCGTCTCTCTTGTTAAGCGTTAGCGCCATCTCGAGGTCGACATTCGCGCCAGCAGTATCGCCGATCATGGCCTTCGCCACCGCCAGATTAGAGTAGATCGCCGCCAGCGCGATTTTCTCTTTCTCGATAGTAAGCTCTGAGGAAAATCCTGCCTTATCAAGAGCGCTGCTACAGCTGGCTATAGCAGAGTCGAAATCCTCCAGAATTATTTGAGCAACACAGAGATTGTTAGCTTCAAAATAGTCCATGTTCTTGATGCTGCGCGATGCAAAGGTTGCTTCTGTCGCAGAGATGTCTTCGCTAATAAGCGCCTTGAAGCCCAGTGTGTTGCTGAAGGCAGTTAAGTGATAGTCAGCAAATGCGCTAGTAGTAGTTAACGAAGATGCAAGAGTGATAGCGACAAGTGTAAGTTTTGAATGTGAGAAAGATTTCATGATTGATCCTTTGTAAATATGGTAAATGGTTAGTTAGGTTTTAAAATCGCAAAACACACTGGCTGAAATTTATTTGTCCTTAGATATTTTTACTTACATTACTAATGCAACTCTTTTTAAGTAGATGCAGTTAGATTTGTGTGCCGTCTGTTTCTCGATTTGTGCCTATAGTAAGGATCACCGATGGCGGTGACAAAGTATGTTTCCTAATGTAACGGGTGAATATTTCGCATCTATCTTTCTCACTCAATTCTCTATCTTCTTTACTGATTTTTTCCAAACGTTCAGTTCTCAATCATTTTCTACTGATTAAATGTTTCGATTAGCCAATGCCAGAACGTCAGGGCTATTCTTTTATTGCTGTTACCGTTGAGCACTAACCAATAATAGTCTTCGGTCATAAGATGAGAGTCGTGCAATGCAACCAATGATCCTGAATCGAACCAATCCTGGCTAACCGGAAGCGGCATCAACGCAATACCGACACTCTGTTCTGCAGCCCTGGACAGAGCGAACATGCTGTCGACGTAGATAATTTTCTTGGGACGAAGATCGGCGACTCCAGCATTTTCTGCCCACTGATCCCAGGCATTCGGTCTAGCCTTGTGCAATAAAATTGTCGCCTTCTTTATTGCAGCCAGCTCTGTGATTCCTTCGTGCTCCCATTCTTCCTTCTGTGCCAGACTGCAGGCAGGTACATAGCGTATAGGAAATAGCTTTGCGACCTGAATCGCCTTCGGCATCTTGCGCGAGAGGACTATATTAATGTCAGCGGCTGGATTTTGAGCGTCGGTAATCCCAAGACCCTCTATCTGTAAATCAATATTCGGGTGTACGTCGCTAAAGCCGCTCATGCGCGGCATGAGAAGTTCGCTTGCGAAGAACTCGGGCATCTGCACTAGCAGAGGGTGACGCGTCGTTTGCTTACGAATTTTATTAGTGGCCTCATCGATCGCCCTCAGATAGGGGCTGATTTCGCCATACAGAATGGATCCATCAGGGGTCAGGGTTATGCGACGAGTCATACGCTTAAACAGCTTTGTACCTAGCTCCTCTTCTAGGTCGCTGATCTGATGGCTCACGGCGCTGGGAGTCAGGGATAACTCATTGGCTGCTTTTTTGAAACTAAGGTGCTGGGCCGCGGTACAGAAAGTACGCAGTCCTCGGTGATGAGTTTGCATTGGTATAGATCCTAAATGAGCTTCCGTGGATAAGTTCGAGAGATTCCCAATCCTTGGTAGTCAATCGAAGTCGTGCTTTAGCGGAAGCAACTGGTTCATATTTTGCAATCCTTGTGCCAATTTAGTTATTAGTAGAGAAAGAAATGACAGCCGTAAGACGAGCCGTGAAAGATCGCGCCTGGAATCTGCGAAAGCCACTAGAACAAGCCCATCAGCGCAAGGTAGGAAAATTTATATCTCGTAGAAGTGCCTGGGAATGAGGCGGAATTAGAGCTTTGACGAGGAAGAGTTGTGCACAAACGAGTGCCTGCGCACCAAGCTAGAGCAGCTCAGATTTATCCTGAGCTATTTCCCCTATTTTTTGTATGACTATTGCTTGAGTAAATTCTGATGTAATCTTGGCCCTGAGTTTTGCTAATTACGGGATCTGGCTAGCGCTGCGCATGAAAAAAAAATTGTTCCTTGTTCTAATAGGCTGCGGACTTAGCATTGGCCAAATAGCCCACAGTGCTGAAACAGGCTGTAGCAGTCTCTCTGATGCGCAGGGCGATATGCTCGTGGCATTGCAGCTGGAAATTGGAGAGAATGAGCTTTTGCAGATCGATATCGATAGGGGGGAAGTCTGCACGCTAGATCGCAGCTCTATCGATCTACAGGCGCAGGCAAGCACTGCCTTTCATGTCAACTCTGAGCTGGCCGAGCTAGCCATTGCGGCGAATGTAGAGGGCCTGGATACGTGGCTAAGAGTCGATAGCGGCTATAGAGAGTTTATGCTGCTAGACAGGGCGACCAGTGAGTCTTTAGGCCTCACCGATGCGGAGTTTCTCGGTGATAATTCTTTGCTTGAGGCATCGGATTTCTTCATCGAATATGTATCTATAGAGCTAGGCGCTTTGAAGCTGCGCAGTGTGGAGACAAATATCCCTCACCTGGAGGTTCCCTATGATCATTATGCAGGCAGGGGCGAGAGGCTCACGTCCGATCCGGAGGCAGAGTTCTTGACTGTAGGTACGATTGGAGAGGCGCTGCTTGAGGACTTCATTATCACGCTGGATAGTGTGAATAAGCGAATGTATATGACGGAAGCTAAATAATTGCTTATGCTGTCTGTCGACTTTCTACCTCTGAACCAGCAATTCCCCGACAACAAACCGAAATTAATCAAAGAAAAGGAAACACGCATGAAACGTACTATTTTGTCATTGTTCGCAGCCATCGGCTTTATCGCCACTGCGGCCCAAGCGCAGCCCGAATATGTCGCCATCGAGATGGAGATCGACGTCAACAAGCCTGCCGCCGAGGTGTGGTCCAAGGTTGGTGGTTATTGCGACATCAGCGAATGGCTTAATCTGCCCTGCGAGATTACTTCGGGCGACGGCGCTCTAGGTACGGTGCGCTCATTATTGGGTGGCAGGGTTATCGAGATTCTCGTCGCAGAGACCGAGTTATCTTACGGTTATACCCAGCCAGTACCGGAAGAAGGGTTCTACAATCAATACCATGGCTTTCTCGAAGCACGACCTGCAGGCGCGAACAGCTCTAAGCTGCTTTACACCCTGATGCTGGATGTTTCAAACTATGAGACTCAAGCCGAGAAAGATGCGGATGTCGCGAGAAGACGTAGCATGTTCGAAGGTGCTCTCGCCGCTATGAAGGGAATGGTCGAGTAGTAGGCAGTCGGAAATCGCAATATAGCTAGAGCCTTAGCTTATTGCATAGCTGAATAGAAAGAGGCGGTGAGGATTAACTTCTCACCGCCTCTTTTTGGTTTCTGCGTTCTAGTTTTATAGTTCTTTTATGACTACCTTGCGGAAGCGGAGTGCGCCACGCCCCCACTGCAAGCCGATCGGTCCGCTGGCAAGCAGATCATCACGGACATCTACCGTTTTCTCGTTATTCAGTTCTACCACTAGATGGTCGCCATCTAGGGTGATGACGAAAACATTCCATTTTCCCCCAACCATTGGTCGAGGCTCATCGACCGGAGCGATGTGCACTATTGCACCGGTGCCAAAGGAGGGGTCGGGGCGCTGATCGAATACATTCGCCTCGTAGCAGGTACGATCGGTAATCCGATTGGCATCTGCGCAGCGCATATAAATACCGCTATTGGAATCTTCGCTGGCCCAGAATTCGACGCGTAACGAGAAATTGCTGTAGTTCTTCTTGCTTACCAACCAGGAAGCACCGCTGCCTTCGGTTGCCTGTATAGCATTGTCCTTTGCGGTCCAGTTTGCATCGCCGACAATATTGAAGTTTTCCATTCCCTCTGTACCATCGATAAGTGTGACCCAGTCATTGTCTGCCGCCTGCAGAAATGACGTTGCCAACATGGCAGAAAGGCCGAAAAAGGGAAGGCTCAGGTATTTCGATATTCTGTGAACTGATCGCATTGTCTGTTTCTCCTTGTAGATGTTTTCGTGTTTGACTTGTAAGTAGAGACTAAGAGTTCTGGCTGATAAAAGCTATGCCCGCCCAGGTTTATTTCGCCAAGACATTCAGGCATTCCTCTAGGGAGTCTTCTACCTCTTCGATAGCCAGTTCGTCGTCTTGCGAGAAGCGCTGTAGTGCATAGTCTTGGAGAAACTTCTTTGTTGCCTCGACCCGCGTCGAGGGCCACTGTTCAGGAAGGTTGTCGGCATAGCTGCTCGCTGTCCAGGATTCGTTCGCAGGTAAGTTGGCAGCGTCAAGGAAGCGTTGCCAGACCTTCTGCCACCGTAATGTGCGTGAATCGACCCGATCCCGTCTTTCACGTATGCGGCGATACTCCCGCACAAACAGGAATAATAGGATTAACACTCCGCCATAGCGAACGATATTGGCGAGTAGTACGTCTGCGAGTACGGCGTCTATCAGCTTCTGCCACTGACCCGCTAGACGATGATAGAGAATACTAAACTGACTCGATTCGTATCCGCCAAAGAAGCCCGCGATGCTGGGAGGCGTGGGATCTATTGTATGCCAATAACCTTCGGTGTCCTGCCATTCAACCCAGCTGTGTGCATCGCGCTGGCGTACCAGCCACATCTGCGGCGAGATTCTCTCATGGATAACATAGCCGCCTACGATTCGGGCCGGTATGTTGTTGGCGCGCAGTGCCAGAGTGGCGCCCGTTGCAAACCAGAAACAATAGGCAGGCCTGTCGTTGATGAAGAAATCGTGGAAGGGTTTGTCTGAGTCAAAGTTTGTCTCCAGCGAATAGCTGCGCGCAATAAAATGATCTAGCACATTGTAGACGGTCTGCTGCTCGTCACTGGCTATAAATTCTTCGCTCCTGCGCTGTAGCTCGGCATCCCAAAAACCAGGTAGTTGCAGGTTATCTTCGGAAAATACATCGGGCACAGAATCGTTGCCTGTTTCGATCTTCCAACGTCTGTCGGCACCACGATCATAAACAGGTGACCAAATGTCCGCAGCATTGCGTGTTAGCGCTTCGAAGCGTCCTATTAAATGGCTAGTGTTAGGGCTCATGAAAATAAAATTAGTGCTGGTCAGGCTCTGAATATCGATGCGCTGTGGCGGCAGATTATCCCTGTATTGATGATTGTCCCTTGCATAGCGCAAATCGCCAGTCGTATCGATGTCGGCATCCAGGAGTGTGAGAGCTGACAGAGGCCGCTCGACCGGCTGCCACACGAGATCGTCATCCAGCACGACGAGCCTGTTTCCGGCAAGGTACTGGTTGGGCTGGCTATCGCTGGTAGCGCGCATTACGGCACGATTTGAAGGCTGCAGAAAGGCCGATGCCCGCAGCTGCTGACGCGGAGAAAAACCTGTTGGTGTAAAGTTGTCTCCGCGCGGGAATATATCTCCCAGAGCGGAGATAACCGGACCCTGGCCAATGCTCAATAGTAGTCCTAGTAAAGGTGCTACCAAGAATAGTGGTAGCAGCAGCGCAAGGCGCGAGAGCAGTCTATCGCCGCAGCGGTCTGCCATCAGTGTGAGGCTGGCTAGTAAAATTGCCGCAATAGTCGTGAGTGCAACGGGTACGCCAAAAAATTGAACTACGGTCTGTGCTGGCGGTGCGATTAACAACATTAGCAGCAGACCTAGAACGAGAATTGTCTGTGAATTTCGCTCTAGAGCGAAGTACGTATTTCTTTTTACTCTTTCCTCTTTTAATTCTCCGGATGCAAACAGCCAGAGCTGATAGGTCAGAAGGCTGAGTACCAGGCCAGCACCGAGCCCGTTGGTCTGCGCCCAAGAACCTTCGATGGCCCAGTCCTCGAGCACCTGGCTGCCGAGAAATCCACCTGTAGCTAACAAGACGAAAGACAGACCCCAGGTTGGTCTCTCCACTTGCACCAGCCTGAGTGACCCCAGTACGCTCAGGCCTATGCCAGCCCAAATAATGATTGTTAGCTCCATGGATAGACCCAGGTGCAGAGACTGTAGAGCAAGGAATAGTGTCAGAAAAATTTGTCCAAGAGGCATTAGTCGGCTTCCTTCTTCGCGGGCCTGCTAAGCCTTGCCTTCACGCGCCCGCGCAGGCCGGTAGCAGACTTCGCTTCATGGTCGAGAAGAGACTGAACTTCGACGAAGTGATTTTCTTCTGGCAGGCTGCCGCTATCCGCTAATGATTCCGGGATGAGAAAAACCAGCACGAGTATGCCGGCGTGCTGCCAGCGATCCACCAATGATTCGGCCTCTTTCGTCCATCGTCCCAGCACCAGCACATGAATACCTTCCTCTAGCAGAACTGAATCGGGAAGCGTCTGTAGTTCATCGGAGTAGCCTCTCTCGGGAGTGCAGGTAGCGATGTGCTGATGGAATTGATGAAGATTATCAAGCGGGTGCCATTCTCTGCCCGTCGCCACTGCGGCAAGGCTAAAGCCTTCATTTTGCGCCGACAAACCAATCTCTACTGCAAGGGCAAGCCTCTCATCCAGAGGCTCTTCGTCGAGTGGCCGACGTTGCCAGGCTTGAAAATCGGCGAGGCTCAGATCTATAACCAGGTAGACCTTGTCGCGGCGAATCTGCTCCACGCCTTCGAACACCTTGCTCATCGGTTCGCCATAGCGACTGCTGGCGCGATGATCCAGGCTGCGCATCGAGTC
>Ga0209309_10003757_pt1 | contig 12897 bp, 9 predicted proteins | sample COGITO_mtgs_1204_2_FD_184807 | JGI IMG/M metagenome (GOLD analysis project Ga0209309, IMG submission 184807) | Pelagic marine microbial communities from North Sea - COGITO_mtgs_120412 (SPAdes) (version 2) | ecosystem: Environmental > Aquatic > Marine > Epipelagic ...
AACTGTCCAGCGAGCATGAGAACCCCAATGGCGGCCGATGAATATCCTGGCGGCGGTCGACGGGCGCAATATAAAAACCCTGAAACCAAAGATTGGATGGCCGCGTGTGCGAGCAGGGGGTTTACCGCCCCAACCTGGCCAACCGAATACGGCGGCGGGGGCTTAAATGTTGATGAAGCGCAAATACTGCGTCAAGAGATGGCGCGGATTAAAGCAAGACCACCGCTGGTTGGTATGGGCCTTTCCATGATCGGGCCTGCTTTAGTTGAATTTGGTACCGATGAGCAGAAGCGCGAGCATTTGCCTAAGATCGCATCGGGCGAAATCTGGTGGTGCCAGGGCTATAGTGAGCCTGGTTCGGGTTCAGACCTCGCCAGCCTGCAGACTCGCGCTGTGTCTGATGGTGATGAATATGTGATTAATGGTCAGAAAATTTGGACTTCCGGGGCGGACAAAGCGGATTGGATTTTTTGTTTGGTTCGAACAGATCCCAATGCGCCAAAGCACAATGGGATTACCTTTATTTTGTTTGATATGGCGCAAGCTGGCGTGACCGTCAAACCCATAAAGTTGATTAGTGGATTGTCCCCTTTTTGTGAAACCTTTTTTGAGGATGCAAGAGCTCTGAAAAAGAATGTTGTGGGGCGGGTTAATGAGGGTTGGACCGTTGCAAAACGCTTACTGCAATACGAGCGGACCATGATCGGGGGTGGGGATGGCGCAAGCACTCGGCCCAAGATCGCAGACATTGCGAAGTCTTATCTGGGAGAGTCCAAGGGCAAGCTCGCTGATATCACGTTGCGTCAAGAGATTACTCAGCATGCGATGAATGATCGAGCCTTTGGTTTGACCGTGCGGCGAACCTTGGAAGAGTCAAAGTCAACCAAGGCGCCGAGTTTTGTGTCCTCTATGTTCAAGCTTTATGGCACCGAGCAAAATATGAAGCGCTCCGAGTTGTTGCTCAAGGCGATGGGGTCGCAAATGCTGGGATGGGAAGGCCCAGGCTTTGATGCCGAGGAGCTTGATAGCACCCGGGCTTGGCTCAGAACCAAGGCGAATTCGATAGAAGGCGGCACCTCGGAAGTGCAGCTCAATATCATCGCAAAGCGCGTGCTCAGCCTGCCAGACTGACTGCGCCAACAACAAGCTTGATCTCAGTGGCCTCCGGATTCACGGGCTGCGCCGTGGTATTTTTTTAATCGGTTTTGAATTGCCCGGGTTTTGGCGAAAGGATGTTTACATGTCTAGTTTGAGAGCGTCCCCGACATCGCACTCCTATTTCTCGCAGGGTTTGCGGCTCCATTATTTGGACTGGGGGAACCCTGAGGCGCCGCCCTTACTGCTGGTTCACGGCAATCGGGATCACTGTCACAACTGGGATTGGGTCGCCCAAGAGCTACGAGATGAGTACCATATTTTGGCGCCCGATTTTCGGGGTCATGGCGACTCAGAACACATAAAAGGCGGTAACTATAGCCATACCGGCTATTTGTATGACCTGGCTCAACTCATCCATCAGCAGAATTTAGCGCCGCTGAAGATTGTCGCGCACAGCTTGGGCGGTAGTGTGGCGCTTCGGTATGCCGGGACCTATCCTGAAAATGTTGAAAAAATGGTGGTGATCGAAGGCACCGGTGGGCCAAGTTGGTTGTATCAGGAAGTGCCAGTGCACGAGCGCATTCAGTCCTTCGTTGACAGTACGCGGGGCAGCGCGGGTCGAACGCCGCGGCGGTATGCCACCTTAGAAGAAGCCTTCGAGCGGATGCGCACGGAAAACAAGCACCTGAGCGAAGCGCAAGCGCGCCACCTGACGGTGCATGGCAGTAACCAAAATGAAGATGGCACCTATTCTTGGAAGTTTGATAACCAAACCCATGTCATGGCGCCATTTGATTTGACGCTTGCGCAGACGCAGCAACTCTGGTCGAGAATCAATGCGCCTTTGTTGCTCATCAGCGGCAGTGAAAGTGAGTTTGGTCGACATCAACCGGGTGATCCGGCGGAACACTTTAACAATGCTCGCTCCGTCTGCTTTGATCATGCCGGTCATTGGGTACAGCATGATCAACTCGACCGCTTTGTGGGTGAGGTTCGCGAATTCTTTAAAGGCGAATAGATCCGGGCAGGGCGTTATTTGAGGCCGTTGGCTTTGATCTGCTGAATCAAAATATCGCGGACTAAAATGCCCGTATCAACCGCGGTGATGGTATCGCCAAAGGCCAGGGTCGCGTGGGCCGCGATAAACGAATTGGTCGCCAGCTGATAACGTCGTTCTGGATCGATTGCATCGACCGCGTGATGCAGGGAGGGCTCCTGGCTGAGTAAAATCAACAAGTCAGCGCCAGTGAGCGTGAGCTTGACCAGGGTATTACCAAAGGGCTCGAGGTTCCAAATCATCCTAGCCGTGACCTCACCCGCTGAGAGAACATCGCGAATCCCGGTCCGATTGTAGTAGCCTAGATCGGCTCCGATCGCCTCGGCCAGGATGTTTTCAAGAATCGGCTGGAGCTCTGTTTTGCTGTAGTTTTTGCGAAGGAATGCGATCTTGATATCGACTTGATCTTCAACCTTGGCCTCATAGGATGAGACCAGTGCTTGGGTCGCGGGATCGCCATCGGGGAGTTCATTCGCGGCAATCAAGTCGCCTTGGATAACCAGAGGCGCCCGCTGCCCTGTGTCGGGTAACGTGATCTTTATCAGCCCGAGATGACTGCCGTAATGGTTGGCTTGGGCGACAAGGGTTTTTCCAACGCGTGCCGGATGTTGCACCAAAGTATGCGAATGCCCACCAATAATGAGGTCAAGATCCTGAAATTCCTCGGCCAGCAGGCGTTCCGCGTCGTGGCCAATGTGCGACAGTAAAATTAAAACATCGGTTTTGGGCCTCAGCATCGGTACCAGTTCGGAAAGTTGATCAGCCGGATTTAAAAAGGTTAATCCTTCGTTGCCAGTCGGTGAAAACAAGGTGGGGGCAGTCTCGGTAATCAATCCGATGATGCCTACTCGGATCCCGTTGAGGTTCAGTAGTAAATAGGGGGCGTCTCCTAATAGTTCGCCGTCTGGACCAAAAGCGTTGGCGGTTAACAAAGGGTGATTGGCGATGGCGCGAAAGCGCTCAATCTTTTTATAACCATGATCAAATTCGTGGTTGCCAATCAGGCCGACGTCGTAGTCCATCGAATTCATCACATCGAATATCGGCTCGCCTTCGAACATGCTGGAGACGGGGGTGCCAGAGATGGCGTCGCCAGCGTCCAAGAACAAGACTGCAGGATGCTGGGCTTTGATTTCTTTCACAAAGGCCGCAATTTTTGCCGCGCCAGCGTACTTGCCTTCTTGCTGAATGTGGCCGTGGAAATCGTTCGTGTGGAGTACAACCAGTTCTTTGCCGAGCAGCCAAGGGCTGATAATGAGCAGCAAGACGCAGAGTATGAGTCGATTCGCCATAGGTTATTGCTCCAGTGCGCATGCCGCTGAAAACCAGGGCAATAATTGCTTTAATGCTGTTCGGGCAAATGTGTGGCCCAAACCTTCAATCTCATTATAAATGAGATTCGGATTGCGAGCGCCCAGTACTTCCGCCGTCATTTGACCAATCGCCACTGGGAACATCCAATCGTCGCTGCCGTGTACCAGGTAGATGGGCTTGTCTTGGTGCAAAAGTCCAACCGCAGGATTCACGAGGGCAGGGTCGAGGGTGCCTGAGAAAGGTGCTAAGTGCGTAAAGGGGGTGCCAGGCTGTAAGCCCAACTGTAACGTCAGTGTCGCGCCGTCAGATAAGCCGGAGAGCAGGATTTTCGTCGGATCAATTTGGATCTGATCTTTCACAAACTGCAACAGCGCCAACAGCGCCGGTAGTTCCTGCTCGGGTTGGTTGAGCTGCCAGGTATCCTGGCTTGAAGTCGGTGCAATCAGGACAAAGCCTCGACTACGCGCTTCGCGTAACCAGCTCCACAGCATGTCCCGGCCATGGCCGGCCCCACCATGAAGCGCGATGACGACCGGCGTTAAAGCATTTGGGTCTACCCAGTGCGGAATATAGACCGACGCGCCGCCCCGTTGATCATAAGCGTTTTCGATGTGGATGATCGGGCAATGGCTCGCTTCAGACAAAAAGTGCTCGGGTACGCTGGCGCTGGTGCGCAGCGGCGTCTCTAGAAAAAACTGGTGAATTGGATTCAAAAGGGTTGCTAGCGGAAAGAGTTGATCCAGCGCTTTGCTGAAGGTTCTGCTTGCCCGCAGGAAGGCCATCGAGTCATCGGCCGCGGCGTTAAGGTTTTCACAGGTTCGGGTGGCATACAGAAAGCTCGTCTTGAGGTGATTGCCAAACTTCGCAACCGGCTCAGGAAACGTCAGCGGTGCCAGCAAAGCGTGCGCTTGATTGAGCGATTCGGTAAACGGTGCAATGAAATTGATTGTTGCCGCTGGTCGGGCTGGATGATAACCCTGTTGCGCGGCGTCCATCCCCTCAAGGGCGGTAAGGAGCGCGGGAACAGCAGCAGTAATGACCTCGCCGAGGTGCTCGATATCCTGAGACATAAGACCGATTCTTTTTCGCTTACCGGGTATGATACCCAAGCTCAAGGTGAGAAACGATCGCGATGGGGTGATATGAAGGATTGGATCATTTTTCAAGATGAGCACTTGCTGGTCTTGAATAAGCCGGCAGGGCTGCTCACAACGCCCGGACGTTTCGATAAGCGTAGTTTGCTCAGTGCGGCGCGCGCGATCCGATCTGAAGCCGAGGCGGTCCATCGATTAGACCTCGACACTTCAGGCTTGGTGGTGTTCGGCTGTTCTAAACAGGCAATTTCTGGGCTCAACCAAGTGTTTCGTGAGCGTCAAATCGAAAAGCGATATGTTGCGCAGGTTGCGGGTGCGCCCTCGGCGGAAATCGGCGAAATCAATTTTCCGCTTGGGCCTGACCGGTTGCGCCGCCCCCGGCAGCGGGTTGATTGGCGGAAGGGAAAGCGGGCATTGACGCGGTATCGGGTTCTAACGACAACCGTATCGCAGACGAGACTTGCTTTGATGCCTGTAACAGGCGTTCGTCATCAGCTTCGATTGCACCTTGCCTTGATCGGGCTGCCCATCGTGGGATGTGATTTGTATGCACCGGCGTCGGTGCGTGCGTCGGGGTCGCGGTTAATGCTGCATGCTCAGAGCCTGACGTTTTCACATCCCGCAACAAACCTAGACCTTATTCTCGAGGCGGCGCCAGACTTTTAAACCGATCGATAAGCGTTGTGATACGCGGGTCGGCTTTGCGCGTTGTCAGTCATTGAGCGCTTTGCAGCGATTTTGGTAGCGCGTTTTCAGTTGACGAATATTGTCATAGTTGCGATTCATTTGATCCGTCATGACACCTAGGGTATCCGACCAATCGCTCAAATAATCAGCCTCGGTATTGCCCAATGCCGCACCAAGTGCCTTTGTGCGTGTGATCATCAGATTCATTTGATCCAGGGCTGGCGCGGCCAAGATGCCATTGCCTTGGCGCTTAAAACTGCCGGCCACCATTCGGTGATAGACGGCGCAGGTCAGGTATTGGCTGTACTGCGTTGCAAGCGCGTGAGGGTCCTGCGCAGCAAAGGTATTTGACGAGACTGCGCTGACTAAAATGCTGAAGATTACGGCGGTTAGTTGAACCGATTGCGTTGCACCCACTTTACGGTGGGGTTTCAGCAGGCGTTGCGCATTGACCTGGTTCATTATCAGCTCCCTGTGTTGCGGCCTGCAGGCCAGGCTTTGCAGGCCAGCATAGCGGATTCGAACGGCTTGCGGTGATGTCATTCGGCGTCGCATTACGTCAAATTTGTGATCGCATCCCCCTCGTCGCAAGGCGAATTGGCGCCAAATGCTAATTGTGTGTGTTTGCTCTATAATCAGGGGCCCCAGATCAGGGGAGAACTCGATTTGAGTGTTCAAAAGACACCACAACACAACAAAAAGCGATGATTAAATGACAGATATCCCAAAGATTATTTATACCGAAACCGACGAAGCACCAAGATTAGCAACCTATTCTTTGCTCCCCATTATCAAAGCCTTTACCGATACCGCCGGCGTCGAGGTCGAAATGCTCGACATCTCGTTGGCAGGTCGTATTATTTCGGCTTTCCCCGAATATCTAACCGATGCGCAACGAATCCCAGATCATTTGGCCGCCCTGGGCGAATTGACCCAAAGACGCGATGCCAACATCATTAAATTACCCAACATTTCTGCCTCCAATCCACAGATGCAAGCTGCCATTGCCGAGTTAAGGGCTAAAGGCTACGGTCTGCCAGACTATGTTGAGGAACCGAAAACAGACGAGGAGCGCGAAAATAAGTTGCGCTACGATCGGGTAAAAGGCAGCGCGGTAAACCCTGTGCTGCGAGAAGGCAACTCCGATCGCCGCGCAGCCAAAGCGGTTAAAGATTATGCCCAGAAACATCCACACCGCATGGGGGTTTGGGCAGCGGATTCGAAGACATCGGTTGCTCACATGCAATCAGGGGATTTCTACGGTTCGGAGCGTTCAGTCGAAATGACGCAGGCGGATCAGCTCGCGGTGCACTTCAAATCGAATTCGGGCGATGTGGTGTCCTTAGCAGAAGGTGTTGCCGTCAGTGAGGGTGAAGTGGTCGATGCGGCTGTGATGGGCAAGGCAGCGCTTGTTAAGTTTCTGGAAGCAACCATTAAGGCGGCCAAGGATCAAGGCGTGCTTTGGTCGTTACACCTTAAAGCGACAATGATGAAAGTTTCAGACCCGATTATGTTTGGTCACGCAGTGAAAGCCTACTATCGCGAGGTCTTCGAGCAGTATGGGTCTGTTTTCGAGGCCTTAAGCGTTGACCCGAATAACGGCATCGGTGATGCCTACGAAAAGATCGAGCAATTACCAATAGATCAGCGCGATGAGATTAAGGCGGCCCTTGATGCCTATTTAACCGAAGGTACGGCGCAGGCCATGGTGGATTCAGATCGAGGCATTACCAATCTGCATGTCCCGAGCGATATTATTATTGATGCGTCCATGCCGGCAGCCATACGAGAGTCTGGCAAGATGTGGGCGCCAGACGGTGAACTACACGACATGATGGCGGTCATTCCAGATCGCTGTTATGCCGGGGTTTATGCTGAAACAATCAAAGACTGCCAGGCGAACGGCGCGTTTGATCCCACCAAGATGGGTTCTGTCCCCAACGTTGGCTTGATGGCTCAAAAAGCCGAGGAATATGGCTCGCATGACACAACCTTTGAGGCGCCCGGAGCCGGTGAGATTCAGGTTGTAGACGCGGCAGGCCAAGTCCTGCTCAGTCACGCTGTTGAGACGGGTGACATTTGGCGGATGTGCCGGGTCAAAAATACTGCGATCCAGGACTGGGTGAAGCTAGCGGTCGCTCGCGCTCGTGCAACGAACTGGCCCATCGTGTTTTGGTTGGATGAGAACCGAGCGCATGATGCGGTATTGATCGCGAAGGTTCATCAGGAGCTCGCGCAGTACGATGTGACGACGATTGATTGGCAGATTATGGCACCTGCCGCCGCGACTCGGCATGCCCTGGCACGCATTCGTGCGGGTGAAAACACGATCTCGGTGACCGGTAATGTGCTTCGAGACTACTTAACCGATTTGTTCCCGATTCTAGAACTGGGAACCAGCGCCAAGATGCTTTCAATTGTGCCTTTAATTAATGAAGGCGGACTGTTTGAAACGGGCGCCGGTGGCTCTGCGCCGAAGCATGTCCAGCAGTTCGAAAAAGAAGGGCATTTGCGCTGGGATTCTTTAGGCGAGTTTCTAGCCCTTGGCGCGTCGCTTGAGCACCTTGCTTTAACGTTTGACAATCATCGGGCGCGCGTCTTGGCGGAAACGCTCAACGATGCGGTGGCAATGTTTCTTGAAGAGAACAAATCACCCTCCCGCAAGGTTCATGAAATAGATAACCGGGGCAGTCACTTTTACCTGGCGCTGTATTGGGCTGAGGCAGCGGCGCGTCAGGAGAAAGATGAGCACCTAAGAGAAACTTTCACCAAAGTGGCAACAACCCTCAGAGACAACGAATCCGTGATCGTGGATGAATTGCTATCAGCGCAAGGTTTACCGCAAGATGTTGGCGGTTATTATCAGCCCGTTGCTGAACTGGCGGACAAAGCGATGCGGCCCAGTGGTACTTTAAATGCGATTCTCAACGCGATAGGGGCTTAACAATTCGGGCGGGATCCATCGATCGTTGTTCCGTCGGTCGGGTCCTGCGTGATCTGAGCTCGCACATCGTCGGGGATTTTTGATCGGTTAGATCGCACTGCGCGCTGCAAGCTCAACTCAAAAAGATTGGAGCTGGGCCCCAGATAAACGTTGGGCGACTCGACCTAAAAGGTATATGCCATGATGACCTTGATATTGCTCAGCGTATTGATCGGTTTGTGTTTTGGACTGTATCGGCTCGGTCAACGCGGCTTGTCGCTGTCGATGCGAGTGCTTTATGGGCTGTTGGGCGGGGCAATCTTTGGTTTGCTGTTGAACTTCAACTCAGCGGTCTTGGGTGAATCGCTCGAGGCGTTCTTAAACTGGACGCGCTTGGTCGGTGTTGGTTATGTCAGTCTGCTGAAAATGATCATCATGCCGCTGATTCTGGTTTCGATGATTGCGGCGGTGATTAAACTGGACGCGATCTCAGCTTTGGGACGCATCGGCGGATTGGTTCTGCTGGTCTTGCTGGGGACCACGGCCATTGCTGCGTTGATCGGGGCCTTTATTGCGGTGAGTTTTGGGTTAACCGCAGAAGGGCTGATTGAAGGCGAGCGCGAACTCGCTCGGGCTGACATTTTACTCAGTCGCCAGATTGAAATGCGGGACTGGGCGTTGCCCGACCTGTTGCTGAGTTTTCTGCCGACCAATATTTTTTTAGATTTAACAGGCGCCAGACCAACTTCGATCATAGCGGTTGCTTTGTTTGGGATTTTATTGGGCGTGGCAGGGCTCCAGCTGCGTGCACAGCATGCAGCGCTTGGCGCGCAGGTCCTGAGCGCCATTACGGTCATTCAGGAATGGGTTATGGCGCTGGTACGCTTGGTGATCCAATTAACGCCCTACGGCGTCTTAGCCTTAATGATCAAAGTGTCGGCTTCAGCGGATGGTGACGACATACTGAACTTGTTTAACTTCATTCTTGCGTCTTACACCGCCATCTTCTTGATGTTCGTCGTACATGGCCTCATTCTTCTGGGCGTTGGTTTGAGTCCGAAAGTGTTTTACAGCAAGGTCTGGCCTGCGCTGACCTTTGCATTTCTCATCTCGACGTCGGCGGCAACAATTCCTTTGAATGTTGAGGTTCAAACCAAAGCCTTAGGAAACGATCCATCGATCGCAAATCTGTCTGCAACGTTTGGTGCCAGCATTGGTCAAAATGGCTGTGCAGGGATTTATCCCGCAATGTTGGCGGTGATGATTGCGCCAACCGTTGGGATCGACCCCATGAGCTTGTCGTTTTTAGTGCCCTTGATTTTGATCACAACCGTGAGTTCCTTTGGGATCGCCGGGGTTGGCGGGGGTGCAACTTTTGCTGCTTTGGTTGTGTTACCCGCGATGGGGCTACCCATTACCTTGGTCGCGCTGTTGATTTCAATTGAGCCTTTGATTGATATGGCGAGAACGGCACTCAACGTCAATGGGTCGATGGTTGCTGGCACGGTGACCCAACGCTTGCTTGGACTGCGGCAGGCATCAGATGATTCTGAGCAAGCGCCTGTTTAGCATGGGAGAGGCAGACGGCGTGTGACGGTTTGGATCGGCCCATCACAAGCTGTTCCGATTCCGTTGATTGCGATTTTCGATCGTAACCTAAAAGCCGTGCGACCAAGACGGCTTAGATGCGTCTGTCTCGTAGGCCGCGTTTGCGTGAGATTGCGTGGCGGCAAATCTGTTTTGAATCAGTGGTCAGAGCCTGATTTCAACGAGCGGTAAACGCCTGTGATATTCCGATTCAATTTGACTTAGAACGGAGTCAGGACCAATCTGTGATGGAGGGTGTGCTCCGATGGCTCGGGATCTGATGCGCGCGATGCGGTGTCGGGCTTTAAGACGGATGATGTCACCTAACTGCGTTGATCACCAAGGAAGACTCAAGCAATGTCGAATCAATGGAAAGCACTTAAAATTTTGATTGTTGATGACGATTCGTTTCAGCGGACGATTGTAACGAAGGTGCTCAATCTCCTTGGGGTGACGCAGGTCGCGTCAGCGGCAGACGGCCATGCGGCCGAATTACAACTTGCTGAAGGGTGGGATCTGCTCATTCTTGACCTGAATATGCCAGGCATGGATGGCATCGAGTTTCTGAATGTTCTTGCCGATCATGCGTTGAATCCTGCATTGATTTTTTTCAGTGGTGAGGACCTTCGATTGTTGGAGGTTGCTGAAGACCTTGCGAGAGATCTTGGAATACGCGTAATCGGGTCGATTTCCAAGCCAATCGATCGATCAAAAATCGAAGCTTTGCTCGATCGCGTTGAGTTGAAGACGGCGCCCGAAGCAAAATCGTTTGCGCCATCTGAATTATCCGAAGGCGAAATTCGCGATGGTCTCGTTGCAGGCGCCATTCGGTTGGTTTATCAGCCCAAAGTGGATGCTGTGTCTCTCGATATGGTGGGCGTTGAGGCGCTGTTGCGTTGGGAAACACCCGACGGAACACTGCTCGGGCCCGGTGCTGTGGTGCCGGTTGCGGAGCGCTCTGGCCTGATGTTTGAGCTCACGCAGGCTATTTTTACAAGGGCTATGGAGCAACTTAGCCAGTGGTGTCAACAGGGTTATCGCTGGAAGCTGTCGTGCAACTTTTCCGTAAGTGATTTGACCGAGTCCAGCATCGTAAAGGTGCTTGATGATGCGCTGACAGCCTCGGGAGCACCCCCAGAGCTGGTGATCTTGGAAGTCACAGAAAGTAAGTTGCCAGAGGATGTCTCTCGCGTTATGTCGTCGCTTACGCGCATGCGGTTAAAGGGCTGTGGTATCTCGATTGATGACTTTGGCACAGGGTTTTCGTCGATGGAGCAGCTCAGGCGGTTTCCCTTTACAGAACTCAAAATTGATCGGGCGTTTGTGAATGGCGCGCATGCGAAGCCCTCCGCAAAAGCGATCTTTGAATCGAGTGTTGATTTGGCTCGGCGGCTCGGGATTAGTTCTGTCGCAGAAGGCGTTGAGGATGAGGCAGATTTAACGCTCTGTCGGTCTCTCGGCGTTGATCTCATCCAAGGTTATTACATTGCCAGACCGATGTTCCCCGAAGCTGTGGTTGAATGGGCGATCAAAAGGGGCCACTAGGGGGTTAGGCGTCGATCACCCCGAGCTCCAGCAAGCGCTCGTGCAGATAATCCCCAGCTTTATAGCGGTCAGACAGTTGTACGTCGGGACGAGGGTGTAAAAATAACGGCATCGACATCCGACTATCAGCGGCAAGGTTGGAATCTTCTAAGGCCACACGATGCGTTGTGGATGGGAAGTAGCCTCTCGACGCCTCCGCCAGCATATCGCCTGTGTTGACCAGAACTTGATCATCGCGATCTTCGATTCGAAGCCACTCTCCATTCTTCGCAAGAATCTCAAGGCCAGGCCCGTTCGATGCAGGCAAAATCGTCAATAAATTGATGTCCTCGTGAGCGCTTGCACGGGGCTGATCAACGCCGGCGCGGACAGCAGGATAATGCAGAATCCGCAGCAGGCTAGATTGACTGGCATCGATCATGCTCGACAAGGGTTCGAGGTAGCCGTTGCAAACGTCTGTTGGGGAATGGCGTTCAACCCAGGTGAGTAAGGTCTTCGCGAAGTCTTCGGTTTCGTAATAGTGGGTCAGTAAATCGGCGCGTAAGCCACTTGGGCATCGGCCAGAGGGGTAAAAATGAAAATACTCCTTAAAGTCTTGTACGTCACTGCCTTTAGCGGATTCCGCATCGGCTAAACCGAAGTAGCCGTCTTGCGTGTCTTTGTTAAATTGAAATTGGAATTTATCGTGGCTGTTAAAAAACGCTTGCCAGTCAGAATAGATTTGGTGGACCCGGGTCATATCTAAAGGGTGATCGGTCAGTGCGGCGAATCCATAGTCGTGAAGAGAACGAACAAAGGCTTGATCGCTATCTTCTGAGAGCATCGATATCGTGGGTAGGGTGCGTTTTGGCATAACAATCGAGACTTATTGAAATGAAAGGAAGAAACCTGCGAGTGCGGCACTCATTAAGTTCGCCAGGGTGGCGGTGAGCAAGGCTCGAAGACCTAGGCGAGAAATATCATCGCGTCGGGTTGGCGCGAGCGCGCCGAGACCGCCGAGTAATATGGCAATGGATGAGAAATTGGCAAAGCCGCAAAGCGCGAATACCACGATGGCTTGGGTGATCGGCGACAAAGCACCGGCAATATCTAGGTAGGCGATGTAGGCGACAAACTCATTCAGAACGAGCTTCTGTCCAATCAAGCCGCCTGCAATATTGGCCTCAGCCCAAGGCACGCCCAGCAAGAATGCGATGGGTTGGAACAGGTAGCCTAAAATTAATTCAATGGTCACGGCTTCAAATCCGATTGCTGCGGCCGTCCATCCCAGCAAGCCGTTGAGGGCGGCAATCAGAGCGATGAAGGCCAGCAGCATGGCGCCAACCGCCATGGCCATTTGCAGTCCCGTCATGGCGCCGTTTGCAGCTGCGTCAAAGATGTTTACGTAGTGATGCATCTCGTCATCGAGCTCATCGCTGGGGTCCGCCGGTGTATCGGTTTCGGGCACCATGATCTTCGCCATCATAAGGCCACCCGGTGCGGCCATAAAACTTGCAGCTAAAAGGTACTTCATCTCAATACCGAGGGCTGCGTATCCTGCCATGACCGAGCCTGCGATTGAGGCAAGCCCGCCAACCATGACGGCAAATAAC
>Ga0209309_10003792_pt1 | contig 12820 bp, 9 predicted proteins | sample COGITO_mtgs_1204_2_FD_184807 | JGI IMG/M metagenome (GOLD analysis project Ga0209309, IMG submission 184807) | Pelagic marine microbial communities from North Sea - COGITO_mtgs_120412 (SPAdes) (version 2) | ecosystem: Environmental > Aquatic > Marine > Epipelagic ...
GCCCTGCTCATACGGTCTTGCCCATGGTTTTCGCCCGACTCTTTTTTCGTGGTTTCAGTGACGCCGAGCCTAGAATTATCCACAGGCCCGGTAAAGACAGGCAACGTGGGTTCGGAATCATTCTATCGTGGGATCAGAGTCATCCTATCGTGGGATCAGAGTCGGGCAGAGATCAAAAAGTCCTGAAAATCTCTTGTCTATCAAAGCCTTACTTGCAAGGGTCGAACCCTGTAACAATAATATAACTGAATTCTAACTGCAAAAAAATTTGCCACGGCTCCATCCTCTGATCACAGATCACCAGATCTACCCTTGTTATTGCTGAGAAATACAGACTTATTCCCTTTCACTTCCCATATGCTCTGTTTTAACGTACATTGCCTGAAAGACAGCATATAGGCGGTAGTTTCATGAAGACAGGTTCGCGCAAGGGGCTTCCTCCTTACTTCAACATCGATCCCGATACGGCGATGGCTGAGCTGGACGCCCCCACAGCGACACGCGCTTTTGCAGGGATTGCCGATGCCTGTGCCCGCGGGCGCCAGGATCTTGCCAGCCGGGGGTTGCAGGAGAACGGACACAAGAAACTGCGAATGTTCTCGACGTGGGAGATCACCCGATATCTGATCCCTGTCGCTCCGGCCCATCTGAGACGCGTGCTGAAGGCAAACCCTGACCTGCCGCAGGGCGCCTCGGAAACGGAGGGCGCCGCCAAATGGTTCACCCTCGATGAAGTGCTCCGGCTGCGGACGCATTTTGCCAGCGAAGGATCGAAGGCCAAGGAATATCGTCCCTACCGCCCAGCAGGCCTGCCCGCCAAGATCGTCGCAGTCGCCAATTTCAAAGGCGGTGTCGGCAAGACCTCAACCTGCGCGCATCTGGCCATGTCGGCGGCTCTGGATGGCTACAAGGTGCTGGTCATCGATCTGGACAGCCAGGGCTCGATGACATCGATTCTGGGCGGGCGCGTGGCCGATGAATGGCAGACGGTATTTCCGCTCCTGGCCCGCCATTATGCCACGCATCTACGGCGCGAGAATCAAACCCGGCTCGACCGGGGCGAGGCGCCCCATCCGATCGACGACATTTTGTCGGAGGCATTGAAGACGCGCAGCAAAGACCTGATCCAGGGAACACACTGGCCAAATATCGACCTGATCGGGGCGCAGCTCAATCTCTATTGGGCCGAATTCCAGATCCCCGTATGGCGCATGCAGGGCCGCAGCTGGAAGCTGTGGGACGCACTGACCGATACGCTGGCGGAGGATGGCGTGCTTGATGAATACGATGTTGTCTTCGTCGACACCCCCCCTGCCCTCGGCTATCTGACGATCAACGGGCTGGCGGCATCGGACATCCTTCTGGTGCCGATGGGCGCATCCTTTCTGGAGTTCGATTCCACCGGGCGGTTTTTCGACATGCTGCATTCCACCTTCCAGTCGATCGAGGACGGCGAGAATATGGCGGCCCGCGCGCTCGGGCGTCCGGAAATGGCATTCGAATGGGACGCCGTACGCACCATCATCACGCGATACGACAGCAGCCAGCAGACCGAAATGGCGGGTCTGATGCAATCCTATCTGGGCCGGTCCCTGTCGCCGCACTGGCAGGGCTATACGGCTCTGATAGGTCAGGCCGGCGAGCAGGTCAGTGGCATCTATGAGGCCGATTACCGCGATTTCAACCGCGAGACCTATGTCCGGGGGCGCGAAACTTTCGATGCCACCTACGCGGCGTTCAAGCGGCTCCTGATCGGCACGTGGCGCCGCGAGGAACTGGCGCGTGCGGCGGAACTCGATAGCGCGGCGGAGATGGCGCAGTGACGTTTGTTTCGACATTTGTTTCGCGCGCGAAACATCCAAGAGGTGTCCTGAGCGATAGAATCCGGCCCGGGTTTGTTGCAGGAAACAGGAGATAGAATAATGGCGAAGCGCAAGAGACTGACCCCTGCCCGCCCGACAAGTCCGGATAGCCCCGCAGCGGTTTCTGAGACAGGCACCATGTTTCCACCGGAAATGACACGCCATGCGCCGCCAATCGCTCAGGTGGCAGGGTCGGCCGCTGCTGAGGCCGCGCTGAAGGAGTTGACGGATGAACTCTATGATGCCCGCGCGGACGGGCGGCTGGTGCAGCGCCTGCCGCTTGGGGCTGTGGATGAGGCACATCTGGTACGCGATCGCATCAGCCATGACGACACCGAGATGGCGGCTCTGAAAAGCAGCATTCAGGCCCGTGGACAGCAGACATCTATCGAAGTCGTCGAACTGGATGACGGCCGATTTGGTTTGATTTCGGGCTGGCGCCGTCTGGCTGCACTGCGGGCGCTTCACACTGAAACCGGCGATGAGAGGTTCGCAACCGTTCTGGCGCTGCTCCGGCGGCCCGAAAGTGCCTCGGACGCGTATCTGGCCATGGTCGAGGAAAACGAGATACGTGTCGGGCTGTCCTATTACGAGCGTGCCCGGATCGCGGCGCGGGCCGCTGAACAAGGCGTCTACCCGGATGAGCCTTCTGCGCTGCGAGATCTCTTTGCCTCGGCCAGCCGGGCGAAACGGTCGAAGATTGGCTCTTTCCTGACGATTTACCATGCGCTCGACGATCATCTGCGCTTTGCGGCCGCGATACCCGAACGTCTGGGCCTCGCTTTGGTCAAGGCGCTGAAAGAAGATCCCGCCTCCGCTGACCGTATAGCCGGCGCTTTGCAAAATCACGCCGCAGGGACGGCAGAAGAAGAGGCCGGGATCTTGTCGAAAGCGCTCGGGAAGGCAAAGAAACAAGAGGCAGGTTCGGCTGGTTCAGTGTCGAATGAACCTGTAACAGAGACGATTTTCGGTGTTCAACTGACGCGGGCGCGGGGCCGGCTTGTACTTTCCGGTGACGGCCTTACCGACGCTCTGGTCGCCGATCTGCGTAACTGGCTGGAGGCCCGCGAGTGAGCATGTTTCGCGCGCGAAACATCTGGGCTACTTTTGCGGAACACCGGTCTTGGGGTAGGTGGTAACGACGTCCCAGACGGTTTTCTGCATCAGTTGCGCGGCCTCCGCGCCGGGATCCTCCGCCGCAGTTCCATCTGCCCGCATCAGGGCATGAGGCAGGCCGACAGGGGATTTTTGATAAAGCACCGCATAATGCGTCAGCGCCACCAGATATGCGCCCAGATCATTGAAGTGGATGTTGTCGGAGAACAGATCGCTATGGGTTTCGATAGGCCCTACACCGCCTCTTTGCTCAACCTCGCGCGCGAATTTTGCCATGACCTGGCCTGCGGGGATAACGTAAATGGGGCGGCCCGCATCTGATCTCGTCAGGGCGCGGCGCAATATCTCGCCTTCCCAATAGCGGTCCAGATCCAGATCGAGGCGCTTCATCCAGCCTTCTTTGTCGGTCAGCTCATGCCAGGTCTCATAAAGATAGACGTTAAGATCGGGATTGGCGCTCCATCCGGCCTGGGCCCATTCGTACAAGTATTCGGCGCTGTCGAAATACTGAATGGCGCTGCGTATCTCGACCATTTCTGTCAGCACCAACGCATCATAATCACCCGAACTCACAGCTTCTTTTGCATCGCGGTAGCGCGGATGATCATTTTCTGTCTCGAACCCGTTGATAGGCTCATCCGGCTCCCAATGCGCCTTGAGCGGCGTGCCCCAACCCAGCTGGCTTTCATAGCGATGCCCGGTTCCGGCAAGCTGGGCCAGCATCGCCGGCATGTCGCGCCCTACCAGACTGTGACCGATGTGAAAGACATCCCGCGCGCCCACCGGCACCGATGCCGGATCCGTGTAGAGGGCGTCGAATTCCGCTTCGTCCATCGGTTCGGCAGATCCGCACCGCGTCAGACCTCCGCAGGCCGTCAGGAACAGCAGAAGGGCCGCCGGGGCAAACCGTCTCAGGCGGGTATGGACTTGGAACACTGTTTTCATGATATGAGGCGGGAGATATATTTCACTTACACGGGCTGTATTCTGTTAACTGGTTTTCTTTTGGGATGTGCAAATATTTCACACAACGGCAAGCTTTGTGCCATGGTGAGCCATAGGCACTATCCCAAACAAATTATTTTAGCCGAAAGCCCTATTACACTATATGTTTCCAACTGTTGACGCCCTTGCCGGAAAATACGCGCTGGCGCGTATCATCAACCGGCCGGCAACGCTCTTTCTTGGGCGGCCTTTTGCAAAGGGTGCCAGGAAAAAGCTGGTCATCTATTACGAGCCCAATCGCATCAGTTTCACGCAAGTCTATCCCTTTCTATATTATCAGGAGACACTGAGAGACCGCTTCGGGCTGGAGGTCAGGTGCCACCCGGTCACGCAGCTGCTTGCCGGTAGGCCCGCACGGCAGGACGGCGCCGATATCGTGCTGTTGCAGGCATGGTTCACGGTGCCTGAGGATGCCTTGCAAAACATTTTCGACAGGCTGCGGAAGGCCAATCCGCACGCTTCGATTTCCTTTATGGATACCTTTGCCCATAGCGACATCCGGATGGCGCGATCTCTGATCCCGCAAGTCGATTTCTATCTCAAGAAATCCCTGTTCAGAGACGAACAGGATTTCTTGCGCCCGTTTCGCGGCGGTACGAACCTGACCGAGTACTACGGCGATCTCTACGGAGTTGACGCGGATCCCATCGACTGGAATGTACCGAAACGCATTTTCGCCAAGCTGCGTCTGAGTCCGAATTTTTTCACAGCGCCGCGGTTCCTGCATGATTTCGCGACACAAGACGTACCCTCGCCCGAGGATCGTCCGATAGACGTGCAGACCCGAATGGCCCTTCGCGGCTCCGCCTGGTATCAGACCATGCGCCAGGACGCGCTGGATCGGGTTCGCGCCATTCCAGGTTTGAAGCTCTCGGCACCCGGCAATGTCTCGTGGTCAAAATACATGCAGGAGATGCGCGATTCAAAATTGTGCCTCAGTCCTTTCGGCTATGGCGAGCTGTGCTGGCGCGATGTCGAGGCTATTCTGGCGGGATCTGTTCTGATCAAGCCGGATATGGGTCATTTGGAGACCTTGCCTGATATCTACGAGGCCGGCGTCACGTATCTTCCGGTGAAGTGGGATTTCAGCAACTTGGAAGATGTCGTCAAAACGGCATTGTCAGAGGACGGGCTGCGGCGGGATATCACACGCAATGCCTATCAAAGAATTGCCGAATACGTACGAAACAAGCGTTTCGTCGATGATATGGTGTTTCTCTTCGACAAGTTGTGAGGGCTTGGGTGTTCAGTAACCGTGTCTTTGATTGATGTTTCCCCTGTTTCACCGGACACTCAGGCGGTTGCGGATTGAGCTGTGATGGGCGCTGTTGCGTAACTCTGATTCTGGCCGCAGCTTCTCCTTCCCCGAACACACTTATTCCACGACCGTTGTGACAGGTCTGCCGAGCGCAGTGAACCGATTCAGCACTACGGCACGGACCTGAACCTCGGCAACCTAGCGATCAGCAGTAACCGCCCCATTGCTACCGCAGTGATTTAGCTTTGATGTGCACCACAAGGTCGATGTCTTCCACGAAGTCGTCGATGTGAGAACGGCGGCATCTGAATAAGCCCGGTCGCTGTGCGCGTGGCCTGCCGCAATCCCCACGTTTCGGAAGCCCGGCCAACATTGCGCCAATCCGTAACTCTACCTGTTGCGTATCTCAATTGAGATACGTACATTGAGCTTGCAGGAGGACGCAATGCCCGCTCACACTTCAATGCTTCACATCCGCATAGACGACCAGCTGAAGGCTCAGGCCGCCGATGCCCTGTCCGGTGTCGGGCTGACCCTTTCGGACGCCGTCCGTATTCTGCTGACCCGCGTGGCGGCTGAGGGCGGCATGCCCGCCGGGCTGACCGCCGACCCTGATGCCTATGATGCGTGGTTTCGCGCCAAGGTGCAGGAAGCTCTCGACGATCTGCGTCCCGGGGTCCCCCACGACACCGCAATGCGGGACGTGCAGGCGCTGATCGACGGGAAGCGCCGTGCCGGTACCTGAATGGCGCGCTACGGCCGTCGCGGATCTTCTGACGATTATCGACTACATTGCAGATGATAAACCGGACGCGGCCCAGATACTCAAGCATGAGATCGAACAGAAAGTTGGGCGGCTTGCGGATCAGCCCCGGCTTTATCGGGCCGGTCGGGTCGGAGGTACGCGCGAGATGGTCGTGCGCCCAAGCTACATCGTGGTTTACGCGGAGACAGAGCAGGCCGTGACGATCCTGCGCGTTCTTCACGCGGTGCAGCAGTGGCCTTAAGAGGCTTTGCTCCCCGAACTCATGACCATGCAGATATGTCGCAAACTTCAGAGGCCTTGAGACTCTTCGGTTGGCGTCGGTAGCTCCGCCGGAAACGCATGCGCTCCCATTGCCACCCCGCAAAGCTCCCGACAACGGGCCTCGACGGCGGCGTGCATTTCGGTCAGGCTCTGACAAACTCTGACCCGTTCGCCGGTCGTCGGAGCGTCGCCCCTGACGACCTCCGCGCACCGCGCGGCACTGATCAACACCCGTTGTTGTCGTTTGCCAAACACCCACAAGGACGGCGCAGACGGAGGGAAAGCTGCAATGAAACGAGAAAGCAGCACCGCCATCGTCAGAGCCAAGACTGCAGCATTCAAGGCAGGCAGGATTTAAGACAGATCGTTCAAACGATCCGCCTGACATGCAACTTACCATCCGGCAGGGCAGGGAGGTCAAACTTCAAGAACGACCCCCTACCGCTCGTTTTCATACTCATCATCCCGCTCCATCCCGAAGTGCTCTTTCAGCATATCGCGGCTGTCGCTCATCCGGCGCTCCGTTTCCCAGCTCATCTCGTACCCGTTGCCACGATTGTGGATCTCCGCCTGCATGAGCAACTGGCGCGAGAACACGGGATCGGTCGTGATGTGGTCGATGGACGTAAGGTCGCCTTGCCGGAAACGGTTGTACTGCGCGTGCGTCGTCGCTTCCCGAAGAAGCGCGATGACCTCAAGGTGTTCCTCTGCGGTGTTCGTCAGCAGATAATCATCAGGGCTGCGGGCTTCCCATCTGGCCAGTCCTTCCAGATTTTCGGCAACGGCGCTGTCTTCGCGGTCCTGCTGAACTTGCGCAAAACCTTTCACACCCTGTTCGTTCAGAATGCCATCAATCGCGTACCGCACATGTTCAGGATATTCTGTGGCCCGCTCAAAGTACTGATCCTGAAACCGGTTGAGAACCGCCTGCTTGTCCCGGCCTTCGTGTTTCGCCACGTTGTACGCAACTTCCAGTGCATCGAGATCGCGGGCGAGGGCTTCGGCCTTCGCTTCGCTGTTGGCAGCGTGCAGGCGCGCCTCAGCCAGCTCCTGAGCCACGGCGTCTCGTTCCCCCGACAAACGACCCACTACGGCCCTTAGGGCCTCTGAGGCGACCTCTGAGAGCTTCTCGCGATATTCTTCGTCGGTTTCCCTGCCACGTCCCATAAAGCCGCCTGTGGCGCGCTCGGGAAAGTTCAGGGAGAGGTTCTCGTTGGCGTTGGCACGGGCATAATAGCTTTTGATGGTTTCGTGCTTGGCACCGGACCGCATGAGACCGCGTTCAAGGCCATACTTGGCACCGACGCGTTCAGCGTAGTCGGTCTGCATCGCCGAGAGGTCTTTCGCGCTGCCGACGATCTCCCGCGCGTTTAGTTTACCACGCTCGTCAAGCGGTATGGCCAGAACCTGCAAATGGGGGGTCGTCTCGTCCATGTGGATCACAGCCGACAGGATGTTCTCGGTGCCATGTTTTTCTTCCACCCAGGCATAGGCATCGCGCAGGTAGTCCTCGCTCTTGATGCTCCCCATTTTGGCCATCTCCTCGGGGGAGGCCGACATGACATATTCGAGGGCACAGACGGCGTTCGTACGAACCTTTTCGGGCGCGCGTTCTTCCCAGAGCTTCATCAGATCTTTGGCATTCTTCGGCCCCGCCAGATAGATGTTGCGGTCGGCATCCTCGGGCCGTGCGTTCGGTGCAGCGCGTTCCCGAAGGTTATGACGGGCCGCTGCCGCCAGTTTGGATTTCCCGCTGCCTTTTTCGCCACCAATCTTCGTTAGCCTGAGAATGCCGTACTTCCGCTGTCCGCGCGGGGGACGAAGGGAGCCGCCACCGTTTTTGCGCGTCCTCAGATCGATCTTGCCTGTGACGGCGGCTACAGCATCGGCCATGACGGTGGCTCTCATATTTTAAGAAATGTACACTCACTAGACAATTTGTCCTGCGTCCTAATTATCGTGAGGCCTCCAAGGAGCAAGTCTGTACATTTCTTAAAATATGGAAGGGGTCAGTGCAGCGCCTGATCGATAGCCCCGAACAGGTTGATCACGACCACCAAGGCGATCATCACCCACGGGCTTTCCCACCAGAGTTTTGCGGGTTCGGTCGTGTGTCGGTCGTCAGAGGTCATCCGTGAACGTCTTCATGTCGAAGTCCGGATCGACCGCGCCAAGGGCGGCGACACGCGCTTGCAACGGTCTGACCCTATCGATGAGGGAGGGCTGTTTGAGCTGGGATTCGGGGGCGGCTTCCAGCGCCTGACGCACCACTTCCGTCTCCGTTCCGGCACCTGTGATACGCATGATTTTGGCAATCAGTTCATCGACCTCATCGTCGCAGATATACAGCGGCACCGAAGGCGTCCCGTTCAGGTGTGGAAAATTTACCGTTGGCTGCAACACCCCCCGACACTCGGGCTTCACAGTGCCGATATACCATGCCTTTGCGCAGATGATGTTCTCGACAAGAACGCCCGCATCTGCCTGCTGCCGGAGGTAGTCTTCCGTGATGACCCGCTCCCAGTCCGGAACAAGGTCGGTCGGGGTGTCAGACAGTGTCCCGCGCTCCGCAACCGTCGTCGCCGTTATTCGTCCCGCATCGGTCAGACGGACAGCATCCACGGTGTATGGCCACACGCCGTAGCGGTGTACCTCCAGCTGTTCCGGGACAGCGTAGCCTGCCTCGATGAGCAGGGTGGCGCTCCGGACCGGAACGAAACCATGCTGGCTGAGATGCAAGAGGCCTGTCCTGACGGCATCGGGCGAAACAGGGGTACGCTCATTCGCAGTTGTGGAAACCGGCTCGGACGGCGCGGCGGGTTTATCGCCGATCCGGTGCGGGACCGGCGCGCCTTCTTCCATCGGCAGGGTGATGTTGCGGAACCCAAGTTTCCACATGAACGAGATCAGCCCGTAGCCGGTTTTGAACGTCCGCATGTGCGGTCCGTCACTACCGCGTGCCGACACAAGGAAACGTTCGCTCTCGCCGCGCTGCTCGGGCATCTGAATCGCCCACTCCCCGTACCAGACCGCTGCTTTGAAATAGGGCTCTACCATGCAAACGACCTCGATCAGGTAGTCAGCCTCGATCAGGGGGACGAGTTGGCGGTGGGTGACGTAGGGGGATAAGGGTGGTTTCATGGCCTGACCTCCACTTATTCAAGACCTGATATAAGTATACCACCCCCATTTTGGGGGTAAGTCCAAAACGGGAGTAGCGATCTGTCAAAATAATTGGCGGATTGGCTATTGGCGGGAACTGTTCATACAAAGGCGTATTCAAAATTGCTCCGCGCGCTCGTTGAGGCGCGAAGTTCGGCTGGCTTGTCGCAAGCTCAGCTGGCCTTGCGGCTGGACAAGCCAGCATCGTTCGTCGGAAAATACGAATTGGGCGAGCGAAGACTCGACGTCATCGAGCTTCTGGTGGTTCTGAAAACTCTGAAACAGGAACCAACCGAATTTATCCAGGCTTTGAAACTGGATTTGCCCGAGCGCCTTTGATTCATAACTAATTGTAAACGCTTTCAATTTCCTCTATAAGGTGCGTTGTTGTCGCGGTGTTTCCATTTACACACCGCCTGCTCAGTCGTGCCAAAGCGTGCCGCCAGAACCGACGCAGGCTTGTCACTCACCTAGATTGCCGCCCTTACTCTAGCCCGGTTTCATTCTGGGCTGCGCCGATATCGTGCAGCAACTGAGGATGAAGCCCTCCACCCTTGCATATCGTCCGCCCGACCGCACCCCTGTTTTGCCCAATGTGGAGTTTGTGCACGGCAAAGCCAGAAAACTCTCCCTTACCAAGTCGGGCTGCACGTCGACCGCATCAAAGCCTGTCACTTCGCCGGTCAGCGGGAATTGTGCCTTGTAGACGCTTTCCTTGATCCCGAAGATCAGCTTGGCCAGCCTGCCGCGATCGCCCGGGGGCTGGAGGTCCAGCCAGCGACGTTCGCTCGGCGTGCATATGATATCTTCCAGATCGGAGGGCAGGGCGGTATCAGGCTCGATGTCTATGCCGATGCTGCGCGCTGCCCTCAGAGGGGCAATTGCGGCAATACAGACCCTGTCGCAATGCGCAATGCTTCCGATCAGGCCCTTTGGCCAGAGCGGGGCCCGATCCGGAGCCTGAAGGATTGGCTGCGGAGGCAAGTCGAGTTCGGCCATGGCCTGCCGGGCCGCAACGCGGCCGCCGGTGAAGTCAAGCTGCCGCTTGCGCACTGCTTTGGCTACAGCGACCCTTTCTTCGGGCCACAGATCTCCGCCGGGATCAGCCGGATCACTGACACCGATCCCATATTCCGGGCCAAGAAGGTTTCGCAGCGCATCGGCTATAGCCGCATGATCGATCACGCAGAGCTGGGCAGGCGTTTGGCCCGCATGGCGCGGCGGCGCGACATGGCATCACTGCGGCTGGCGGCCCGGTCATCCGCGTCGGGGCCGTTTTCCGGCTGTTCAGACCCTGATCTGCCGCTTTTCTCATCAATGATTGCAGACAGGGCCAAAAGGGTTGGAAAGCGGAAGATATCCGTGATGCTCAGCTGCGGAACCGCCAGTTGGGTGCGGATCTCGCGGTGGGCCTGGACCGCCAGAAGGGAATGACCGCCCAGATCAAAGAAATTGTCGCGCGCGCCGATGCCGGGTATGCCGAGGATCCGGGACCATATGGCCGCAACCTGCTGCACCGTGGTGCCGCCGGTGGCGGGTACGGCCGCCGTGGCCGGCTGCGCGGCGGCGGTGCGCGGGGCAGGGGCGGGCAATGCCTTGCGGTCGATCTTCTTGTTCGGGGTCAGCGGAAAGCTGTCCAGCGTGACGAAATGGGCCGGCATCATGTAGCCGGGCAGGTTCGCGGTGACGCGCTCTCGCAAGTGGCTTTCGCTGACCGGGGCCTCGGTTATCAGATAGGCGACCAGCTGGATCAGGCCGGGGGTATCCTCGCGGGCCATGACCACCGATTGCCGCACGCCCGGAAAGGCGTCGAGAACGCTCTCGATTTCGCCCAGTTCGATCCGGTAGCCGCGCAGTTTGACCTGATGATCGGCGCGGCCCAGAAAATCGAGCCGCCCGTCCGCGCGCCAGCGCGCCAGATCGCCGGTCCGGTACATGCGCACGCCGGAACCGGAACCGGCAAAGGGATTGTCCAGAAACCGCTCTGCCGTCAGATCCTCGCGTTGCCAGTATCCGCGCGCGACCCCTGCGCCCGCGATATAGAGCTCGCCGGAGTGCCCCACGGGCACGGGATGCAGGTTTTCGTCCAGCACGTAGGTTTGGGTATTGGCGATGGGCCGTCCGATATCGACGACCCCCTCTACCGGGTGGGCGGTCCGGGTCGTCGACCAGATCGTGGTTTCCGTCGGACCATACATGTTCTCGATATGCGCGCCGGTCAGGGCCGCAAGCTCCGACACCATCGAGCCCGGCAGCGCCTCACCGCCGATCATCATGTGCCCGATCTTCTTCAGGGCATGTCGTGCCTCGTCATTCATCAACAGCATCTGGGCCATGCTGGGCGTGCATTGCATGTGGGTCACGTCGTGCCGGATGATCTGGGCGGCGATAGAGAAATCATCATCGAGCACCGTCTGGGCGGTGTTGGACCGTTGCAGCACTTCGGCCAAGGGCTTCAGGCCTTCCAGCACCTGATCCACGGGAATCCCGTATTCGATCAGGCACGCGATTTCGCTGACGCCTATGCGCTTCAACTGCTCGACCCGGTCAAGGCAGTCCTTGACCGTGCCAAACAGACCCGAATCCTCGAAATACCGCTCGAACGCGAAGTCGAGAATACCCTCCATCTCGTCCGGCTCAAGCTCACCGAGGTCAAGCTCGAACGGATTGGTGACGCCTTCGGGCTTCTTGAAGGCCGGGAAGGCCCATGCATATTGCTTGATCAGGCCCGCCGCCGAGCGCAGGTAGTTCTTCATCGGCCCGCTGGCGACATCGCGCGCCTTCTCGCGGGTTTCGGCCACGAAGGTGTGCAAGAGCAGGGTAACTTTGAAATCATCCGGATCATGCCCCGCATTGCGCAATTCGGCATGATAGAGACTTATCTTTTCCTCAACCTCGTCGACACTCTGGCCCAGAAGGTGGGTCAGGATATGGCACCCGTGACGGCCGGCATCCTTCCACGTCTCGGGGTTGCCGGCGGTCGTGACCCAAAGTTCGGGCGCGTCCGAGACCGGGCGGGGCTGAGTCAGCACGGGGTGCATCTCGCCGTTCTGGCGGGCAAATGCGACCGGCTCGCCCTTCCACAGCTTGCGCAGATCGCGGATGGTGTCGAACATTGCCGTCTTGTTCTGTGGCGGGGTATTTTCCGGCTTCAGCACAAAATCGTCCGGCTGCCAGCCTGATGCGATGGCAAGGCCCGCGCGCCCGTTGGTGAGGTTGTCGATCACCGACCATTCCTCGGCGATGCGGGCGGTATGGTGCAGGGGGGCCACGCAGCTGCCCGCGCGCACCGCGATATTGCGGGTCACCGCAGCGACGGCGGCGCCGGTGACGGACGGGTTGGGGTAGGGACCGCCGAAGGCATGGAAATGCCGCTCGGGTGTCCAGACG
>Ga0209309_10003795_pt1 | contig 12807 bp, 14 predicted proteins | sample COGITO_mtgs_1204_2_FD_184807 | JGI IMG/M metagenome (GOLD analysis project Ga0209309, IMG submission 184807) | Pelagic marine microbial communities from North Sea - COGITO_mtgs_120412 (SPAdes) (version 2) | ecosystem: Environmental > Aquatic > Marine > Epipelagic ...
TTCTCAAGAGCTGGAATATCAAATAGAAAATTTTTAAAAAGATCACATGGATTTGAAGATAAAGATCAAGGTGATTTATTTTTTAATATTTTAAATATTTTAAATATTAAAAAACCTAAAGCTTTTATTTTAGAGAATGTCCAAAATCTAAGGACTTACCAAAATGGTGAAATATTAGAACAAATGTTAAAAAAATTAAGAAAAAACTATTACGTTCCTGAGCCTGAAGTTTTAGATGCACAAGATTTTGGATTACCTCAAAGAAGAAAAAGAATATTTATAGTTGGATTTTTGAATTTTAATGGAAAATTTAACTATCCTAAGCCTACATTTAAAAAAACAATTATAAAAGATTTTCTAGATATCTACCCTCCAAAAAAATATATTATTTCTGATCTACTCTGGGATAGCCATCAAAAAAGAAGAATTAGAAATAAAAAAGCTGGTAAAGGTTTTGGATTTAGAATGTCATACCCAACGGATAAAGCCACTGTTACAATTTCAGCAAGATACTATAAAGATGGTAGCGAATGTTTGCTTTATAGAGGGGAAGGAAAAAACCCCAGAAGACTAACGCCTAGAGAAGTTTTCAGATTACAAGGTTTTCCAGAAAGCTTCAAATTTACAGTCTCTGACCTTCAAGCCTACAAACAAGCTGGAAATGCTGTACCTATTAATGTTGTTGAAAAGGTTTGTAGCTCTGTAATAAACTACCTTGAAAATAATCAAAAAAACATTTTAATAAATAAAAAAGCAAGTTAACTAAATTATCTCTGCTTCTTCTGCTTTGTTTATCATCTTTACTACACTTTTAGCTTGTTTAGGTGATGGTTGTCTTTTCCAACTACCAAGTGCTTGACCCATTAAAGAAATAGCTATTTGTAGAGGTATATATTGAAAATAATCTGAGTCTTGAGCCCAAGAGATCATTGAATTCCAATCTTTTGTACTTAAACTTTTACATTTTTTTATGTTATCCATATCTTCTGGTGAAAATATTTCTTTTGCAACTTTAACTGTTTTACCTCCAACTTTTTTTACACTAGTAAATTCAGGAGGAGTTTCAGTAAAATTGAAATCTTTATCCATTAAATCTTCCCAACATTCTTCTTTTTTACACCACTCTGAAACATTTTTTCCATTAGCTGTTTTTTGAATAGTTTCATAAACCTTATAACTCCATTTGTTAATAATCTTTTTAAATTGATTAGATAAATCTTGATCAGCCCAAATTAGGTCAAAATTTATCTTTCTACTCGTCAGGTAAGATATTAATGAAACTGTATAGTTTAAGACTTGAGATCTATAGCCAGCTATATCAGTATTTTCTTTTATAACTTTGGCTGCTTTATTAAATAAGATTGATATTGCACAATATTTTCTAAAAAAATCATCATCAATTTTTTCATGAAATTTTCTATCATTAAGTAAATTCATAAAAGTAACAAAACTTTTTTGAGCACCGGCACAAGCAATGTGTGGATCTGTGTAATGCCAACAATTTATAAACTTTGCAATATCTTCTTTAGTAATTTTCATACTTGAAGGAGAGGTTTCTAGGTATTTAGATTTTTTATTTTTTCCTAAATCTTTCTCTTTCATTTTTTGCATTTGATATTCACCTCGCATTCTTTCATAAAACCACTGTTGACCTTCTGCAGTTCTAATTTTATTTGAAAGATCCTTTATAGTTATGTGAAAAGGATGATTTGATGAAAAGTCAGCTTTCTTTACAATGTTTTGTGTATTAGCAAATTCAGAAATTTTTGGAACTATAGATGCTAAGTCTTCTTTATTAACTAAAGTAATTTTTGCGGGTACAACTACTTTATCAAAATTTGCATTATCAAGCTTCTTAGTTCTAAAAAGTGTTGCTGTCGTTTGTCCACCATTAACAATTTGAAATCCAGATGCAAATGTTATGTATGATCCTTCTTTATCATGATCAATTTCGATTTTATCAACTACTACAACAATTCCATTATTGTATGAAAAGAAGCGACCAGGTTCGTTTATTAAAGTTTCTCTAATACCTTTATTTATCTTAGTGCCTAACTGCAAAAAAGATCTTACATTAAGGTTTAATAATCTTTGACCAAAAAGTCGGTAAATATTATATAAAACCTCACCAGGTATAAATGCCATATAACTACTAATTTTATCAGTAGTTTTATGTGCAAGCATACACCGTACTCTTTGATTAAATTTTGAAAAATCAATTTTAATATTAGTAGATTCTGGACCACCAAGGCTAGAGGCATATATTCGAGTAATATCAAAAAGATAGTTTTGAAATTCTACACCACTTTCCCTAGTCGTTTTTGGTGTCGTATCACACTCACAATTTGTGAATACAAATATTCTAATTGTAGAAATGTCTTTTGAATTTTTGAATATATCTTTTGAAATATCAAAAGCATCTTCTTTTGCATTCATTTTTTCATAAAGTTTTTTTGTTGATTGCAAGTAGAAGTTTTTAGCTGATTCAATCAACTCTAAAATTTTTTTAGACTCAATTTTTTTTATCTCATTTGCAGCGTCGTAGTGTGTTATAAAAAGATCTAGTCTTAAATCATCTTCACTAAAGGAATATCCGCTTATTTTTATATTAGTATCTTTTGATATTTCTTTTTCAAAGTGTGTAAGTTCATAATCAGAAATGGTTCCATTATCATATAAAATATCAGTGTAAATCTTAGTTAAAACAGAATTTGGCTGATCATCACTATCTTCTATTTCATTTTTAGTTCTTAAGAAAAAATCTTTGTAAAATGCAGACTTTATCTTTTGTTTAAAATCAGACTTCATATTTTACTTAATAGCTGTTCTTCATTAATTCTGAAATCTTCACATTTTTCAAGATCAATTTTATAAGTGATAGTAAGATCTGATAATTCTTCAGGAATCTCTACTTTTTTAATGTAGGGAAAATCGTCCCTAACTTCAAAATAGTTAGTTTTATCTATTTCATATTTTTCTGTGTATTCATCTTTGTGGACATCTAAATAATTACATTGTGCTAATTTTAGTAAAAAATCATTATGTAAAATTTCTGACTCAGTTTTTAAAATAGTTAAATAGTTATTGATTACGTCTACGAGAGAAAAACCATTAGAACTGTTCTTAATTTGTAAAAAAATAATATTTAATGCTTTATCGAATACGGGAGCAATTTGATTGTTGCTTGAGGTGTTAATCTTTTTTGAATTAGTGGTAGTAGTTTTAATTTCGATTAATATTTTTTCCGTTGTAAAATCATGTTTTTTTGATGGACCAGTCCAAGAATTGATTAAGCCTTCATTATCTAATTTTTTAGTTAAAATTTTACTTAAAACAAAAACTTCTCCATAAAGACCTATTTGGGATTCTTTAGTAAGTTTTCTTGGAGCATCATCGTCTTCAAAGAAATCTTTAGCAGAAATTAAATTTTCTAAAAAGCATTTAGTGCTTTCTTTGCCTGTTAAATTTTGCATATGAATTTTGCTCAATATTAATGTTATCAATTTTAAAAAAAAATCTTTATATCTTTCATCATTGATATTCATAATAATTTTATTTTTTACTTTATTAAATACCCAACCTTTTGCCTTTGGAAAATTGGCAATATTAAATTCAATACCTTGATCTAGATTTATTATCACTCCTGGTAAATTTTTCTGATCAAGTGTAAACCAGTATTTATCATAGGCTTTAATACCAGCTTGTTTTTCGATAAAATTTTTATCTTCTTTTCTTTTTACAATTAACTCTAACCAAGCATCTGATAATTTTTTTTGAAATTCTAAGGAATTCATTAATTTATGCAAAAAGATCTAAATTAAATATTTCTTTGAGCTCTTCATCTCGTAATTCTCTACTTGGTTGATTTAAGGCTTTACTAAAAACTAGTTTATCGTCATCATCTTCATCTCTAGTGGGTGGGGTAATTATTTGCCAGCCAATGTTTATGTCGTGATCTTTATCAAAATCTTTAATAAAATTTGTTGACCAAGGATAAATAATTACAAGACCTTCTTTTCTTTGTTGTCTTAGTTTTTGCTTAAAATGAGCTGGTAAAAAATTTATTTGTTTTCTTTTTATTACGCATTTTCCAGTTTTTTTATATAAATTTAACCACTTATTTATACCTTTATTATATTGATCAGCATTAATATCCATAAATTCAGCTTGTGGATCAGACAATGTTTTTATTGAATAAAAATTATTATAATGATTTTTAATAGTTCGCTGTTGAAGTGATACGTTAATTTTATTGCTTCCAAACTCAAACTTGGGATAATTTATACCATCTTTTGCACTAAATATTCCCAAATTCCATTTATCTAAAATTGGAGAGCCATCTTTTTTCTTATTTATGCTTAAAAGTTTTATTTGTTGGGCAATAATTTTACAAGTCCATTCTAAATTTGTTGGAGATTTATAGTGTCCAAAAAAGTTAATAATCTTATCAACACCAACATTTCTCCACAAATATACTTTTGATAACTTAACTTGTTTTGATCCTTTCTTAAAAATTCTTTCTTTAATTTCATCAATTGGCAGCTCATTATCAATTTTTTCATCTTTAAAGGGTGTAGGTGTTATAATTTTTTCTGATTTTAGTCTTTTATTAATCTCAACTTCAGTTTCATATTTATTTCCTAAGCTATCTATTAATTTTTTTGTAAGATCGATATTTTCTATTCTTTCTTTATTTTTATAATATAAGACAGGTGTTCTACTTGAAGCAGTGAAGGATGAATAAGGCTCTTTAACAATTTCTATATCCCTGCCTTTTGTTTTTGATACTAGGTTCCATCCTGGAAAACATGGTATTTCCATACCATAATCTATTGGCCTTCTTCCATCTTCAGATAGCTCATGAAACCTTTCTCTAGCTTTTTCCATCGTAAAAGAAAATTGCCTAAATAGAATGTGAAGTGTTTTTGGAACATATACTCTCCACAAATCTTCATAACCTTTTCTATATCCAAACCATCTTCCCATTTGAATTAAAGTATCAGAGGTGGGTATTTTAGCTACACGTGTAAAATAGCTTACATTAAGACCTTCAAGTGTAATTCCTCTTGATATAGCCGCACCACCAACAACTATAACATTCCAGCCATTTTCGTGTCGGTCATAGTCGAGTATATCGTCTGATTGACTATTAATTTGAACAACATCTAAAGGATTTGTTTCAGATGTAATTACTTCCATTATCTTATCCCACAAAGATTTAAACTCAATTTCACCTGTTTGAGGAAATTTATCTAAATCAAAGTTCTTTTTAGTATCGTTGTCCCATATATTATGAAACTCTTTTTTAATCACATTTTTAATTTCTTGGTCTTGACCATAGCAAGTTTTATCTTTTAAATCTTTTAGATATTTTTTAACTTGTAAAGCGACACTACCCTGAACGCCTTTAAATCTACTGACATGAATAAGCATTGAGTTATGCTCATTATGTTTTTTTCTTAAGTACCTAGTTGCAATGTTTATAAGAAATACATTTATTGCTTCTTTAAGGCTTGGTGGTAAACAGTCTTCTTGTTTATATAAGCACTGATGGCCCATACCATGAAAAAGTGGCAACCAACCCTTTACATCATTTTTATCTTTTGCTTCTTGTCGATATTTTTCATCTCTTCCTTTTTCATCTATTGATCCGTCTTCATTTACAAAGGTAGGATCATCAAAATCATCTCTATAATCATAAACCCATTTTACTTGTGGTCTATCATTTTTATCAATATCTTCTGAAAGACTTACAATTTCTTCATCAGGATCATAATTTTTTTCAGCAATACCAAATACATCCTCAGGGCCTACATGATCATCATATCTTTTAAGTAATCTTATAAAATCAGTTGGAAAAATATCAAGACCATCATCATTTGTATGGGAATCATAATTAATAAATGCATTAGCCAATGGAGTAGCTGTATAACCAATATAAGCATTTCTTTTAAAGCACATTAATATTCTTCTGATTAATTGATTGGTTTTAGATGGATCTGTATTTCTAAATGCTTCCTTCTGTTCTTCATTCCATGTATCTTGGGGACCCTTAAACTTCCTAGGCGAAATATCTATTGAAGCACTATCGCACTCATCATCAATTAGTAAAAATGGTTGGTCACAAGAAAGCTGGAATTTTGGAAGTAATTGTCTATGATTATCATTTTTCCATTTAGCTTCGTTCCAACTCCATTCTTTATCAGTTCTTTCAATGCCGTCTTGTTTTTCAAGCCACATTAAAATATTAGTTAAAACAGGAACATTTTTTTTTATAATCATGATAGTTGGATCAAGATTAGTCATTGAAATTTGTTTAGCAGATGCTGCACTAAAGTCATTCTCAGCTTGTATTATTCTTATACCGTCTCGATATACATAATCTGGTTTTGATGTTGCAAAAAAAACCTTGTTAAGTTCACCAGGTTGGGTTGTTTTTATTGTACTTTCTTCAATTCTTTTTTGAGTTTGAGCTCTCAATGCATTGTAAATACCACTTAAAACTATTATTAATTTATAGCCACTGTCTATAGCTTTTGTGATTAAGCCTGTATAATGAGACGTTTTTCCAGATTGCACATCACCAACAACCATACCTCTAGTTCTCCAGCTACCACTTCTTTTAGGATCTTCTAGTAGTGATAAAACTCCATCTGTTGAAATATCAAGTTCATTAAAAGCGCTGTTCCCAATCTTAAATGCGGATTGACTCTCATACCAAGCAAATTGAGCATTTGTGCTGTTGGCATTTTTCCAAACTTTTTTATCTTCTGTTAGCCACTCTTGATGGTCACTTCTTTTTGCACTTAACGTAAGATCATTTTCTATTATCTGTGCAAAAGAAGATTCTAAAAAATCTTTAAGTTCATTTTCAAATTTTTTTGCATCACTAGAAGATTCTTTAATGAAAGATTTCAATAAATCATCTATCTCTTTTGCTGTTTTAGGATACCACTTAATAGGATCCAAGAAACCTTTTTTTGAGGCAAAAAGTAATTTGTAAGAATTTAATAATTTTTTTTGAATATTTAACTTTTCACTCATTTATTATCTTTCAAAGAAGCTTCCATTTTTTGCATTTGTTCTTTACTTAAATTTGTATTATTAATCATCCTAATAAGTTCTTTTTTCTTTTGCAATTCTTCACTTGGTGGTTTTTTTTGATCCTCTCTCATTTCACTTATTTTTTGAATATAATCTTTACTAATTTGCTTTAAATGTTTACGTAATTTACTAATTGCATAGTCTGGTATTGCTATCTTATTTTTAGAAAATGAGCTCATCCAATCTTTTGGGTTTTCTTCAGGTAATTCAATTTCAATCCTTAAACGATTGAATTTATCAGTTGAACCCCAATATCTTTCAGTATCTTTTTCACCTATTCCAAACCAACCTCCAGAGTGAATTAATCTTTTTTTCCTAAAGAAATATAATCCTTGAAGATCATTTTTATTACGTCCTAGTTTTTCAATTTGAGTATCTTGAGGAATTATCCATGGTTTTAAAATTGTTGTTCCTCCATTTTGAAAACTAATTTCGACATTTTCTAGTTTTATTGTTTCATTATCTTTTTTATAAAAAGGATCAAATGATCTAGTTTTATTTATTTCTTCACCACCACCAAAGAAAATATTTACATCTTTTTCTAAAAGATACTTATGGTAAGTAAGTTTAAAATGTAGTCTTGCGTTATCATAATCAGTATAGAAATTACTTGGTCTATCACTGGCACGTAGTTTAGAAATTTTATCCAAATCTGACCAAATTATTACAGTGCCACTTTTTTGTTGCTCAAAAGCTTTTAAATGTTTTTGAATAAATTTATGATTAATACAACTAGGCATTTCATCAGTAATCTTATTAAAATTTAATGTTCTTTTAGTTATAGTATTGTTTTTTTTTGTAATCGCTGTGATTGATGTACAGTGCTGGAAGGATCCAGTTTTTAAACCTAATCCAAACATTGATAAATCATGATCTCCTTGATCTACATGGTCTTCTTTTGGAAGAGTAAGTGCTTTCTCTAATAGAGTTTTTTCATCCATACCATCGCCATCATCAACCACCATAACAAATGAATCTTTTCCAGAATCATCTGCCCAATACATGTAAATCCAAATATTTTTTGCATTATGTGTGATGCTATTATCAGCTAGTTCAGCAAGTGACTCTGGTAGTGTATATCCAACATTTCTAAATTTTTTAAATATATTAGAGCTGTTCATATTAAATTTTATTCTAAATACATTTCCCATTCTTCAGCTATAACCTGTAAAGCAAAAATTTCTTTACCATGAACCATCTTATCCGCTGTCATCATTTCAGATAATAATTTGATTGTTTTATTTTTATCTTCTATATTTTGAATTTCTCTAGCTGTCTCACGACATAATTTTGTAATATCAGATGTTTTTTCAATTTCATTAATTAAGAGTTTTAATTTTTCGTCAGTTACATTTAGTTTTTCTGAAACTGATTTGATAAATTCTTTTTCTTCTTCCATGTAAACTTTATCACTAAAGGCCATTAATAATAAAAGCTTCAATATTTTTTCATTATTGTTCATAATAATTTTTAGTTAATAACCAATTAACAAAATTCCTTTCAATGAAAATTTTATTCTATTCGTAGCATATAAAGTGTCTAACCAACCTTGTATAATTTCATAATCTTTCTTATTTAAATAAATAGATCTTACAGCTAATACTAAATAATCAATGTGTACCATAACACTTGCTTCAAAAATATCTTTAAGAAACTGATTATTAGACTCTGCTCGTCCTGCTTCAATCTCTAGTACTATTCTATTTTCTTTATGCCATCCATCAACTTCAAATGCTTGAGCAGTGGTACCTTGATGGCCAAATAAAACTGGAACTCTAATCTTGTTTATTTTTTTTTTACTAGTTTCAATTTCATAATTTGCTTCTAAAAAATCTTTTTCTAATATTTTAAGAACATCATCACTTTTTAATCTAAGTTCATTTGTGTCATTTTTGGATGAATCAATTTTTACAAAATTTTTCTCAAATATATTAATTGGGTCACTTAATACCGATGGTAAAGGGTCTGTTTTAGGAAAATAGGACCAGTTAATTTTATTTTTAACATTTTTTTTTATCATAAATCTATAGGTATTGTGTAAGCTAAATAAGCAAGTTCAATGACTAATAGTATTTCAAGTCCAGACATAATTTAAGACTACCAAATCCTGAACTTTTACTCAAGTTGAGTTAATTAGCTAATAATAAATAGGGTTAAATAAATCAAAGTGATTTTCTATTTATATAAAAATAATAAATAGTAGGAACATTTACAATTATCCATAAGGCTTTTGAGCCAAGTGGTATTGGTATAATTGGATTATAAAGAACAACAATAAAACCAAATATCCATACTTTAAATGTATCACCCTTTTTATGAAAATTTACAGCAAAGTATAGTGCGCCAGCAGAAACAATAAGTTTTAATAAAATAAAAAACCCAAAAGGCATCGGCAATAAACCTAGTAACATTGCAACAATGGGAGCAACCCAGAAAATATTATTTTGATTATCTTTAATACTCATTTCTTTTAAAGTTTCCTTGACCTTAGGTTCATTCTTCTTGACAGTTTTGTCTATTAAATCATAATTTTGTTTATTGAATATGTTTTGTTTTACCCATCCTTCAATTGTATCAATTATTTTGAAAATAACTGAAAATATAAACTGAACAATTCTTACAAATACAATTATCATTACCAAAGCATTAAACACTCCCACAAATAAGATTAATGCCATAAATAGATATTTGTAATTGGATAAATATTGATCTTCTAATAAAAAAACTCCTCTTAAAGCAATCGAAAGTGCTAGAGCTAAGAAAAATAAAAAAAAAGTGTTTTGTCTTAAAATGAAATTAAATACATTCATATAAATCTTTTAGAACATATTCTTTATTACAGATAAGTAATAAAGCCACAAACTTACAGAAGTAATTAGATTGAAGATTATGCAAATAATATAATTCTTAAAAACAAATGTCATAGTTGATTTTGCATGGTTAATACCAAACAGAATGGTTAATGGATCAAAAATAATCACAAGTAGTATGGGCAAAAATATGTACCATTTCATAATTAAAAAACCCAAAACAATTAATGATAAGACTGGCAGACTACTGCTATGTAGATACATGACTTGTGGTGTTTCTGAAAATCTTGCATCTCTACCAGTACGATTGTTTGCAACACATATTTTTAGATTTAAGTACAAAAGAACTAAAAAGATTATATCAAAATTGTCAATCATACGCTAAGACTACAGAATTTTGAACTCTTACTCAAGTTGAGTTAATCAATAAGTATTTTGTAAGCTAAATAGGCAAGTTCAATGGCTAATAATATTTCTAATCCTGACATATCAATTATTTTTATCTCTGGTGAATTGATTGATAGCATCACCATATTTTTTAATTTTTTCTAACTCTTTCTGTTGTTCTTTCTTTTTAGAGGAATAATAAATTGGCATCACGATAGATAAGCCAACGATAACGATTGCTAATATAATTTGCCAAGTTTCCATAATCTAAATGATAGATGGTATACCTAAAGATGCTAAAGCACCAATTCGTAATCCTTTTTTAATCCATTTACTTTTAAGTTTTTTTTCCTCAGTTTTTATCATTTTTTCTAATTCTTCATTTGTATATTCGTAGGCTTTATTTTTCATAGTACGAATTTCTAGACTTACTATATCTATTGCTTTGTTTCGTATCCAAGCTTTAATGTGAAGTTTAGTATTGAGATCTTTTTCTTTAATATTGATTTGAATTAATTCATTACTCTTATCTTTAAACCACCAAGTTACGGGAATATTATACTTATTTAAAGTAACTAATATTTTGCTTTTATTTTTTTTTAATGATGACTCTAGTGGTGTTTTTTTTTCAAAATCTTTATCACCTGAAAAAACTACCTCTCCTAGTTGATTAACTTGAGTTAATTTGCCGTTAATGTTTTTTTTCCACCAAGAAGTTGGTTTATTGTTCTTATCTACTTTGCAAAGAAGTTGTAGACTATGTAAATCCTTTTCTTTTGGATAATCCTTTATATCGATAGAAGTTGTTGGTGGTTTAATTCTAAAATCATTAAAAATAGATAATTCATTTCTTTTCTTAATTTTTGTCATCTTTTTCAAGAATTCTTTCTGCTTTAGTCTTTAACTTATCTTTTTTTCTAAATTTATCGAAATATTCTTCATTATTATTTTTTGTATAAATTTTTTCTTCCCCTTTAACTTTTGCATAATCTTTTTTTCCAGGTGTTTTTAGATAAAAAAATAAAACAACTAAGGAGACTAATATAATTAGGTTTTTTAATATATATGACGTTGATATATATTTGGTATTTCTAGATATTTCTGACCAATTTAAAAACTCACTATGGAAATATAAGCATAATAAAACAATCAATGTTGTTATTAGAATTCCTTTAATAAACCTCTTAGAGTCAGGTACAGCCCAAGCCATTACCTTTGTTGCTAAAAATAATCCAGCTATTTGATTTAATTTTTTAATCACCCGCCCGCAACTATTTCAATTCCAGCTGCAACCAATAAAGTTGATAAAACTGTTACTTTCACATCTTCATTTAGATTGCCTTCTTCTGATGCAATTAGATCTTCCATTTCTTCATCAGAATAATCATCTACAGTTTTGTTATGTTTGATTATTTTTTCTTTAACTCTCACTATTGCTTTTTCTCTAATCTTAATTTTATACTTATCCTTAACGGACTGAGGTGCCTTAGCTAATAAGTCTGAGAGTATAGACATAAATTATAATAACAAATTCTATACTCTTACTCAAGTTGAGTTAATTGGCTAACAATAAACAGGATTAATGAAGCCTGAGGAGTGGCTGTTTATTAAATTTTAATAATTTCATCATTGAAGATCTATTTTCTTTAAATTGAATATTCTTTCTTGCATTTGCTCCTGAAGGATGAGGAAATCCTTTGAGAAAACATGCTAAATTAAGATTATATTTGTTATTCAAATATTCAATTGTAGATGAAACTGTATTACCTAAAGGAATGATAATGGCTTTCTTTAATATTTTTAGCTCTTTTAAAAAGTTTTTCTCAATAAAATTTAAAAGGGTTTTCTTCTTTAAAATATTTGCACCTGAATAATTTTTTCCTTTATCAAATACAGGATATTTAACTAAAGACGTAGTATGGAGATGTTTGCTGTTTTTATTGAATAAACTCTCACAAGATTTAATTTTTAATTTTTTATTAATCTTAAGATCATCCATATACTTAATTAACGTAGTTCTCATACTACCTTTAAAGCTAGATAGATCTTTAACTTCTTTTAGTGATTTGCCTTCATTAATTACCTCAAAACTCTGTAGCATTTGTTGAAGTCCAGGGGTAATGCCTACAATCATTATTTTTGCTTTAGGATTAACATAATCAAATGGTGCATAATAAATTTTAATATTTTTTTCTTTATCAATTAAAAACTTATTACTGATAATGGTAGATTTATTAATTTTTTTAAGAGCTTTGATTTGATTTAAATATTTAGGCATTTAATGATTAAATATTGATTAATAAAACTATTATAGTGATAGTAATTAACACAGCACTGACAACAATATAATTCAACCTAATATTAAATTTTTTAAAGACTATTTCAGTAATCTTTTCCCTGAGTAATACAATCAAGAAGATTATTATAGCTGGCAGAATATATTTGATCATAAATCCATAATTATTGTGTAAGCTAAATAAGTAAGTTCAATGGCTAATAGTATTTC
>Ga0209309_10003800_pt1 | contig 12798 bp, 7 predicted proteins | sample COGITO_mtgs_1204_2_FD_184807 | JGI IMG/M metagenome (GOLD analysis project Ga0209309, IMG submission 184807) | Pelagic marine microbial communities from North Sea - COGITO_mtgs_120412 (SPAdes) (version 2) | ecosystem: Environmental > Aquatic > Marine > Epipelagic ...
AGCGACGACTTCACCCTTAGCAGCTTCACCGTAGAAGCCGCGCCGGTTCCGCTTCCTGCAACGGCTCTGCTTTTGCTGGGCGGTCTGGCGGGATTTGGCGTTCTGCGCCGTCGCAAGCAGCAGATGGCCTGAATTCAAGCAGCAATATATGAAAACGGCAGCCTCAACCGGCTGCCGTTTTCAATTCGGGCAAGGCGATGCCGCAGGAAGGCCATCGATTCTGCCTGGCATGTTGATCGGACCATGTGATGCCAGCACCAACAAGCTTGCCAAGCTCTGCCAAAGTGGGACTGCCTGAAAAGGCGGACCTGATCCGTCACGCCGGCCTTTTCTGGCTGGGGGTGATGATTCTGGGCGGGCTGGTCTTTTTCCATGAAGGCATCGCCGAGCTGCTGCGCGCGTGGCAACTCCCCGAATACAGCCACGGCCCGCTGATCCCGATCCTGTCGGGCTTGCTGTTCCTGCGCCAGTTGAAGACGGTCCCGGTCCAGTACGGCGCCATAAACGACCGCTGGCCGGGTCTGGTGCTCTTGGGGATCGCCTTGCTTATCGGGGCAGGGGGCCGGTTGATCGGGATCGCCGATATCGTCGCCTATGGCATGATCCTCTGGGTCGGGGCGATCCTGCTGATCAGTTTCGGATGGCGGACCGGGCGGCATTTCTGGCCGCCGGTCCTGCATCTGATCTACATGCTGCCTCTGCCGGGGGCGCTTTATTATGGCCTGTCGACCTACCTGCAAACCATCTCGTCCGAACTTGGAGTCTATTTTCTCGATCTGCTGCGCGTTCCCGTCTTTCTCGAAGGGAACATCATCGACCTGGGCGTCTACAAGCTTCACGTGGCCGAGGCCTGCTCGGGCCTGCGCTATCTGTTTCCGATCATGAGCTTCTCGTATATCTTTGCAGTGCTCTATCAGGGGCCGCTCTGGCACAAGGCGCTGCTGCTGATTTCGGCGGCGCCCATCACCGTGCTGATGAATTCGGTCCGCATCGCCCTGGCCGGCGTCGTGGTGAATTCCTACGGGCTGGAGTATGTCGAGAATTTCACGCATTTCTTCGAAGGCTGGGTCATTTTCATTGCCTGCGTGCTGATCCTCTTCGGGCTTGCATGGCTGCTGGTGTTTCTGCGGCCAGGTAAGGCCAGTCTGGTCGAGGCGCTGGATCTGGATACCGATGGCTTGTGGATTCAGGCCAAACGCCTGCGGTTGGTGAGGCCGTCGATGGCCCTGATTGCGGGCGCAATCCTGGTGACGGCGCTGGCCGGCGCCTGGCAAATGGCGCCTGAGCGCAAAAGCGAGTTGGTCAACCGCGATCCCTTTGCACTTTTCCCATCGCAACTCGGCGACTGGCGCGCGGGACCCGCGCAGACACTGGACCCCGAGATAGCGATCATTCTGGCGGCGGACGACTATCATTCGGTCACCCTGACGCAGCCCGGAGTGGATCAGCCGGTGGATCTTTTCATGGTCTGGTACAAGGACCAGAACACCGGCGGCGTCCACTCCCCCGAGGTGTGCCTGCCCGGTGCCGGCTGGGAAATCGCACAGCTGGAGCAGATCGACGCGCCGGCCGCGGCAGGGGACTTCTTGCTGAACCGGGCCATCGTGCAAAAGGGGGTCAAGCGGATGCTGGTTTATTACTGGTACGAACAACAAGGCGGACGCGCCGCATCGGTGTTCGATGCCAAGCTCAAGCTTATGCTGGCCAAGATCACCAATGGCCGCAACGACAGTGCGCTTGTGCGTCTGATCACACCGATCGGGCGCGGCGAAGAGACAGGCACTGCCGAAAAACGCCTGATCGAGGCCATGCAGGATGTGATAGAGCCGCTGCCGCGTTTCGTGCAGGGAAGTTGAGTCAAAAATTACGCAAACCGTATTGTGCAAGACCTTGCAATATCAAACGCCGGCGGAGAGGTTCGTACTGTGTGTTTTGTTGATCAGTTGAGCCTGCCGCTGAGACCGGAAGTCGCTGGGTTTCAGAAAAGGCATAACGACGCAAACAGATACCGACCCGTGAATATATGCTGCATATTGTGGGTGGGAAAGGTTTGAGGCATCTACTCCTTGACTGCGGTCAGGGCGCGCTGGCGTCAGTCTTGGCCTACATACCGAAAGAAAGAAAAATGAATGCGCATTCTAGTGACTGGCGGAGCTGGGTATATCGGTAGCCACACCTTGCTTCAGCTTTTGCGGGAACAGCATGAAGTTCTTGTGCTTGATAACTTTTCAAACAGCTTGCCTGAACTGATCCGCCGGATAAGGCAGTTGTCGAATACCGATTTTGAAGTCTGTGAGGGCGACATTCGGGATGCCGGCTGCCTGAGCGAGGTATTCTCCGGCTTCAGGCCGGAAGCAGTCATTCACTTTGCCGGCCTCAAGGCAGTGGGCGAGTCGAACGATGATCCGCTGAAATACTATTCGCATAATGTCACCGGCTCGATCGAGCTGCTCCGGGCGATGCAGCGGCATGATTGCCGACGCATCGTATTTTCCTCCTCGGCCACGGTCTATGGCGAGGCCAAATACCTGCCTTATGACGAGAACCATCCACTTCAGCCCGCAAACCCCTATGGGCGCACCAAATACTTTATCGAAGAGATCATTCGGGACTGGGCCGCGTCATGGGCGGATGCCAGCGCAGTCTTGTTGCGATACTTCAATCCGGTCGGCGCGGATGCCTCGGGGATGATCGGGGAGGATCCACGCGGCACCCCCAATAACCTCGTGCCCTATATCGCTCAGGTCGCGGTGGGCCGGCTGGCCCAGCTCAGCGTCTTCGGGGGCGATTACGACACCCGGGACGGCACTGGCGAGCGGGACTATATCCACGTCGAGGATCTGGCCGGCGCGCATCTGGCTGCGATCGATTTCGCGGCCGGGCACACCGGTTGCGAAGACATCAACATCGGAACTGGCCACGGCGCGACCGTGCTGGAAATGGTGGCGGCCTTTGAAACGGCATCGGGTCGCAGGATTCCCTACAATATCCTTCCCCGGCGCGCAGGCGACGTGGCGCGCAGCCTTGCCGATGTCGCCAAGGCCGAGCGCCTTCTGGGCTGGACGGCAAAATACGGCATCGACGACATGTGCAATGCCACATGGCGCTGGCAGTCACGCAACCCGAATGGATTTTCCGAATGAGGCGGGCGGCTGATGCGCCATCATGCGCGCCGCACGCTGTGAAGAGTGTATGTTGGCTTCGCACCGGGCGCCCCGTATGGTCGGAGCCAATTCATTCGCGATATTTTCAGCAAGGCATCATTCGCCGGTGACTCCCTTCATATCGAGACTATGGCGCGCAGAAGGGCTGACTGCGCGTGCGATGCGCAGTTCGACCTGGATTGTGGGCGGATATGGCGGCTCGCAATTGATCCGCCTTGGCTCGAACCTCATCGTGACGCGCCTGCTGTTTCCCGAGGCTTTCGGGCTGATGGCCATCATTCTGGTCTTCATGATGGGACTGGCGATGTTTTCGGATGTCGGGGTGAGCCCGGCAATCCAGCAAAACAAGAGGGGGGACGAGCCGGGCTTTCTGGATACGGCCTGGACCATCCAGGTGTTTCGCGGAGTGATGCTCTGGCTGGCGACCTGCGCCTTGGCCGGGCCGATTTCCTGGTTCTACGCCGAGCCGATACTGGCCCAGATGATCCCCGTTGCAGGTCTGTCCCTGCTTGTGACGGGGCTGAACCCGACGCGGGTCCATAGCGCGGGACGGCATCTGCAGATCGGGCGGCTGACGCTTCTGGAAATGGCGTCGCAGGTCATAGGGGTGATCGTGATGGTTGCCCTGGCTTGGCAATTCCGCTCCGTATGGGCCCTGGTGGCGGGAATGCTGACCACAAGCGTGGCCAAGCTTCTTCTGACGCATTTCCTGCTGGAGGGGCACCGCAACCGCTTTCGCTGGGAGGCGTCAGCCGGCAAGGATCTGATCCATTTCGGCAAATGGATATTTCTCAGCACGATCTGCGGTTTTCTGGTCAATCAGGGGGACCGGGCCATTTTGGGTAAATACCTGACGGCCGATCTGTTGGGGATCTACAGTATTGGCTATTTTCTTGCCAGTTTCCCCCTCCAATTGGGCAATATGGTGGTCTCTCGCGTGCTTATTCCACTGTATCGGGAAAAACCGCCGGGCGCCTCCCGCGGCAATTTCCTGCGCTTGCGCAAGATGCGGTTTCTGGTGACGGGCGGGCTGATGGTCTTGACACTTGTTCTGGCATGGGTGGGACCGGAGCTGGTCAATTTCCTTTATGACCCGCGCTACGTGGCCGCTGGCGGAATCGTTGTGCTGATATCCTTTATCGGCATGCTCCAGATTATCGTACTGACCTACAGCCAAGCGGCGCTGGCGGCAGGAGACTCCAGGCGGTTTTGCTATCTCGTGGCGATGCGTGCCTTGATCCAGACCGTGTTCTTTCTGGTTGGGGTCGAGTTGGCCGGGTTGCCCGGCGCGCTTATTGGCCAGATGTTATCGGTGTTGATGGCCTATCCGGTGTTTGTCTGGCTGGCCCGGCATCACGAGGCCTGGGATCCGCTGCATGATGCCGTCTTTGCCGCAATCGGGGTCTGCTTCGGTCTGCTGATCCTTTGGTATAACTGGAATGCCGTTATCTCACTGCTCGGTTTTGGGCTGAGATAGCGCCCCTTGGCGCCTGCCTTGGACTTGATCGGCTCTGAAACCGGTCCTGTCATATCCGGTTGCGATCTCCCATGCGATGGTCTTGAAGTACTGTGCCTGAGACGATGTGAACGTGTCATGCTCTCTGGCCAGTTTATTTGGAAGTTCTCGGGGGTCGCGCTGATAGATGACGGCGTAGACAAGGCAGGCAATGGCATACTGGCCTGCGGCATTCGGATGGATATCGTCCTTGAAGACGTCGCTGATGTGGGTCATTTCCGGCGCGCGGGACGCCTCTATATCGTCGTAGATCCGCATCATCATCCTGTGGCCCGGTATCATGTAGATCGGTGGCATACCGGCTGGCCGGATCGCGTTGGCATGATCCTGCATCTGTTCCCAGCGCCCCCCGTCAATGTCCAGTCGCTTGCGAAAGGGAATGTCTGCTTCGTCGCCTTTGCCGTTTTGCCAGGACACCCAGGTCGAGTAGAGCATCACTTCGGCACCCTGGCCGCTATTTCCCTGCTTCCAGGCGTGATCGATCCACTTGTCGATCCAGTCCAGGGTGCCTCTTTTGAATGACGCCGGCCCGACCCGGAGCGGGACGCTTTCAGTCGTCACCAGCAATTCGTAATTGCCGATCTCGGCCTTGGCGTCGGGCGTGCCGGACGCGTGTGTCCATCTCCATGACATAGGCGAGCCGGGGATGGTGGATTTCGCGATGGTATCGTGGGGGTTCACCCTGCTGCGGAGTTTCGTGGCCAGAACCAGCCGGCCGGGCGCCGGCCAGGCCATGTAGGAATCCGTCAGACTGTGCCCGCTGTGGATTTGCATGACATCGAGAGGACTGGCTGTTCGGGGCGGAAGTTGCTCTGCCCCGGCGCCCGGCAGAGGGAACGCAAAAGCAAGCAACGCGATCAGAAGGGGGGCTTTCCCGCAATATCTCAACAGTCAATCCTTTCTCGAACTCCAGGCCTGCCCACCTTGCATGGTTTGTATCGGGCAGGGCAATCGGGGATGTGTGCAGATCGGTCTGGTGATGCGTGGCGGCGGCAAGGCTTTTAAGCTTTACGATCTACGAGGCGTCTATAAGAGCTACTCTATATTGTCGGCCTTCGCTGCGCCAAGCGCCGGATCATCCGGGACATTGCGACAGGATTCGGGTTAAACAGTCAGATGCCGAACAGTTTTGCCTATTTAGCTCTGTTTACATGGCCGCTGTTCGTTGCCGTGCTTTTCCGGTTCATGCCGCGGTCATATGCGCTGGCCAGCGCGATCATCGGCGGGTACCTGTTGCTGCCGGCCCAGACAGGTTTCGATCTGCCGGCGCTGCCGGCCTTGGACAAGACCCTCATTCCGTCGCTGGCCGCGGGGTTGCTGTGCGTCTTCTGGCACGATGACAAGATGCGCCGGCGCGTTGCAATGCAGTCAAGCCCGGAGATGTCTCAGAAAATCGTGTCGCAGTTCAGGCGCGATGCGCCGGGGGCCAATATCCTCATCCTCAGGATGCTTATCGCGGTCCTGATCGTCTCGCCCTTTTTCACTGCCTTGGTGAACAGTGAGCCTCTTATGGTGGGTCCGCGATTTCTGCCGGGGGTTCGTATCTATGATGCGCTCTCCATGATCCTGACGGCGCTCGTCACCATTCTGCCCTTTCTTCTGGGCTGGCGCTATCTTGGCCGGCAGGAGGACCACCAGGCGCTCATCTATGTTCTGGCGGTTGCGGGGGTGGCCTATACGCTTCCCGCGCTGTTCGAGATCAGGATGAGTCCGCAACTCAATGCCTGGATTTACGGCTTTTTTCCCCATTCGTTCATTCAGCATATCAGAGGCAGCGGATTTCGCCCGCTTGTTTTCCTGCCGCACGGGCTGTGGCTGGGAATTTACCTGTCGATGACCATCGTCGCCTGCGCGGCTCTCTACAGGTCCAGACGCAGCATGTCGCAGCCGGCGGCCCGTTGGTTGCTTTTGGGCGCGTGGAGTTTTGGCGCGCTTGTCTTGGCGAAATCCCTGGGTGCGCTGATCATTGCGGGGCTGCTCGTCATGGTGGCACTGTTTTCGGGACGGCGTCTGGCGATGCTGTTCGCGCTTATCGTGGCGATCACCGTGCTGGTCTATCCGATGCTCCGCGGTGCGGGATGGGTGCCGATCCAAAAAACCTTGGAAATTGCAGCTTTCATCAGTGAAGAGCGCGCGGCATCCCTGAACTACCGGTTCGAAAACGAGGATCTCCTGCTGGAGAAAGCCAATGAGAAACCCTTGTTTGGATGGGGTGGCTGGGGCCGGAACGGGACTTTCGACGAACGAACCGGCGTAACCCAGACCGTCACAGACGGTGTCTGGATCATCTTCATCGGCGTATATGGATGGGTGGGGTATCTTGCCCGCTTTGGATTGCTTGCCTTTCCCATCCTGGTCCTGGCGCGGGCGCGACACCGACCGCATCTGGGTGGCGCGACGATCGGGCTGTGTCTGATCCTTGCGGCGAACCTGATCGATCTGATCCCCAATGCCACGTTGACGCCGGTTACCTGGCTGGTCGGCGGGGCGCTCGCCGGCTACATCTCGAGCGGCTTGCGCCCCGGCCCGGCGCCGGGCGCGACTTCTGAAGAGGAGGGCGATCCTCAAGCCGCCCCCGCGCAGCTGCCGCCTCCGCGCCATGTCCGCCGGCCCCGGTCGTAGGCTTTGTTGATAAGGCGCGGGGGCAGACAGGCAGAACGCGGGCCCGGACCAGGAGGGCCCGCAGGTCAGTCGCGCCCGAGACCATAGATGTCGAGACGGTAGGGGCCTTCGATCACCGTCCGGTCCGGCTTCAGCCCTTCCGTGAGTGTCTCCAGCGCTTCCGTGACACTGTCTTCCTCTGGCACGGGCTCTTCAAATTCCGTTTGCCGGAACACGAACAGCCGGTCGCCGTCCATCTCCAGGGTGCCGGCCTCGGACCGCATGACGAAGCGCGAGTGAAAGGCGGGATCTATGACATTCTGCCGTGCGTCCCCGCTCAGAAACGCGTAGGCGGTGCCTTCGAACAGATGGGGATAATACCAGCGCAAGGGCGGCTCGCGCAGCTGCGTTCCCAGAACGAAGATATCTGCCCGTGGATCGAAATCTGCCAAGGGCTCGGCAAAAGTGGCAAAGGGCGATCTTTCGGGCGCGGAGGGGTAGAATCCCGACAGCCAGAAAACCTGCGCGGCGGCGACAAAGGCCAACCCGCCCCAGCGCAGGACCGGCCCGAGCGCGGCCAGTCCATAGGCAAGAGGCAGGACAGAGACGATGCCGGCCCAGGCGATGACGCGTGTCATGTAGATCGGTTTGGCGAAACTTACCAGATAGACCATCAGGGGCAGGCCAAAGATCAGCATGGCCAGCAAAAGCCCCGTCTGCGGGGCCCGTCTGCCCGCCGACCACAGCCCCCAGAGCAGCAAGATCCCGATGACGGGTTTGGTCCATTTGGGATAGGGCCAGGCCGCCGTGGTTTGCCCATAGACATAGCTTGCCGTAGGTTCGGGCACCCAGAAGCTATCGCCGAGGGTGCCGCCGAAATGGCCTAGAAACGGCAACAGGGCCGGGATGATCAGTATGATGTAAAGACCGCACGCCGCCAGCGCTTGCAGCAAAAAGCGAAGTGGCAAGAGGCCGAGGCCCACGGCGACAAGCACCCAAAAACCAAAGAGCAGCGCAACGAAGGCCGCGACCGCCTGGGCATAAAATGCGGCTGCCAGACTGACGGCAAATCCAGCCCAGAGAGCCAGCGCGCGGCCGCGCGTTTGCCGCGCGCCCTGCCGCGCATCCGTTGCCAGTGTTACGGCCAATAGCAGGGCAACGCTCAGAGCCAGATTGAGCAGGCAGTACATCCGTATCTCGCGGCCCTGATCGACGAACATGGGGGCGGTGACCAGCAAAATCACAGTAATAGCGGCAAAAGGGCCGTGCCGGATCCGGCGCGCCGTCAGGTAGAACAGCGGAACAAGCAGAAGGGTGACGACCACCGGAAGGGCCCGGACATTTGCCACGCCCGTGCCAAAGAGATCGTTCCATGCCTTCTGCAGCCCGTAATAGACAGGCCGGTGCGTATCGAGCCCCCAGTAGTCCACCATCAGCTCGTGCCAACCCGACCGGGTGAACATCAGCGTGACATGCTCGTCCCACCAGTAATCCTGCCATCCCAGCCGGAAACCCAGAATGGCAGCGCCAAGCGCCATCGCCGCGACGATGATGACGCCGTCAGCGGCGGATATGGGTCTTTCGGAAGACAATGTAGCGATTACCCAGATAGTTGAATATCATTCCGGCGGCGATGCCGCCGAGCGCGGCAAGATGCAGGCCATAGGCCAGCTCGGCAAAAGCGGTGGCGCGCAGGGCAAGCGATACGGCGAAACTGACCGATGCGCCAACGCAAGACGCCGCAATAAATCCGATGAATTGCCGGCCCACAGGCCGGTCACGCGCGTAGGAAAACGTAAAGCGGCGGTTGAGCAGAAAGTTCGATACGACGCTCACGCTGATGCCGCCGGCCAGACTGACCACGTCCGGCACGCCCAGGAGTTGCAGCAGGCTGAGGACCGCAAGATTGACCACGACGCCCGCCGTGCCTACCACTAGGAACTGCGCCAGATACATGGCATTGGCAAAGCGGTGCAGATAGAGCCGCCGCAAATGCTTGATGTATTTCAGCTGCTCCTTCAGGGTCAGTTTGCTTTCGCCGTGGATGCGGTCGGTGAAATGGATTGGCACTTCGCCGACATTCCCAAAGCCGCATTTGACGATCAGCTCCAGCGCGATCTTGTAGCCGATCGGGTTCAGATCCTCGGCGGCCTCGAAATCTGTCCTTCGCAGCGCGAAAAACCCGGACATGGGATCACGGATCTGGGTCAGCGGGCGCGCCAGTACTGTCGCAATCAAGCTGTTGAACCAGCGCAGAAATCCCCAGTCATCATCGGTCGACGCACCTGGGACATATCGCGAGCCGATCGCGAATTGCTGCCCCGAATTCAGCGACAGGATCATCTGGGGGATTTTCTCGGGTGGATGGCTGAGATCGCAATCCATGCAGACGAGGACGGGGTATTTTGCGGCTCGAAAGCCGTCGATGACGGCCGGGCTCAATCCGCGGTTCTCGGTTCGCACGATCATGCGCGCCCACTCAAACCCCGACGCCTCCACGGCCTCGACGCTGCCGTCGCAACTGTTGTCATCCGCAAAGATCACCTCAAGCTGAAGCTCATGGTCTCTGCGCACCTGATCGATCCGCTCGAGTAGATACGGAATGTTTTCCGCTTCCTTGAAGGTGGGGACAATGATGCTGATACCCGCTGTAAACCGGGTTCGGGCCAACTCCGAAATAGACGGAAGGACGGATGCCTGCGGCGGGTTCAATGCAATTGTATCCAAATATACAATTCATGACATTAGCCCGCATGCTTTGCAAAGTCTATCGAGGTCATCGGGATACCGGGACGAAGCGCCGTGCAACGCGGGCCCTTCATACTCCCGGCAAAGACAAACGCCCTCCCGCTGGCTGCGGAAGGGCGCTGACGAGCGTTCGAAGGATCCGCCCGGACGCTTTGAAAAAGCCTCAGAGATCGGCGCCGACTTCGATCGTGACGGTCGCTTGGGAGAAGTCCCCGTCTTCGTCCACGGCCCAGTATTGGAATGTGTCCGTGCCGTTGAAACCGGGATCGGGACGATAAAGCAACTGTCCATCATCCTGAAGAGTGACGGCGCCATGCGCTACATTCGAAAGCCCGTCCACGCGGAGATTGTCGCCCAGGGAATGACTGTCATTCGCCAGAACATCGATCAGAATATCCTCATCGCCGAATGTACGAACAAAATCGTCGACTGTATTCGGGGATTGATCGTCGAACTCAATATATCCATTGAACTGACTGCCAATCGCCGATGACTGAAGCCGTGCATCTGAAATATCAAGTGTGATCGCGTGGCTCATCTTGAGCAAGGCACCTGTTGCCCGATCAGAAATAAAGTCCTCCACCAGAAGGATATTGGTGCCATCTTCTGTCTTGTAATAGCCTTCCTGCTTGATCAGCGGCGCAAGGTGCAGGGTCCACTTGAGGACTTGGGTATCGCCCTCGAACTGACGGTCCCGGCTGCCGATTGAATCGGTCTTGATCCCGTTGAGATAGAGATTCTCACCCTCAGAGATACGCGCGTCTCCGGCCAATGCGAAGTCGAGGCGGCCCTCGGTCAGTTGATCGGAGGACAATATGGTGTGCCGCGCCGGGTCGAAGCCATCATATTCCTGATCTACATCGCGCATGGAGATGTCGATCAGATGATCTCCATAATCCTGACCGTTCGTGCCAAAGTGGAAGGTGCCCTGCGAAAGATCAAAACCCGTCTGGAAACCTTCGACCGTCGCACCGTTTACGGCAATATCAAATGCATTGCCTCCAAGTGTGAAAGCCTTCTGAGCATTGGCCACAGCATTCGGGTTCTCGGTGCCCAAAAGATCAAGGTTCAGAAACGTGTAGTGCGCGGTGTATTCAATCGCTACCCCATTCGAGGTTTCCCAGTTCTGAAAGCCGTCAAATACGCTGCGCACATCATGGTTCTGGTGCGGGTTGGATTTGATGACCACAAGGCCGAACCTGGTTCCGAAGGCCTCATTGTCGCTGAAGCCTTGGATGACCGTGCTCGAGGTGTCGATCGTGTCAGCGCCGTAGGCTATTTCGGGTTGTTCCAGATTGTCGATCAACGGGTCGGCTGGCGCGCTGCGATGCATCCAGACATAGCCATTCGTCGTGTTAGCTGCCACGTTTCCGGATGTTTCGATCAGGCGCCCGGCGAAGAAGAAGCCATCTCCGGTGCGGCCATTGTCGTGGCGCGCGACGTCATCGACATCCTTGCGCCCGGTCCAGGCCCCCTGCGAGCTGATCGCCATGTTGCCCGACCAAATTCCCGTCTCATCGCCATCCTCGGCGGCGAAGGCCGCGCCGAAGACGTCGAAGGCGACATTGTCGGTGAAATAGGCATTGCTGGAATGCTGGACAAAGCCCCAGCCGGGCGAGCCGTTGACCGCGTTACCGATTGCCATCGCCGGGTCATTCTCGATTTCGGTTCCGGTCTTGTGAAAATGAAATGCATAGCGGCCCTTCACATTCGAGTCCGATTCGATATTGCTGAAGGTTCCGACATCGGCTGCCGCAAAGGACTTGTCCGTCCGGCCCAGATCATCGAATCCGGCGTAGCGCACATCGACATCGTCGGAATGCATGAACATCACATGGCCGCGCTGATGAACGGCGGTATCTTCGCCATCTTCACTGGAGAAAGTGATGTTGCGGCTGGTATTCGCGACATAGGCGGACAGATCATCACGGGGCGTGTCATGGTCATGCTCCAGCGGACGATCAATGGTGATCGTCGTGCCATCGATTTGGGTGATCACGACCTCTTCGTCTTCGGTTTCGCGATAAACTGTTGTTCTTTGATCATTATCCCATGTCCAGCCTTGCTTGTGCGTGCCGGTCAGGACCACCGTATCGCCCACCTGCCAGCCATCCGGCGCCTCGGCCAGGCTGATCTGTGTGTCGCCGGCCATCGGTGCATCCGAGACCTTGAGGGACCCGGTTTTTTCAGCACCATAAATTTCCGCCGCGCCGAGCGAGACCACGCCGCGCGACAGCAGCATCGGATCCCAGTCCGTATCAATATCGCCATTATTGGCGATGATGATCTGCGCATCGACGCCAGCTTGAATGGGGTCGTCCTCGGTGCCGATTTCCAGCCGTCCCGTGGGCGAGACGACCATCGTGTCGAGCACCATCCGCGTATCGGCGTCAGTTTCGAAGGACAACTCGCCATCCACGCGCACCGTAAAGAGAGAGGCATCGCTCTGGCCATCATAGGCGACCGAGATGCCTTCGGGGATGAGCACCTGCGCACCCTCTTGCGGGATCCGGCCCTGGTACCAGGTTCTTGGATCGAACCAGTCACCGTTGTTCACCGCGATATTGGTGGCCTCGGACCGCGGCACCAGGTCGAGGACGGCCATGTGCTCCATCGCCTTGCCTGAATCGTCCGAATGCGCATAGGCGTCTTCGAGTGCCCTGATCGCGGCAACATAGGCCTCGACCTCGGCGGGGCTCGTCGGCGTGGGCACGTAGCCATCGCTGTGATTACCGCCGGCCATGTCGTCATTGCCCGAACCACCCGTCG
>Ga0209309_10003803_pt1 | contig 12797 bp, 13 predicted proteins | sample COGITO_mtgs_1204_2_FD_184807 | JGI IMG/M metagenome (GOLD analysis project Ga0209309, IMG submission 184807) | Pelagic marine microbial communities from North Sea - COGITO_mtgs_120412 (SPAdes) (version 2) | ecosystem: Environmental > Aquatic > Marine > Epipelagic ...
TGGATCACGCCATCGCTGGACAAAATACCCGCTAAAACCATCTCGCCGATCACTTCGATAATGCCGGATCCACAAATGCCTGTGATGGTGAGGTCCGCCGTGGTGTCCGCAAAGCCACCCTCATCCGACCAAAGTGTCGAGCCAATCACTCGGTAGCGGGGTTGCAGCGTGTTGGGATCGATTCGAACCCGCTCGATCGCGCCCGCCGCCGCCCGTTGTCCACAGCTGATTTGAGCACCCTCAAACGCTGGCCCGGTCGGGCTGGAGCAGGCTAAAAGTTTTGTGTTGTTCCCCAGAACGATTTCCGCATTCGTACCAATGTCGATGATGAGTGAGATTTTTTCACTCAAATGGGGTTGCTCAGACAGCATCACAGCAGCCGTGTCGGCGCCGACGTGCCCGGCGATACAGGGCGGCAGGTAGAGTCGGCCGCCAGGGTTGATCAAGAGGTTAACCGTTGCGGCCGGTACATTAACTTCGGTGTCGATGGTCAAGGTGAAGGGCGCAACCCCTAACGGCGTTGGGTCTATACCCAGCAGCAAATGATGCATGATTGGATTGCCGGCTGCCGCGATCGATAGGATTAGGTCTGGATCGATGTTGGCCTCGGTTGCAGCCTCTTGAATCAACTCGTTGAGCGCGGCTCGAACGACTTCGGTCATCTCCGCGATCCCGTCGGGATGCATAATGGCATAAGAGACGCGGCTCATGAGATCCTCACCAAACCGGATCTGGGGATTCATGCGACCGTTTGAGACTAAAACCTCGCCAGATTGCAGGTCCGTCAAATGCAGCGCGAGGGTGGTCGAGCCGATGTCAATGGCGGCGCCAAAAACGCGATCAACGAGGCCAGGCCAGACACTGATGAGGGTTTTCGTCGACTCAGATTCAAAAACGGCAACGGTGACAGACTGATGGCCGTTGGTCAGCGCGCGATGCAGTCGGGATAAAATGCTGGGGTCAAAACCGAGGCCGTCAAGTCCCCAATCGGCCAGCAGGGCCGCTTGTATCCGAGTAAGGTCACTCGTGCTAGCGTCCAGTTCATTTTCGGCTACTTCAATGTAGTACAACCGAATATCGGGCACGATTTTGATATCACGAACCACAGCAGATTTTCGAACTACCTGACGGTGGACTTGTGACTCAGGCGGCACGTCGATGACCAAGGGGCCTTCGATTAGCGTGTGACAGCTGAGCCGTCGACGCCCAAGTGCGCCTTTGCGGCGTTCGAAATGGACTTCTGTTGCTGAGAAAGCCGATAAATGCGCCGCTTTCGAGGTAATGCCGTGTTTTGGGAAGTCACCTTCAGCACATAGAATTTGACAGCGTCCACAGAGGCCGCGGCCACCGCAGACTGAATCAATGTCGACCCCCAGCTGGCGGGCTGCGGTCAGCAGCGGCGTGCCATGGGCGAAGGTCCCGCGCCGCCCTGAGGGTAGAAAAACAACGGGTATTGCGTCGCTCACGGATGACATGCTCGGGTACCAGGGTGCATTAATTGCGGCGCCGACGGCGTCCACCCTCGCGGCGCGCAGAACCGGCATCCGCGGCCTGTAGCACTCGGTGTTTTTTGATCCAGCGCGCGCAATCTGGATCGTGCCCCATCATCACGTCGGCGCCGAGCACCGCCCGGACGACTTCTTCATGCAAGGGATTGGTGATGGCAGAGGTCATACCAGAGGCCATTGCCATGGGCAGAAATGCGGCGTTAATGCCGTTGCGATTGGGTAGACCAAAACTCACATTTGAGGCGCCACAGGTGGTGTTGACCTTGAGTTCTTCCCGCAGACGACGTACGAGGTGCATGACTTGCCGCCCAGCGGTGTTGATGGCGCCAATGGGCATGACCAAGGGGTCAACGACAACGTCACAAAACGGAATGCCATAGTCGGCTGCCCGCTCAATAATTTTCTTTGCGACGTCAAACCGCACATTGGGATCTTCGGAGATCCCGGTTTCGTCGTTTGAAATCGCGACGACCGCGGCTTTGTATTTTGCAACCAAGGGTAAGACCGCATCGAGTACTTCATCTTCGCCAGTGACCGAATTAACCAGCGCCTTACCTTGATAAACGGCAAGACCTGCTTCGAGCGCGGCAACAATGGACGAGTCAATGGTCAGTGGGACATCGGTAATCGATTGCACTAATTGAATGCATTGCGCGAGGATGGCGGGCTCATCCGCCAACGGAATACCGGCATTGACATCGAGCATTTGCGCGCCGGCGGCAACTTGAGCCAAGGCATCGGCTTCAACCCGTTTAAAATTGCCTTGGGTCATTTCAGCCGCCAGAATTTTCCGCCCCGTTGGGTTGATGCGCTCACCGATGATGACAAAAGGCTGATCGAACCCAATGATGACCTCTTTAGTCGCGGAACTTAATATCGTGCGGGTCATAACTTACTCCAAAGAAAAAACGCGTTTTAAGACTGGATTTGGGTGGGTGTGGGCTGACCCGGCTCAAGACCCTTATTTTTGATGAGGGCTGAGAGATCCTGATCCGAATAGCGTGCTTCTAACGCTGCTGCGGCATCGTTGGCCGCTTGGGCCAGATCCTGCGCGGCCGGTATGTCTTGGGAGACCCGCTGCCAGGCATCGAGATAGGCCTCGCTACCGCCTTTTCCGGCTCGCATCGCAGCTCGGTCAATGGCGGCTTGAAAACGATGAGAGAGTTGCACCTTGGCTTTGGTGCGACCCGCCTTGACGAGGACTTGGGAAGGAATATCCCGCCAGGAAATGGTGATTAATTTCATGCAGCGCACCAGGTCAGGGGTTCGCTGAGCGCGTTGTACCCGACCGGCTGGTGCTCGAAGGAAAGGCCCAAAAATTGGGCGGCAGCACGCGCGCTTTCAAGCAACGCGTCGTCTGCGCTCTGGGACAGATAGCATAGTCTGTTGTAGTGACCAAAATAGGCGGGCAAGAGTTCTGGATGCGTGTCCAGCCCTAAAGACTTAACAACCATGGTTTCAAAATGCCGGGTGAGAAAATCGGTTAACCAAAAGGTGCCAGGATGGGCCGCCATTTTGGTCTCAAAATCCTTGAGTCCTGCAAAGGCGGCAAAGCAGTGCGGGCCTGGCAGACGCTCAATATGGTCCGCATTCTGAATCAGCCGATCAATCGCGCCTTGTGTGCCGCAATCGCCATAAGCAATTAGAATCTTGGCATACCGATGGCCGGCCTGATGAATCTTTTCCGCCAGCCGACCTGGGATTTTCGCAGGCGTGTTGTGCAGCGCCGCATCCAAGCACTGAATCTCTAAATGCTGCCAATCATTCACGGTTTTTAAATGCTGAATTTCCCGGGCGAGTGCGCCGCAGGCAATGACCAAGCAGGGCTTAGGCATTGGCTGTTCTGCGCGCTTCGATCAGCCGAGTTGCCTGGGCCGCGGCTTCTGCCGCATCTCGGCAATAGGCATCGGCGCCAACCGCCTCACCAAACTCTTCGTTAAGCGGTGCGCCGCCAACCATCACGATGTATTGGCTGCGAAGGTTGCGTTTCACCAGCTCGTCGATAACCACTTTCATGTAAGGCATGGTGGTGGTTAACAGGGCGGAAAGGCCCAGAATGTCTGGCTGATGTTCTTCTAAGGCGGCCAGGTATTCATCAACCGAATTGTTAATACCGATGTCGACCACTTCAAAACCGGCGCCTTCCATCATCATGCCGACGAGGTTTTTGCCGATATCGTGAATGTCGCCTTTGACGGTGCCGATCACCATTTTGCCAATAGGTTTCACACCGGTCTCCGCCAGAAGCGGCTTGAGCACCCCCATGCCGCCTTTCATGGCGTTGGCTGCCAGCAAGACCTCTGGTACAAACAAAATGCCATCTCTGAAATCGACGCCGACAATTTGCATGCCGCCGACCAGTGCCTCATTCAGCACTTTCTCGGCGCCCCAACCTCGATCCAAAAGAATCTCGGTGCCCTCGACAATTTCATCTTTTAATCCGTCATACAGATCGTCATGCATTTGGGTCACGAGCTCTTGATCGTCTAGCTCATTCAGGTTGAAATCATCGTCGAATTCTTCGGTCACGTGCATTCCTCCTAGTAGTCTTGGTCAGCGGAGGCGCTTTTTCGGCGCGCCATAAATTCGATCAGTGCCTCATCAATTGCCTCATCCAGAGGCGGCGCTTCATAATCATTGAGCTGCGCTTTCCATCGGATATTCGCTCTTTGTTCCGCATCGAGGGCACCATCTTCCTGCCATTGCTCAAAACTATTGTTGTCAGCCATGGTTGAACGATAGAACGCTTTTTCAAAATTGTTTTGGGTATGGGTCGCGCCCAAAAAATGCGCGCCCGGGCCAATCTCTCGCAGTGCGTCCATGGCTTGACCGTTCTCTGATAGGTCAATGCCTTTAAGGAAAACCGCAATCATGTTGGCTTGATCCGCATCCATGACGAACTTTTCGTAGCTCATGACCAGGCCGCCTTCTAGCCAACCGGCGGTGTGCAGCATAAAGTTCACACCGGCAAAGGCGGCCGCTTGCAGGGTGTTGGCAGATTCGTAGGCCGCTTGGGCATCGGCAACTTTTGAGGCGCACAAGCCACCGCCCGATCGAAACGGTACCCCAAGGCGGCGCGCCAGTGATGCGGCGCCCAAGAGGACAAGGCTAGGTTCGGGTGTCCCAAAGGTGGGCGCGCCGGATTGCATTGAAATGGCACTGGCAAAGGTGCCAAAAATCACGGGTGCGCCGGGCCGAACCAGCTGCGTGTAGGCCATGCCGGCTAAAGCCTCGGCAAGAATTTGAGTTAGGGTGCCCGCAACCGTCACTGGTGACATCGCGCCGGCCAAGATAAAGGGCGAAATAATCGTCGCTTGATTGTTCTCCGCGTAAACCCGGGCAGAGCCCAGCATCGTGGCGTCAAATGTCATCGGCGAATTGACGTTAATCAGGCTGGTCGTAACGCAGTTCTCATCCACAAACGCATCGCCAAATACGATTTTTGCCATATCCACGGTGTCTTGAGCCCGCTCAGGATGGGTCACAGATCCCATGAAGGGTTTGTCAGAGTATTTGATGTGGCTGTAGACCATGTCAAAGTGGCGCTTGTTGACCGGTAGATCAACGGGTTCACAGACCGTGCCGCCGCTGTGGTGAAGCCCTTGGTTGATGTAAGTGAGCTTTACGAAATTTCTAAAGTCTTCGATGGTGGCATAGCGTCGACCACGATCGAGATCCCGGACAAAGGGCGATCCATAAGCGGGCGCAAGAACGGTCCGGTCGCCGCCAATAATGGTTGAGCGCGCAGGATTACGGGCGTGTTGGGTGAATTCTTTTGGGGCTGTTTGCAGAAGCTTTCGGCAGAGGCCACGAGGCGGGCGCACGCGTTCACCTTCAATGGTCGCGCCGGCATTCCGCCAGAGCGCCAAAGCCTCTGGCGCGTCTTTGAAGTCAATGCCAATTTCCTCAAGAACCGTCTCCGCATTGTGCTCGATCAGCGTCAACGCTTCCTCGTTCAGTACGTCAAAATAAGGGATACCGCGATCAATGTGGGTGATCAGCGCATCCGCAGCTGAGGCTTGTCGGGCGGCGACTCGACTTGATCGACCCCCGCTTCGTCGTCTTCCGGATTTGTCCATAATGGCTACTCTCTATGCAAGCGCTGATCCGCTGCCGGTTTGCCCAATTGAGTGAGTCTATAACCGCCGATTCTGCTGTAGCAGCTGGAAATTCGCGGGCAATATTACGACATGATTTTGCCTAAATGCGACATGTTTTGAGTTCAAAAAATCAGAGGTTTCAGTGGCGGGGATTTGAATTGGGGTGACCGGGTAGAAAGGGTTTAAAAGCACTTGGTCCCGGGCTTCAGTCCGCACTTTGGGCGCGCAAGATGCGATCAAACGATTGCTAAGCGTCTTTTTAGTAAAGCCCTTGCAACAAAGCCCTTGCAATGAAGCCCTTGCAATGAAGCTTATGGAATAAAGACCCTTAATAGGCTCGGACAACATTATTGTTAAGGCGGACTATTGGGCGGCAAGGAGCATGCAGCGGAATGTCGATGCTGGTGTCCAGCCGCATGGCCTCTTTGGTCGGAACGAACCGGCCTTGCATCACGATCATCGAGTACATCGCGCCGCCTTGGGTTTGCCCGCGTTAACCATCCTGCCGCTAAACGAGTCTGTTGTTCCCATTAGATCGTGGGCGCCAAGGCAGCATTGGGCCAAAGGCCGCGTTAATTCGCATGATTTTAACCTGAACATCAAACGCTTTAGGTCTTGCCAGGTCGGTGGGGGATTAGAGATACTCAAAGCATTGGCGTGAACCCGCGGACCAACGCAGCGTATTGATGCTGAAAGTGCCGCAAACGATAAGGAGCATCACAATGTCCGAACAATTAAAATTGGTTGACCGGTGGCCAGAGCAAACGACCCGAGGCCACACCATCCCTGGTTCGCGGTATACCGCAAAAGACTTTATGACTCAGGAATGGGAAGGGATGTGGACGAAGGTGTGGTTACTTTTGGGCCGGGAAGCGGAGTTACCGAACCCGGGCGATTGGCAGATGGAAGAGATTGGTACAGAAGAAGTCTTAATGGTTCGTCAGAAAGAGGGCGACGTGAAAGCGTTTTACAATGTGTGCCAGCATCGCGGCAATCCATTGGTTTCAGAGTCCAAGGGCACCATCCTCAGACGCTTTGTGTGTAAGTACCACAGTTGGGCATTTTTGCCGGATGGCACGCTTAATTTTGCGCCGGATAAAGAAGATTTTCCGGAAGGCAACCCCTGCGGAAAAGTCCGCTTACAGGAGTTGCGCTGTGAGACCTTTGCGGGCTTCATCTGGGTCAACATGGATCCAGAATGCCAGTCCTTAAAATCCTACCTGGGCCCCATTTGGGACGATTGGCACGCCAGAGACATTCAGTCTTGGCAGCGCACCATGGCGAATACGATGTGGCTGCCCTGTAATTGGAAAATCGTCCTGGATAACTTCAACGAGTCCTACCATGTTCCGACCGTGCACCAAGGTGCGACACCCGATACGGACCGAAAAGCAATTCGTGGCCACATTGATACCTATTTTAAAGAGACCCAGTTTGACCTGTCTGACGAGGGCCACAATCGTATGGTCATGAAAGGCGGCTTCGGGGTTGGGTCGACGGACGAGGCGGGTAATATTCTTGAGCCCCTGGCGTCGCAGTTGCGGCATTGGGATATTGATCCTGAGGATTTGAAGGGCCGGCCCGAGGATATTCGAGAAGCGCTTCAGGCAGCCAAGCGTAAATTGGGTGTTGAACGCGGTTACACGCATTACGACAAGATCCCGGATGCACAATTTACCGATGCCTTTCACTACACCTTGTTTCCTAACTTTGCGGTCTCGGTATGGTCGGATGGGTTTCATTTCTTACGAGCGCGACCCCACCGGGATGATCCGGAGCAGTGTTTGTTCGATAATTGGTGGTATGCCAGCCCCGCCTCGATCGAGGCCGGTGCTGCAGCCGGCGGCCGCGCGGGCCGCGCGATGATCGCATCCGACGCCAATCAAGAAGCGCCTGTCCAAATGTTGACCTACGGGGAAGACTCTATTGGCGCGGCGATCGAAGAGGACGTGGCGGTGTTTGTTACGCAGCAACGCGGTTTTCGCTCGAGAGGCTTCAAAGGCGTTTATCTGTCGAATCAAGAAAAACGAATTCGCAGGTACCATGAGATGATCGATGATTATATTGCAGGCGATCTGCCGAAGCCGTCGCCCTAGTCGGCGAATCAGCACGCGAATAAGGATCAGTTGGGGATCAGCCCAGGCGGTATTTTGTCGGCGCTGAATTAAAAAAGAGGTCAGGACAACCGGCGGTCATGGTCGATCGCGCACGCTAAATTGAGGAGCCCGCCATGACGATATTAGAAGATCGCTTAGCCATTCAGGATGTAATGACGAATTATGCCGCCGGCGTGGATGATCGCGATATGGCCCAATATCGTCGTTGCTTCGCGGATGATGTTGAAATTGTCGGGTTTGGCGGGGACGCAGTGGTTGGCGCGGATCAATGGGTCGCTGAAGTGGTTGAAAAATTAGCGGCCTTTGGACAAACCCAGCACATGCTCGGTCCGCAGTTGGTTCAGGTGGATGGAGACGTCGCGTCTGTGCGAACGGATGTACAAGCCTTGCATTATTTAATGGATGATCCCGAATCGACCTTTACCCTGTGGGCGACCTATTTGACGAACATGCGCCGGGAAGGCGCGGTTTGGAAGATCGCTCGGCATGAACTGGTGCGCCGCGGTACCCGCCTTCAAAAGGGTTAGCCTAAGCGGTCAACCGCTGGTAAACCTTGAGCCTGAGTTGCGCGCGGCGCCAGTTCGATGATGGGAATGCTGCGGGTCAATCGATCCTGATAGCGCCTAAACCCTGGATTGAACGTCATAAAGCGTTGCCAAACGGCACTGTATTGCCCGTTAGTGAGGGCCCTCGCCTGATAATTCTGGGTAATCCCGTCGCGTGTCACGAGGACCTTTGGGTTGGCCATCAGATTTAAAATCCAGGCGGGCATCAAAGGTCGACCGCCGCTTGAGCCGATGATGTACAGGATGACGGGTTGATGGGTGTCGGATAAATACATGAGGGGCGTGGTGCGCGGCTGACCCGTTTTACGGCCCAAGGTGGTCAGCAGTAAGGTTGGTGTGCCAAGGCCGGAAATGCTGACGAGCCCGGTTGTTTTGAGCAGTAACCATCGATCGATGGGAGAGAGCAGGGCAACGAGCAATCGTCCTCCCAAAACCGTGCTTGAAATGTTTAGCATCCACTGCAGAAGTCTTGCTTTCATGGCCTTACAAGTCTGGTCACCCCGGCTTTAAGGCTATCACGTTCCGCCGCGCCTGCCAGCAATAGGCTGCAGAATGCACCGCAAAATGCTTCGCAGAGTGCTTCGCAGAGTGCTTCGCAGAATGCTTCGCAGAGTGCGCCTAGCACTGATCGGATATGGGCCGCGGGCAGCACTCACGCTCGAAGAGACATGCTAAGCTCAGAGCAAAGCCCAAAACGGTGTCGGTCATGCGATTGAGGCCAAGTTCAATTGGCTGGCAGCAATAAGGAGCACGATAAATGAAGGCTAAGCCGCCACTTAATGTTTTGTTGGTGATTACGGATCAGCAGCGTGCCACTGACACGGGGTTCATGGGCAATCCGATCTTAAAAACCCCGCATCTTGATGCTTTGGCGGCCCGCGCCATGGTGTTTGACAACGCCTGGGTCGCAAACCCCGTGTGTATGCCGAACCGGTCAAGCTTAATGACGGGGAGGATGCCCTCAGCGCATGGCGTCATTTTCAATGATCGCTCATTGGAGCCAGGCGTCAATACCTTCGTTCGGGGTTTCCGAAAAGCAGGCTACCAAACGGCGCTGATGGGTAAGTCACACTTGCAGCATGGTGTCAGTAAAAACGCGATGGTGCCATTTCGGGGTGGGCCGTCCAGTCAATCGCCCTATCCTGCCGGTTGGGATGCCATTGAAGATTATGAGCGATATACCGCGGGCCCCGTGCTGGATCCGGAGGATTACTATGGCTTTGGTCAGATTGAACTCAGTCTTGATCATGGCGCAAGTGTTGCCGGTCACCATCTGCAATGGGCGTTGGCGCAGGGGGGTGATTTATCAAAGCTCGTGATTGACCAGGATCGCGATGCACAAGGTTCAAAACGATCGAAGCATTGGCGCCAGATTTACCAGCCGCCGTATGATGAGCGTCTGCATTCAACCCGGTTTGTCACAGAGCGGACGCTTGCGTTCATTGAGGCGGCCCATCAGCGCCAGGCGCCGTTTCTTGCGGTTTGCTCGTTTCCTGATCCTCATCATCCTCTCACGCCGCCGGGTAAGTGGTTTGACGCGTATCGGCCTGAAGAGATGCTTTTGCCCACAAGTCGTCATGACGACCTTAAAGATGCCCCAGCGCATCTGAGACTTTTCAAAGACATCCACCCAAAGGATCAGCGCAATTGGGTCAGCCCCTGCGGCTATGGCAATGATGCGCTACTTGCTGAGGCCATTGCTGCGACCTATGGCATGATCGGCATGATTGATGAAGGGGTAGGTGAGATCCTTGCCCGAATTGAAAGCCTAGGATTGAGCGAGGATACCATTATTGTCTTTACCTCGGATCACGGGGATATGATGGGTGAGCATGGCTTGTTTTTAAAAGGCTTCATGCACTATCGCGGCACGCTGCAAGTGCCGCTTTTAATTCGAGTGCCGGGGCATGCCGCCGGCAGGACACAGGCCCTGGCCTCAACGATTGATCTTGGACCGACCCTGATGGCGGCTTGCGGGATTAAGGCCTACGATGGGCTCCAAGGACATAGCTTGCTGCCCACCATTGCCGCGCCTGCCACATCCGTGCGGGATTTTGTTTTGATCGAGGATGATGTGCCGCTGGTGACCGCTAAACTGACGCCAATACCCGCACGAACGCGAACACTGGTAAAAGATGGCTATCGATATACGCGTAATAGTAAGGGTGAAGAGCAGTTATTCCATCTGGAGACCGACCCCGATGAAATGAAAGATGTTAAGAAGACCGATCCGATGCGCATTCACATGCTGGAGAGCTTGTCTGAGGCCATGATGATGGCGGATGACTCTTCTCGGGGGGCGCCTGCAACCGATGCGATGTAACCCGTTGAGTACAGTTTGATTGGTTAGCATCGGACGTGAAACCGAGTTCGGATTCAGCTTCGGTTCAGCCGGATTAGCGCACTGTAACCGGGTCATTCATTTGGAGCATTGCGATGTTAAAAATAAATCATTCCCTGAGCCTACTCGCGGCTTTGATCGGGTTATTGCCGATAAATCATGTTTTTTCGGATGTGGGGTTGGCGCCTCAGTCAGCGCCAGCGGCTCAGCGCGTTGTTGCATCCAGTGCAGATCAATCCCAACGCCGGGCGGACTGGGCTGCGCTGACACCCGAGCAGCGGGATCAGAAGCGTGCAGAACGCAAGGCGAAGTGGTCTTTGATGTCACCTGCCGCCCGAGAACAGTTTAAGGCCGAGCGACGGGCTCAGTTGAATGGGCTATCCGCTTCAGACCGTGAGCGGCGCATGACCCAGCGGCGAGCGTTTCAGTCAGACCGGATGCAAAAGCCGCATTCTGAAAAGCGTGGGGACGCTCCTGCCAGAATGGCGCCGCCGTCACCTGAGGCGCGCGAAGCCTTTCGTCAGGCCCGCAAGGCAAAACTGGATGCGATGTCGCCTGAGGAACGGGATCAAATGATGTCGGACAGAAGGGCTCGCCTAGAGGGGCTGCCTGAAGCCGATCGGCAAGCGTTTATCGATCGCCGTCGAGCCCGGCGGGACTTTTTAGAGTCGACAACGCCATAGCAAGCGCAGGCCGATCATTGCGCCATGGCTTTTAAAAAAAGGGACTTAGGATCGTTGCAATGCCGCAGCTTCATTGTGGGTGGGGGCTGCTTTAGGGCTGAAATGGCCTTATTTTGTGAAGCGATCCGGTGGAATTTGGCTGGGCGCGAGCCGCCCAGCGGCGTCAGCTGGCTTTTGTTCAAAGCGGTTTTTGTCCAAATTTTTAACCACGGTGTCGGGAGTGAAAATCTGCCCATTCATTGCAAGGTAAACCCCAAAGGCTAGGGTTTGAACCGCGCTCACCGCGGCGCCGATATTGAAAACCGCGTCGTTGTGGGCAAACGCTGCCGGCTGCAATGATCCCGTCAAAACGATGGTCTTGCCCTTTATTTTGGACAATCTCTGCGCGGTTTTAATCATGCCGTCTGTGCCGTGGGTGATCAAAACTTGTTGAGAGGAAGACCGTTTGGTGCGTTCGTAGAGGATGAATCGATCGGCGTCGGTCATATCCAGGCTGTCGACACGCATAAGCTGCTCAACGGTGAAGTCAAATCCGACGTTCATCGAAGTCAGTAACGGACCAATAATCGGGTCGCCAACTTCATACGCACTCTTCTGATCAAAATAGATCTTGTCTATGGTGCCGCCGGTGGTCAGGATATCGATGATGCTCATGTCAGATAACCCCTTGGCGCGGTTTACAGTAACTTATCTGAGAGATCATATGACTCAAATCGGCACTGGAAATCGCGTTGGTCCACAAAGCCGGCTGCCAGGCTGTCTCGGTCTATGTGGAAGTAGCGCATCATTCGGTAGTAGTTATGATAATAAGAGACGGTGTAGGTGTCTTCTTTCAGGTTGATTTTTGCCGGGATGATATCGCCACCTTCAAATCCGCAGATGGTATAGAGCTGAAAATCGGCCGATTGGATATCCGCCGCGTTTGGTCCTGCATCGAAGGTAACCACAACTTTTCTGCCATACTCTGACGCTTCGCAGTAGGCTGCATTTTGCTCAAACTGATTGGCTTTATCGAGGTTGCCAAAATTACGGTTGTTCTTTGCTTGCTCAGACCAATATCGCGCCGAGGATTCGCCGGTTTCGGACAGGCAGGCCATACGCCGCGGCGCGGCGTCCGCCGTGACGCCTACCAGCAGAGCCGTTGCAACGGGTAGCAAGCGCTGGCATGTGTGCTTGTAAATCATCGAGTAAAACATGAGCAAAGTATTCATTGACGCGCCGAGAAGATCAACCTTGATAGCCTAAGTGCTGGTTTAGCCCACTGGTGCGAGGATAATACAGGATCCCCGAACCTACGAATGCGGCAATCGCGCAAGGCCCTTAGGGTTGGGCTTTTAAGAATCAATCGTGTCAGGCGATTTGCCAGCCAGTTCAAAGGCCCGGCGCCCTAATAACGCAATGGCGACAAAGGTGAAAAACATGCCGACCCCACCGCCTAAGAATGCAATGGCGCCGGCCAAATCTCCGTCACCAAAAGGCGTT
>Ga0209309_10003804_pt1 | contig 12796 bp, 6 predicted proteins | sample COGITO_mtgs_1204_2_FD_184807 | JGI IMG/M metagenome (GOLD analysis project Ga0209309, IMG submission 184807) | Pelagic marine microbial communities from North Sea - COGITO_mtgs_120412 (SPAdes) (version 2) | ecosystem: Environmental > Aquatic > Marine > Epipelagic ...
GCTGTTCTTATCGCGATCGGCACGTCTCTCACTCAAGCCCTCGATAAAGTAACGCGAAAAATAGGGATCAAATTTTTCGGAAGACGAGCGCGTTGCCGAGACTACGATGCGCCCCTCTCCTGCTATTTCACGCGCGAGTGCTGTTGAAAAGCCATAGCTTGCACTCGTCGTATTCACAAAAATTAAGTCTTGCTCAGTAAAGACATCAAACAAACGCGCGAACTCTGCGCCGGTTAGGTCAGGGCCACGGAGGTTGAATTTGGCTTCTTCGTCGGTTCCAGTGCCATGGCCAAGCAAGAAAACGGCAAGTTGGTCGCCGGCACTCATTCGATTTTTGAGGTCTGCCAAGCTCGCACTAATTCCTTCGCGGTCAGCGATCGCATCCAAGCGTGAATCCGCATTCGTATTGCCAAAAAGCAATTCTATCGCTGCACTGCTATAGCCGTAATCGCGCGCGAGGATGTCATGCAGAGAAATCGACAACTGACGGTATCTGGCTTCATTGTCAGCGCCAACGGTCGCACCGCTAATAATTAGCGCGTATTTCGAGGTGGCAGCCGACTGCGCAAATAATTCTCGCTTGCCGTTCTCTTGAGCGCTGACACTCGCTGCAACCAATCCGGACAGCGCAAAGAAAACCACTGTTTTCACAAAACCATTCATCACGATAGCCCCTTGCCGCGGCGCAGCGTCCAATCGAGGCAGAGCATCAAAATAAGCAAACCCAGAAGCCAGGGGCTGTCCCAAAGATCCGTTGTGACTTCTTTCGAATACGCATTAGGTGTATTGCGGATAGCTGCAGCGACTGATGACGAGTTGTCGATTGACGCGTAATAACCTCCGGTCGTTTCTGCAATACGTTGAAGCATGCCTGCATCAAGGCCAGCGTTAGAATACTCGCGCAGTGATGGCGTCACGATAATCGAGGCGTTAGCTTCCGAGTTTTCAGCACGCCCTTCACCTGCTGCGCTAGCAACATCGACGAGCAGCGAGTTGACTCCGACATTATTTGCAAGAAATTCGGCCCGATAAACGCCCTCGTCTTCGAGTTGCCACTGCATAGGCGTGTCGCTTACATCCCCAAGAGGATCTTCGCGTTGAAGCCATAGGGTTGCATCATTGTCTGCGAGATAATCGGCATCAAGAACGGTTGCCTCGACTCGCACGGTGTCACCCACGTTGTAGAACTCTCTATCGAAGCTAAGCGTGATTCGCTCCTTCGCATTCACCGCAAGCCATCTGAGTAATTGTCGCCATACTTTTTCTTGCGACTGATCGGCAACCGGAAGCATCATCTGCCAGCGCCAAGTACTCGCAGTAGCTACGCTCATGCTTCTGCCAGACCCATAGCGCTGCGTAACGAGAACAGGCAATGGCTGATTTTGATAATCAAGACTCGGGTGTTCAAGCAACACTGATGCACCGGGCTTAACACGACCGGTAACATAGACACCTTGCAGAGGCGGCATTTGCGCCCATAAATTGATGTTTGCCGCCTCGTCTGCAGCGAGTCGTAACAAGGGCGACACGCGACCCGCTGCTGTCAGCTGCGGATTGAAGAGCGCGCCGGCAGGATGATCGCCGCGGCGAATCCCGCCCTGCAGTGGCTGCGGCAGAAGAGCTTCCTCAACCAAACTTACCGGCGCAATCGCCGCAAGCGGCGTACCAATAAACCCTTCGTCGACACGCCCCGAAAGCAGCAGCCCTCCGCCGCGTTCGCCAACAAATTCATCAAGCATTTCCAGCTGTTCGGTATCGAAAAATTCTTGCTCTATGTCGCCAAGAATAATTGCTTCGTAGTCGAACAGCGCCTCGCGATCGCGTGGAAAGCCATCGCTTAATTCGGTTGGTGATTCGATGCCTTGCCGATAGAATTTCTCGGGTCCCGTGCGTAAATAGGTTGCTAGGCGCAGCGACTTATCGCCTCTGACAGCGCGTTGAATAAACTTATATTCATTTCGCGGATGGCCTTCGATAAAGAGGATATCAAGCGCGGGTTTTGGTGTGTTATCCACCAGAAATTGATAGCGATTATTCTCGCTAACAATCTCCTCTTTTACCGAATCGCGATCAACCAATTCAGCTTCGAGCTGATAGACAATTGCTTCCTCACGCTCGGGGCTTAGTTCTATCTCGAAGCGCTGTGTCACATTGCCGGGGGCAAGAACGACCTCGCGGCTCGCTACTTCTCGCTCGCCATCAACGATTCGAAGGCGGACTCGTTCGTTATCGAAACCGGCCTGCACGAGCCGTATTTGCGCAGTAAAAACAGAGCCTTCTAAAACGGTTCGGGTAGTGACGACGCCTTCAATACCGAGGTCGCGAGGCAGCGATGGCATACCCACGCCAAGCGTGTAAACAGGCACGCCGCTGGCAGCAAAGGTTCGGGCAGCGATTGTCGCATCCTTGCCACTGTTATCGGCGCCGTCACTAATCAAAAGTACCCCACCAAGAGGTAAGCCACCTAGCTGATCATCCACATAGCTGAGCGCATCACCGAGGCCTGTTTTACTAAACGCGACGGCCCCGTCCTCTACATCGAATCCTGTGCCAATTGAGGCTAAATCATTAGCGCGTCGCGTCTCACCACCGAAACCAAAGAACCGTAGCTGATAGTCTTCGGCAAGCACATCGAGCAAACCGGCACGTTCTAGCGATTCTGCCGCGGCCTGTTTCCGCGTCTGGCCGTTCGGCATGTCGGTGATGGTCATACTGGCAGAGTTGTCGACTAACACCGCAAAAAATGTCTCCTGCGGGATCACCTCGAGGTCGATCACCACAGGCCGCAGCAGGCAAAACATAATGAGCACTAGCACCGCTGCTCTGAGAGCAACTAATCCGGCTCGCCAGCGGGTGGTAAGAGGCCTAGTTGTATTGGCATACCCCAACCACACGAGCGCTACAATACCTAGCGAGAGTGCGACGAAGGCCGACGGCGGAATACCGTAAGCAAAAGTGAGAGTGCCCGCGCGCAGTGCGTCAAAGAAGGAATGATCTGAAGACTGCATAACTACCGCGCTCCTCCAGAATCACCTTCCGACAGCGTTCTATAATATTGCTCCACTAACTCGCGATACGCATCAGGGATCGCTTCTTCGTCTGCGCTAAAAAGCTGTGTGGCCGCACTCTCTAATTCCGCCTGCGCGCGCAGCGCGCCTTCTAACTCAACAATAGGTTGCAGTAACGCCTGAAGGAGCTCGGGCTGCGCGAGGAAATCTTCAATATTTTGCCGCGTCAGCTGCTGTCTAATCGATCGCGCGGTGCCTACGGCATTCGCCTCGCCACGCAGGGTTTGCGTTGTGCCTCCCCGCTGCTGCGCTAACTGCTGGGATAAGTTTTCGGCGAGTGTCTGGCTGCTCTCTAACTGCTCACGCATCTGCGCAAGCGACGGCGTGTTTCCCGTGCCTTCCGTTTCATTCGCCTCGCCCGCACTTCGTTGATTAAATTGCTCAGCCTGTTCGCTCAGGCTTTCGATCTGCTGTCGCAATTGCTGCGCATCACTTGCTACTTGCCGTGCAGATCCTTCGGAGTCTTGCGTTTGCGATGGATCCAGTCGCGCCAGGCTCTGCGCTAACTGGTCGATCTGGTCGCCGAGTTCCTGTTCCATATCAATCGCAAGGTTGAGCATGCCATTGCGAAGAACACGGTTGCTTGTTGCCATCTCATCGCGAATTGGTTTTAGGTCACGCGTTGCTGCCTGAGCCTGAGTCAGTAAGCTGCGGTCATCACTATCGCCTCGAGTGACCACCGCTCGGAGCATGTCTTCGATCTCTTCGATATCACGTTGCTGCTGTCGCTGCGCATCGAGAAGCGCCTCTAGCGCCTCATCACGACGCGCCTCACGGCGGGTCTGACCTAGACCCTGATTGCGACTCGCCTCTTCTAATCCTTCTTGTAGCGCCTGCTGGTTACGGACAAGCTCCTGACCGCGCTCGCTTAGGCGTCGTGCAATCTGCGAGACCGAACTCTCGCCTTCTTGGCTTAGTTCGCGTTGCTGGTCGCGTAAGCTCTCGAGCGCTTTCTGGCTTTGCGCCGCTGCAATAGCAGCGCTGTCGCTCTGCGCAGCTTGCTGCATTTGCTCGAGCGCGCGCTCAATTGCAGATTGAGCAGTTGACTCACCCGCTTGCGCGGTGCCGCCCTGCTGCGCCGTTTGCTGCCCTACTGTGCTCTGCTGTCCTTGCTGAGCTTGCTGAGGCGATCCCCCGTCTCTTTGCTGCGACTGTTGAGGCTGTTGAGACTGTTGAGATTGCTGTCCCTGGTTATTTTGAGCTAATTCGCGTGCTAATTTTTCAACGTCAGCGGTAAGCTGTTCTTGCTGTCGGCGCAGCCGTTCTAGTTCGCGACGACGCTGCTCTTCTTCGAGCTCTTGCTCTCGGCGAGCAAGGTTTCTCTGCGCGCGAGTGAGGGCTTCTTGGCGCCGCGCTAACTCCTCTAGCTTGTTCACCTCTTCGACATTAGTTCCACCCGCTTGGCTCGCGCTGTTCGGTGTCTCATACCGATTTTCGAGTTGCCCCATCTCCATTTCGAACAATTCGCGAAGATCTTCGCGCTCTTGCTGAGCGCCTCCTCCCCCACCGCCGCTGTTTTGATTCATGCTTATGTCAGTGCGATTAATATTCGCTTCAGCTTTCAGCACGTACTGCAGGGCGAGTTGTTCAGGCTTGAGTGCGGTCGTTACTTGCAGACTATCTAAATCGTTTGCAGCAAGATTCATCTGTTCGATGGCGAGAGACAAATTTTCAACGGCTAGATCATAACTGTCATCCGAAAAACTCAATCGTTCGGATAAGCGATCAATAGACATCTTAGCGCGACCGGTCGCCTCGCGCTGGCTCTCGGCTATGATTTCGGCATCGGCCTCGATGTCGGCATTCGATGCGTCACGCAGTCGGTTTCGCAGTTTCCAAGTCGCCGCGATAATGTCTTTCTGCACTGAAACAAGCGCACTACTTTCGCCGCCACCCTGACCGCCTCCTCCGCCACCACCACCCTGCTGCTGCGATCGGCGAAATTCTTGATCGGTCGGTATAACTTCGAGGAAATAAATGTCAGACACCACCTCACTCGGGCCATCGAGCGCATTATTGTCGGCAAGCGTTAGGTAGTAACTAATAAAGTCACCCGGCTCAACCTCCATGTCTTCGAGGTAAAGCAGAGTCGATCCCTGCGCAGAGCGAACGGGTTCGGCAGGCAGAAAATTAACCACACTGTCACCGGCACCCACTACCGCGTAATTGAGCACGAATTCGCTCAGCCCATAATCGTCGCTTGCGTCAACTTCGATCACCACCTCTTCGAGTGGCATCACGTCTTGATCAGCGCCGGGTCGGCGCAGAGTGAGCTGGGGAGGCTGATCTTCGATTGCGCGAATATAGTAATCGAGCGGCGCATCGCTTTGCAGGCCTTGTAGATCGGTTGCCGAAAGCCGGTAAACCCCATCTCCCTTCACAGTAAAACGAGCAGTTGCCTTAAGTCCGTCAATAGTCAGGCTACTGTTTACATAGCCTTCCCCAGACGTACTGCCGGCGTCAGCGAACTGCAATTCGGCACTCGCCAGTGGTTTATTGAACGTAATCGTAAGGCTTACCTCGGTGCCCTCTGCGGCGACTATATCGCCGCCATCAATTTCGATTCGATCCTCTTCGCCGGTATAAGCCGGAAAATCCAGCGCCACATCGATCTGCTCTACATTGGGGAGGTCATACAAACTTATCTGGTATTGCCGCGAAGTCTGCTCATCGCCGGCAAGGCTAACCAGATAGACCGAATCTTTTAGAACCGCAGGTAAATAGTAGCTAAACGTCGCGCCGCCGGTGTCCGCCGCATCGAGTACCATCGGGTAGTCGCGCCAGTTCAACCGATCGTCCTGAAGCCGCAGGGTCAGCGCGCCAGGCTGCGCATTTTCTACCCTTGCCGTAAACGTCAGTGGCGAGCCCCGCTGCAGTTCAATATCCCCCGGCTCGACAATAAGAGCGATAGGCAACGCTGCTGGGCTTATATCAGCTCGCTGTTCACTAGCGAAAGGCCAGGCGAGGCGCTGCGCTGCTTGCCTCATCTGGGCAGATTCTTGCAATAAAAGGCCGAGTGCTAAGCAGGCGGCAAGGCCGGCGGCCATCGCAATAAAAGATTCACGTGGGGAGCCTACTCGCTCAACCTCTTGCCTCTGCAATTCAACATGTGAGCGCGCGTCTTTAATCAGCTGTTCGACGAATGCTGGGGAAACGCCCGCCTTTAGAGGCTCTCTTTCTATTTGAGAAAACTCGATAGAGGTAAGTAGACGCTGTTCGAGGTCTGGGAATTTTTCTTCAACATAGAGCGCTAACGCCCTCTGATCGGCTTGTGCACGATGACGGTGACGCCACGCAATCGCCACAATAGATACCAAGAGTGCAAGGGATGCGACGGCGACTACTAAGATGACCGTCGGTGATGCGGTGACATTCGCGACTACAACGAGGCTTGCCGCGATTACGATACAGACGGCGACAAGCGCGAAACCGAACTGCCGAGCGAGCACTAATCTGGCCTGCCTTTGCTGAAGGCTGTAGAGGGTGTCGCGGAGACTGTCGAGATTCGGAGTCGTCATGCGTTTCCTGGATGATAATAAGCAAAACCTAACGCCCGCTTTGGCAGCGTGAGCGCCAAGGACACTTAGCTAGAACGCCGAGGAGTCGCCATTGGACTTGCTCCCCCTCTTGCTGAAAGGAGTGCAGGGCAAGCCTCTCTCGCAGCCCCACTATCCCACTATCGTCAACCGCTTAGCAAGGTTCGGAAAGCGGATAACCCATCTCTTGTGGCCGATAAAAGGGGGAATCATCGGGGAATATATGCACAGGGGTCGAGGCAGCCCAGTCTAGAAGCGCTTTGACGCTGCTGATTTGAGCGATGCCTTTGAGCGTCTCCTTAGTGGGCTGCGGCAGAACGATCTCTTCCGCCTTCGAAGCGGCGAGCGCAGCTTGAGGCGTAATCCAGCGGTGCTCTAGTATTTCATCGTTGTCGACAACAACGGTGGCCGCTCGTGGCACCGGACACATAAAGAACCAAGTACAAAACCGTCGTGGCAAATGGGGCGGAGTGGTCCAATGGGCAGTGTGAATAAGCTGGCTCTCGCCGATGTCCAGCCCCGCCTCCTCTTTCGTCTCTCTTACCGCCGCTTTTAGCGCCGCGCGATACTCCAGCCCCTCGCCCCCCTCGAAATCGGCCTGGTCTACACGACCTCCGGGAAACACCCAGTGACCACCATGGAAAACAAGCTTGGAGTTTCTCCTGAGCAGTAAAATTTCAATAGAGCCTTCCGTAGCGCTGTCACGCGCTACGACTACTGTGGCGGCCGGAACCGGGGTCATCTCGCTCATTACTGGGTCTTCCTTAAGGCTCAACGCCCTTGTGCACTGTCGCTTTCGGTAACCCTCATAATACCCAATTTGGCGGAAGATCCCACTCCCTGAATGCAGCTATAAGCGGATGGTTTGCGCCTCCACCCCCATACGCTTAGAATCGAGTCAACGGCGGCTCTTATCGATGTGTATCGAAGCCCCTTACTTCTATTCCCATCAACAGAAAAACGGAAAACAAGCTATGACAATTGGATTTGAAGGTCGCGTCGCAATCGTAACAGGCGCAGGCGGCGGACTAGGCCGACAGCACGCCTTAGAGCTGGGACGCCGCGGGGCAAAGGTAGTCGTTAACGACTTAGGCGGCAGCGTAGATGGCAGCGGCGGTTCGGCCTCGGCAGCTGAGTTAGTCGCTCAGGAAATCATCGCCGCAGGCGGCGAGGCTATTGCGAACGGCGCATCAGTTACCGACCTAGCCTCTGTCCAATCGATGGTCGACGAGGTAATGGCGAAATGGGGCCGCATAGACATCCTCGTGAATAACGCAGGCATCCTGCGCGACCGCACATTCTCGAAACTCGAACTCGAAAACTGGCATGCGGTCATCGATGTGCACCTCACAGGCAGCCTCAACGCGACTAAATGTGTGTGGCCAATCATGGTGGAGCAAGGCTACGGCCGCATAGTAATGACAACCTCAACGAGCGGATTGTTCGGAAACTTTGGCCAGAGCAATTATGGCGCCGCAAAGCTAGGCCTGGTCGGCTTTATGAATACCTTGCGCCTAGAAGGTGCGAAATACGGTGTTTTCACCAATGCGATCGCACCAATAGCCGCGACGCGCATGACCGAAGAACTGCCGGGCTTCGAAGACAGCGCAGAAAAACTCGCGCCCGAGTTAGTCACCCCTGCGGTGGTCTATCTCTGTTCCGATAAAGCCCCTAATGGCCGCATCATTCAGGCAGCCGGTGGCCGCTATTACTCTGCCGATGTGCGTGAAAACGAAGGCGTTAATCTTGGCCTCGGAGCCTCGGTCGAAGACATCGAGGCGAATATCGACACAATACTCGACATGACGTCGAGCAAGGGCGTGATAGAGCGGACGCACCACCGATAACGGCAGCACGTTTGCGCCTGCGCAATGTTTGATCCGTCGGCAAAGCGCTTTTGAGCCGACCAATAGAAAACGCCCCCTTTGAGAGCTATAACACTCTCAAAGGGGGCGTTTTTTATTCACTCACAGACCGCCTAGGCTTTCTTTTTCTGGTCTGCTAACACGCGCTGAATCGAGGCGCGCTCGTCGAGGCGCGCGATCAGCTCATTGTTGCGGGGCATTTCGGCCGCAACGTCCCAGTCTAGTGCGCGCTTGCAGGCTGTCATGGCAAGATTCATGCTGAAGCGAAAGTAGAAATCGGCATAGGTTAGCTGCTCGCCGCATAAATAGGGCGAGAATTTCGCGAGCCGATTGAACGAGGCAAACCCCTTCTCTAGTTGAGGCTTCACTTCTTTCTTTAATTCATCAGTTGCTGGCCGCCCAAAAAACACCTCTCCGTATAGCCGACGCGCCGGTAATTCAACATAGAGTTCGAGGTAGCGGATAATTTCCTGCACCTTAGCCTTCTCGAAAGGGTCTGCCGGATAAAAGCTCTCGCCCTGTCCCAGCGAGTCTAAATAGTCGATCATCACGCCCGTCTCGGTGAGAAAGCCCTGTTCGGTTTCCATCGCCGGCACTTTGCCCATAGGACTTTTGCCCAAAAAATCTGATTCTTGATTAGGGAGTATCAGCATTTCTTCAAAATCCATACCCTTCTCGAGCAGAACAGTCTTTACCATGTTGTAGTAATTACTGAGTGGCATCCCATATAGTTTGATCGTCACACGTGTCCCCTTCATACTTAGTTTAATGAGCGACAGAAATTACTCTGCACGCGCACAGATTGCAAAACCTATTCACGCAAGCGTAAGCGATTCCCCATGTCAGCCACCGCACGCCTCCGCATTCTCTTACTATCCGGCTACGATGCCGCGAGCCATCGCCTCTGGCATGAGAATCTCGCGCGCATGATGCCCGAGCATGAATGGACTCCGCTAGCTCTCGCACCCCGAAATTTTAGCTGGCGCCTACGCGGCAACGCATTAAGCTTCGCCTTTGGTGAGCGAGAGACCCTGAGCAGACCTTACGATTTGCTGATTGCGACATCGATGGTTGATCTAAGCACGCTGCGTGGGTTCATGCCCGCGCTCGCAGCGATTCCAACTCTGCTGTATTTCCACGAGAATCAATTTGCGTATCCCACCCGTGATCAGCAACGCGTTAATGCCGAGATACAGCTTGTCCCTCTTTACGCTGCACTCTGCGCAGATTCGGTCGCGTTTAATAGTGAATACAACCGTAGGACTTTTCTCAGCGGTGCAGAGGAGCTGCTCCGGCGCTTACCCGACTATGTGCCCAAAGGGTTATTACAGCGCCTCGAGCAGTCTCACGTAGTGCCAGTTCCTGTGTTCCAGCCGGAGGAGTTGTCGCCGCGTTGCAGCAATCACTCGACGCTTGAGATAGTGTGGAATCACCGATGGGAATATGACAAAGGCCCTGAGCGACTGTTGGAGGTGGTCAAACTACTCTGCGCCCAGAGGCTCAACTGCCGTCTCCATCTTGTGGGCCAGCAGTTTAAACAGCAGCCCGAAGAATTCGACGAATGTCGCCGCTTACTTAAAGCGCACTGCATCTCTCTAAATCTTGAAGACGCTCACTTCGGCTTTATCGAAAGCGCTACTGACTACCACACGCTTATCAACTCCTGCGACGTCGCCCTGTCGACTGCGCTGCATGACTTTCAAGGTCTCGCAATGCAAGAGGCTGCGATCGCTGGCTGCTGCCCGCTCGCCCCTGCCGACCTCGTCTATCCCGAATACCTGCCGCCAGAAAATCTTTACTCTGTGACTCAAGATAACACGCACACCGCGCGCAATGTTTTCGAGAAATTGAAACGCTGGCAGGAGGATAAAAACAAGGGAGTAGCGCTTCCGCGCGTGTCACTCACACAGTTTTTCGAGGAAAATTTGACTACGCGGTATCAACAACTGTTTGCGCGAACTATTCATTCAAAACAGCGACCGGCGCTTTAACCCCTCTGATTAGCTGTTAGACGAGGTGCGCTATTCGACGCTTTGCAGCAGCGGGAAAACAACTTTCTGTCCGATTTGAATTCGGTTGAAATCGAGCTCTGGATTATACTGTCGCACAAGCCACAGTGGAGCTGAATAGCGATTGCGCGCGATCGCGCCGATATTTTCGTTGCGGCGTATAGTGTATTCCTCTACATCGCGAATTCGGTACCGTGCAAAGAAATCACGTTGCAGCGTCGAGTGGTAGTCTTTGCGTCTGCGCTCGAATTCAGGTCTCGATACCTTCGAGAACCCAAGCGTTAGACGCTTACCAACGATGACCGGATCGCTGTATGCCATGCCATTGAGTCGCCTAACATCCCAAGCGCGAACAGCTAGCCAGTCGGCATAATGACCGAGCGTCTCGGTCGCCTGCACCTCGATTGAGTCGTCGCTCGCTACCGAATAGTCGGCAGGATCAGCGCTCAACGCCTCGGCAAGCTCTGCGTCGCTATCGACGGCTGTGTCCTCTGGCATCGCCGCTGCAACCTCTTCGGCTACGGCATTAACATCCACTAACACGTTAGCTGCTAACGCAGGCTCGTCGAGCATCGAGTCACTGTCCGGCGCAACCAATGTATCGAACGCTTGTTCCTGCGATGACTCAGGCTCAATCTCCGTGACTTCTACAGGGTTCTGCATCGAGCTCTCTTGTGAGACCTCGGCAGTCTCGACAAGCGACTCCGGCGCCCGCTCATTCGCCACCAGCTGCGGCGGCGCTGCGTAAAGACCCGGCAAGCGTAACTCCTGTCCGGGATAAATGCGGTGCGAGTCTTCGATTCCATTGAGGCGCAGAAGCGCCGTTTCACCGACCGAGAAGCGCCGAGAAATAGTCGATACTGTGTCACCGCGCGCTACTGTATAGATGCCATTGGCTGGCGCTCGTTGCGACTGCGCAGCAAGTGAAGTTTCGTCCTGCGGTAGGAGTATGCGCTGGCCGATTTGAATACGATGACTGCTGGTTAGCTGATTCAACGCGACAAGACGCGAGACCGACGTATTAAAGCGCCCTGCAATTGCCGATAAACTGTCTCCTCGTTCAACCGTGTAAGACACGTCTGGAGTCTGAACGACAAATTTGTAATCACCATCAATGCTCGCGAGTAATTCCTGCGATGTCATCTTCGCATCGCGCAGCTTAATTTTGAATCCGCGAGGAATTCTCTTCTGGCCTTGCCAAACCACTGGCCTCAGCGCAGGGTTGTCTGCTTTCAATTGTTCTAAACTCACGTTAGCACTACGCGCGAAAACTTCGGCATCTATGTAAGCGTCGGTAGTGAGCTCGGTGAAATTAGGCGCTGGATTAAACTGTATGTCACCGAAAAAAATCTCGGCGCGCTTTTCGACTTCGTTAACCGCAAGAAACTGAGCGTAGAAATTACGCGAAGCAAAACCGAAGCGCCTGCCCTTGTATTTTGCAACAATCTCCTCGATGTCACTCGACCCCGTTTCGCGCACCGCGCGTGCGATCCCCCCGGCACCGTGATTGTAGGCTGTTAGCGCTAAGGGCCAGGTTCCCAGCACGCGGTAGTTATATTCGAGGAGACTCATAGCAGCCTCAGCAGCGATGTAGGGGTCCATCCGCTCATCGACTATATGGTCTATTCGCATAAATCTCTGGCCAGTTGCGCGTGTGAATTGCCACATTCCTGCTGCATCAGCCGATGAATAAGCACCCGGGTTAAACGACGATTCGACATGCGGTAAGACAACGAGTTGGGTCGGGAGATTTTTCCCTACAATGATCTTTTCGATATGCGCACGATAGGCGCCAGAGCGGCGAAGGCCTGCAAGAAATCTGTTCGATTGACCAAGCTGCCAACGCACATTGTCCGAAGCCACTTTTAAGGTTTGATTACTAACATTCGCAGGCCAGAGAGCGAGTACCTGCTGCTCCTCCGTCGAGAGGCCAGTCCTCTTGCCCGTAGAGAGCACTTGCAAGGCCGCCTTAATCGCTTCTCGCTTAGTTTCGATTTGCTTTCGGTCGAGTGGTAACGCGGTATAAATGACACCAAGATTTTCGGCATCGTGGAGAAAGCCACTCTGGGTATCTACTTCGGTATAGACGCGAACCCAGAATTGGATTGCAGGCTCGAGTTCCGCGGGGCGAGGAAAATCACGGGGATCCTGAGCAAATAGCGGAGCTGCTGTTGCGACCAGAAGGAACATCACGGCCGCGCGCCAGATGCTAGCCTTACTTGCGCGAGTCATAGGACCAATAAAATAAGGCAACTCGTCTACCCTTCTGATTAATTTTCTCTCGCCTAGATGGAGGCCGCTCCCTTTTAGCATTGACG
>Ga0209309_10003805_pt1 | contig 12793 bp, 12 predicted proteins | sample COGITO_mtgs_1204_2_FD_184807 | JGI IMG/M metagenome (GOLD analysis project Ga0209309, IMG submission 184807) | Pelagic marine microbial communities from North Sea - COGITO_mtgs_120412 (SPAdes) (version 2) | ecosystem: Environmental > Aquatic > Marine > Epipelagic ...
GTCGAGTGCTCGTTGATGGAGTTGATCTTAAAGACATCGATACCGAGCAGTGGCACAAGTATATATCCGTCTTGCAACAAGATTTTCTACAATATGTTTTTACTGATGTTGAGCATAACGTCAGTTTCGGTGATGTAGCACATGGTGATGATAAAAAACTGTACGATTCATCATTAAAATTAGCTGAGGCTAGCGAGTTTGTCGCAAAGCTTCCATATAAAGACGCAACGGTACTCAATAAATGGATGGAAGATGACAGCGGTAAAAAAGGTACTGAGCTATCTGGTGGCCAGTGGCAAAGATTGGCACTGGCACGCAGTTTTTATCGTGACAGTCCGATAGTTATCCTTGATGAACCGACGAGTGCGATTGATGCGCTAGCTGAATCGCGCATCTTTGGTCGAATATTTGCCGCTACTAATGATAAGACAGTACTAACTATCAGTCACCGTTTTTCTACCGTCAAAAAAGCGGATGAAATAATTGTACTGGACGAGGGAGTGATAGTTGAGCGTGGGAAAAATGCTGAATTACTTAAGAATAAAGGTCACTACTACAATATGTTTGAATCTCAGCTATAGTGGAACTATGAAAGCAACAATTATCGATGTACGTGAGCCAGATGAATACGCCGAGAGTCATGTGGATGGCGCGCTCAACATCCCACTTGGCCATTTTGTCAGTGGAATTCCTGAAGAACTAGAATACTTGGCCAAAGATCAGCCGATAGTCGTGTACTGCAATAGTGGCAATCGAGCGGGTAAGGCAGCAGAATCCTTAAGGCGATATGGATTTACAGTAGTTGCGAATGGTATAAATCAAGTAGCTATAGAATCTAGTCCTTGACCTCCTTTTCCCTATGAATTGGTTTCTATTGTCATATATTTGAGGCTGTAAAAGACAAATCCCCCTTAACGCTATGCGGCAGGGGGTGTCCTTTTACTCGTTGAGATTGGACTTAAGCGGCGACTGGCTTAGTTAGTTCGTAATAGGCACGTTGATTCTCTTGAAACAATTTCTGCTTCAAGTCATCAACTTCGCCGAAGCCGAACAAGCTGAGTGTCTCTGCTGCATAGCGCGGTCCGGTGCCGTTGTAGCCTGCAATCAGGTTTCGGAAGTGCCAGCATTTGATGCGCCTTTTGATTGGTGAGGTGTCGCACAAGATGAGACCACTGGTGCGACTGATTGCTGCGAGTGAAATTGAGTGACCAGTGTTGCTGAGTTGCATGAGCTCAAAAAGCTCCTGGGCGTTGATCGCATCTTCGCGGCTATCCCTACCGCTGACCAGTACTGCGTCGTTGTGGACCTTTGGCCCGATGAGTATCGAGCGTATCGGTGTATTGCAGTCGGGGAGCATGATTCTCCTAACGCTTGAGGTGTAAAAGAACGACTATAAATATATAATTTTTTATAATAAAAGTAAATAGTTAGTGTGATTGCTATTATGAGCTATACTAGTCACAAACAAGGAGGCATGTATGGGATTTTGGAATGTTATGAAAAATATGGCAGTAGGGAAGCCGGCTTTTGAAGTCGATTCTACACCGAAAGAAAATCAGCATGAAGTCTGGAGCGATGATGCACCGCAAGTCAACGATTCAGGGGCTGAGGTGCAAGACCCAACTCGTGATAGTCGCGGTCATAAAATTATACCCGAAGTAGCGGTTACACATGTCAAATCACATTTAAATGGTGCAAACATGGAAGTATATGCAATTGTTATCAATACTTCAGATGTACCTGTCTTCCTCGACAAGATGCATCTTCTAGGGCAGAAATATGAGCTAGATCGTCTACTTGGACCAGGAAGTTCACATAATTATCGGATTTACCGTGGACCGGCCTTTACGTATAAACCGCATTCTGACGCTGATGTAGAGTACCGGCTTGAGTCTAACCATGATTATTTTCGGGCACGTTTTTATGTAGAATTTGACTATCAAAATGGCTACTATTTACCTGAAGAATTTCATTTAGAGGGTCCAATCAAAGATATTTAAACGTAAGATGAGTTATTTGGTTCCTAGAAACTATCGACAAAGCAGGAAGCTAGCTATTAGATTTGGCCTGCTAGTAATGGGTCTGGCCGTGTCTGTGGGGACTGCGCAAATCTCTGGATTTATGGGCATTGTGATTAGCACGGTAACCGTACTTGGTTTTTCACTGATTGCTTACTACCTCGTGATGATGGCTGTGTTCAATCATAAAGAATCAGAAGACAAGAGTGACATTACAAATAGTGTTTCCGATAAAATAATCCATGCCGATAACTATACTCAATTGGATTATAGCCCTTTACTGATTACAGATTCGAATAAAGAAACTCTCAAAGAGCAGCTGCAAAGAATTTTTATAGCACCAATAAAAGGTAGTATGCATCCTCACAAAATGAAACTTGTTAAGAGGTTTTGTGACACTAACGGATTTCATATTGATATAGCTCCTAAGTATGAAGAGATAGAATCACGTTTAAGTGATTATTTAAAAGCGACTAGACAGGATCTACGTAAGACATATGTAGAAATAACTGGGACGTATCGAGGGTATGAGTGTAGCTTGTCATACAATGTGATTCTAGGATATTCAATGAACCGCAATAGGTCTCTTGTGCAGCAAAGTGTATGCAAAATAATTTTAAATGACTCGAACATGCAGTTTACTGACGAGGTTAATGAAAAGCTTGTATTGGCTTCAATGAAGCTGGCCAACAACGATTCGTACACTGAGATAACGCCAAATGGGATTTATTTAGTAATGCCGCACGGTTTTCCTATGGACAAGAATAATATGCTAAATCTGTTCCGTGGCATGGACGATGTGATCGATACGTTGTCATAAGTAAAAAACGTAAGTATAGTACAAACATGAAAAATAATTCAAAATCACAAAATGCTTTTGTTGCTAGAAATTGGCTACTTATTTTCTTTGCAGGACTTATATTCATCGCAGGGATGATACTCGTGGTGGTACCTATCGTGGCATTTTCAGCGCTAGGGCTATGGGTGGCAGTTGCGATGGGGCTTAGCGGACTTACCTCGATGTACTTTGCCTATAAAGCGTTCATAACCAATGATCCGGTTTGGATTTTGCTTGACGTTATAATTCCAGGCTAGTTGTTAGTCCAGCGTTTGATGTAAGCGGCGGTGTCGAATTTCTTATCTGCTCCTGATCTGGCCATGTATCGAACAGTGCCGTAGATGTCGCGGTCGAACCATGGTCGATCGTGGACACCAGCGATGCTCCACATGATGCCGACGTAGCCGTTCGGGTCGCCACCATCTATCGTGTAGGAATCGTTTAGATAGATCGCCGTTTGGATAGCTTCATCCGGTGACTCAGACCACTCTAGTATTTTCTTAGCCCAGTACATGCGCATGTAGCCATGGATTTTGCCGGATTTGGTTAGCTGCAGCTGCGCAGCGTTCCACAACTCATCATGTGTTTCGGCTTTTTCGAGCTGTGAGCGGTTGTAAAGTGTTTCACGTGGATCATCGGCATGTTTCTCGAGTGTTTTCCTGGCCCAGTCTCTAGCGCCTTCTATCGAATCGTATTTGGGTTGGTAAAAACAGTAGTTATCGGATAACTCTTTGCGGACAACAAGCTCTTCGATGAATGCATCTATGCCATCTGATTTTGAAGGTTTACCCTCGTAACTCGGCATTTTAAAACTTGTCAGCAACTGTGGAGGATGAGCTGAGCTATCCATGACATCGAGCATTACTCGGAGTGAGCTGATCTGGCCGTAGTGGAGGTACGGACTGAGGTCGCTTTGGAAATCAGCCGTGGCATCATTGCGACCATCGGCGTATTTTTCGAGACCATGCTCGATAAACTGAGTGAGGCGCTGCTCGGCGGCAGTCTCACCGGATGTGAAATCGAGTTCAATGCCACTGGGCTTAATTTTTTGTACAATTTTATCAACATCTGACCAGCTGGCGGAATCTGGTGTAGATTTAAGTGTATGTGGGTGTTTTTTCATTTTGCCAGGATCAATCAGCCATGGTTCAATCCCACGATGAAGTTTGCGGCGAAGCGTATGAGCGGCGTATTCTTCGTGGTCGGAGATGACCCAGACAGGTACGATGTTATGTGTGTCGATGACGTACACAGCGCAGTCAAGATTAGTGGCGATGGATTTCTGAGCAGCTCTGACGCCTCGAAGCGGATTAAAATCAAAATAGACGCTACGAGTTGGCGTTTTTTTGATGAAATCAGGGATAGTTTTTGTTACATCACCGATAGTCACCACAAACGGAATATCGAGGGTTTGTAATCTCTGCTCGACTTTTTTGAGACCTACAATCATGAACTCGTAGTGTTCACGACGCCGATGGCCAGTGTTTGGCAGCAAGTTAAAGAGCACAATGAGAGGTAGTTTATGTTCAAGCGCTTCGGACTGGGCGAGAAAGAGGGCATGATTGTCCGCTACGCGCTGATCACGACTCATGATATAGACGACGCATTGTCCTTTAGTATCTGATTGTTTTTTAAGGGTAAGGATTCGGCTTTTCTGTGGTGTGGTCATGCGTACATTATATCAGTTGTAGCCTTTACAATTCTTGAAAATAAAGCATAAGCCGTCCATACTAGTCTTGAAAGGAACACAAACATGAAACAACCAGTAATCGGTATCATACCGGCACTTGATCTAGGTGTAAAATTAACCCAGAGTACCTCGACTCACTATCTTCGACGGACGTATACGGAAGTTATCGCTAGCATCGGTGCTATACCGCTGATTATAAATCTTGATATGCCAATTGGGGCTATCTTGTCGCTTTGTGATGGCATCGTGCTGTCGGGTGGGGAAGATATTGATCCAGAGCTCTACGGCCAGAAAAAACTTGCCATGAGTGCGCCTGATATCTTTGATGAGCCGAGAATTCGCAGTGATTGGGAGCATCAGCTGATTGCAGCTTGCGATACTGTCGAAATGCCAATTCTTGGCATTTGTTACGGCATGCAGATACTCAATATCTATTATGGCGGCACCCTATATCAGGATATTGCGACGGAGCGTCCAGAGTCAATAGCTCACCACAAGACTGTTCACGACATCAAATTTACCCAGCCCTTTTTGGGTTACAAAACTGGTACAGTACGTTCGATTGCTTCGCGTCACCACCAGGCGATCAATAAGTTGGCGGAAGGATTTGCAGTTTGCGCTATAGCACCTGATACTTTAATTGAAGCAGTCCGATACAAACACCACTACGGCATGCAGTGGCATCCTGAATCAGACGAAACAGGTGCGCATGTCTATCGAGCGTTTGCGGAGCATTGTAAGCCAGCACTAGCGCCGAGCTTAGCACAGACAACCGTGTAGTCGCCATGCTACACTAGTCGTAAGTAATAAAGGGAGATTTTATGAGACGGAAACTTCTACTCGGCGCAGTATTAGCAGGATTTTTATCATTAAGTGCGTTAACGTCATATGCAGCGTGGCCAACTACATTGCAATCAGGTGGCGACGTTCAGGTCAAAAAAGGTCAGACCACGGATGGCTCGTTCTACGGCACTGGTGAAAAAGTCACTATCGCGGGTGTAGTAGATGGTGACCTCTACTGTGCAGGCGGTACGGTGGTTATTTCCGGTACGGTCAAAGGTGACGTGCTCTGTGCGGCTCAGTCCATCGAGATAACCGGTAGTGTCACGCAGGATGCACGACTTGCAGGGCAAAATATCAAACTCGATAGTGATATCGGTGGCAGTGTTAGTGTATTTGGCCAAAATGTCTTGATGCCATCTGGTTCAATAGCAGGTGATTTGAATGGTGCAGCTCAGTCACTAGAAATCGACGGCACGATAGGCCAGAATGTCGTTTATGGTGCAGCTCGAGTTATTGTCCGAGGTGATGTCAAGGGTGACGCCTCAATCTCAGCTGAAGCCATCGAGCTAAGAGACGGCTCAACTGTTATCGGAGACTTATTCTATAATGCGTCTAGTGAGCTCGATATCAACAAAAATGCAGTGGTTGGCGATGTCACTTATAATCCGCCATCAGAATCAGGCGACAGCGACTCAGGCGGATTCGCGTTTGGACTCGTCATTGGGGCTATGCTGATTGCCTCAGCTATAGTTGTCGCGCTACTTGCACCACGTTTCATGGTTCGATCAGATCAGATTGCTCGAGAGGATAAACTCATGACGGTCTTGGTTGGATTTGGTGCCGCGTTTGGTGCACCAATCATCGCATTTGCCATGATGTTTACGATAGTTTTGATCCCACTCGCTATCTCTATCCTGTTCGTATGGGCGCTTATCCTCAGCCTCAGTGGCATATTCTTTGCCTATCTCGTCGGTTCAAAACTGTTGTCTAGCAGCCCAAATACGGTCATGCGCATGGCTGGTGGTGCAGTTGTTGTTGTATTACTCTACATTATCCCAGTTATCAATATTCTGACATTCCTATCTGCTATTATCGTCGGCTCTGGTATGATTGTTCGAACGCTGACGTATAACTATCAGAAACCACGCTACAACATCTCAGATAATCTATTGATTCCTGATGCTAACGTAGGGCCGGCGGTAGTCACAACCAGTGTTAAAAAACCAGCTGCTAAGCCAAAGACTGATGAAAAACCGAAGAAGAAATAGATAGCTAGTAGAGTAGTGAAAAAAGCAGTTTCCACCACAATTTTATACATACCAGGTATTGGAGATGGCTATGATGGCCTGCGACGATTTGCGTTAAAATTTTGGCATCGTAAAAATACCACAGTCAAACTCATTCCAATGCTGTGGAGTGATCGTGAAGAAAAAATAGACCATAAGCTTGAGCGTATTAGTGATGCAGTTCGTATGGCACATAAAGATGGTCGTCGAGTCGTGCTTATCGGCGAGAGTGCTGGTGGTTCAATGGCGCTTGTTGCCTATGCCCAGCACAAAAAACAAATATCACAGGTAATCACGCTGTGCGGCAAAAACGTTGGAGCTGAGCGTGTGAGTCCGCGCCTCTACAAAACTCACCCGGCGTTTCGCCAATCAATGTTACGAGCCGATGCGATAGCGCCGAAACTGACCGTAGCTAGCAAAAAGAAATTCGCTATATTTTACTCACGCTACGATCCGACCGTTCGACCAGTCGACACGCTAATTGATGACGTAGACTCGCACGAGCTTCGTGGTATGGGGCATTTGATAGTCATTGCGCTCGGTCTAACCATTTACAAAAAAAGACTCCTCGACGCAATTAAATAATGCTATAGTAGCTCACGTACCTTATAAACATAACTATCAAGAAACGGCGAGAGATCTGACTCTACGACCCGTTAGCAACCTACGACCATCGTAAGGTGCTTCCTTCAGCCCATCTATTCAATCGAAAGGGGAAGATATGACGAAAAATGATTTCTAATGTCTGCTTCTAGCGGACATTTTTTAATATATTTTAAAAGGAGAAAATATGAACTATAGAACAGCCGAAAGTGTCTCTCCAGGACATCCAGACAAATTATGTGATCAGATATCAGATGCAATCTTAGATGCGTATTTACGTGACGACCCAGACTCACGCGTTGCAGTTGAGGCGGTCGGTGGTCACGGCAAAGTATTTATTACTGGTGAAATTACCAGTCAAATCAAGCCAGACATCAAAGCGATTGTTCACCGGATTGTTAGTGATATAGAGATAGAAACGAGGCTCGTCGTGCAGAGTCCCGAAATTGCTAGCGGGGTTGATCCAGGCGGTGCCGGTGACCAAGGCATCATGGTTGGCTACGCCTGTAATGAGACCGATGAGAGATTGCCACTCGAAGTTGTACTGAGCCGCAAACTCAATCAATTTCTGTACGCGAAATGGCCATACGATGGCAAAACACAGGTGACGCTACGGGGAGCAGGAATAGTCGCCATCGTGGCAAGTTTCCAGCACGCGACAAGCAACGAATTAGTAAGTGCAGTCAATGAATGGGCGGCCCAAGAGCCGCAAGCTGATCTAACAGATGACATAGATATTCACGCCAACCCAGCGGGCGATTGGGCGATAGGAGGATTTGACGCTGACGCTGGTCTAACCGGTCGTAAATTAGTTGTCGACAACTACGGTCCACGTATTCCGATAGGTGGCGGCTGCTTCTCTGGCAAAGATCCGAGCAAAGTCGATCGCTCAGCGGCTTATATGGCACGAGCTATTGCATTGCAGTATCTTGCAGAGCGAGACGCTGATGAAGTATTTTGTCACTTAGCATATGCCATCGGTTATGATCAGCCGTTAGAGGCAACCGTTACTATCGATGGCATACAAGAAACAGTCAGTGGGTATAATTTGTCTCCAAATGGCATCGTGAAATACCTAGATCTTAAGCGACCAATCTACGAACAAACCGCTCGTTACGGACACTTTGGTCATAATGATTTTACTTGGGAAATTGGCCTTAACTAAAGCGTAAGTGTTATAGTAATATAAATTAACTTACAACTGCGAGGTAAGCATATGGTCTGGAAACTATCAAAAGGTGTCATTTGTAATTCTAAAAAACGAACACGAACAGCAGCTTTTTTAGCTGCTGTTTTGTTTACGCTCTCAACAGTGGTGCAGGGCGCAACACCGTTTGTTGATCGGGCGTTTGCAGCGACGAATTTATCTGTGAGTCCAAGTGAGCATGTGCCGATTGAGGGTGGCGCGCCCGCGGCGGTTTCTACTGCCGATGCTCGCGGCTATGAAGATTTAGTTTTTTCATTTGACTATGACAGCAGCAAGCTAGACTCAACAGGTGGTGATAATTTTGAGTATGGGGTGCGTGTTGATGGTGGAGCCGACCAAGAGCTGGGAAGTGTCGATGGTGAGGCTAATACAGGCCCAAATGAAGTCGGTGATAAATCACATAGTTTGCTGGCAGTCATCGACAGCCAGTTAGAATTCTATTTCAAAAATAATGGTGATAGCGCAACCAATGATAAAATCGACATCACCAATATTCAGCTGAGTGGTGATGCAATTGCTCCAGACTATACTTATGGCTTTACGGTCAGCGGCGATAAGGCTTTTATCAAAGATGAGGCCAAAGAATTCTCAGTCACGACGACAACTGACGACCCGAATGGCAGCAACTCGCCAATGGTCCGAGCCTACTTTAACGACAACGGTGCCAATGGTAACTACGAATATAAAGACGATAGTGGTACGTACCAGGCATTTGACGGCACAACTGGCTTCGGTCCAGCTGAAGGTTTTGAATTTGAAAATGACGCAACGACTGATTTTAAGGCTACGTACGCAACTGCTGGCAATTACTCAGCCAACATCCAGTTCCGTGATGTCTCTGATAGTTCAGTCGTCGCTGAGAAAAATGTGCCGTTTACGGTGACTTCGCCTGCCATAAGCACGCCCCCACTAGCAGCGGCGAAAACTTCTGAAACTGTTCGTCCGGCAAATTTGAGATTTGACGGCTGGTATTTTTATAATGATTCAACCAACACGCCTTCTACTGAAACAGTGCCTGGCCAGTATGACATCGTCACTGATCCGGCCAACCCGTCGACAGGTGCGCTCAAATTTAGCTCTCCAGACAAGATGACGATAGCGACTAATCTGTATGCTGGTACGAAGCTGGCTGACATTGCTCAGATTGGCTATTCGAGCTACAACACGACTGATCAAAACGCTAAAACGTTCATCCAGTTCAATGTCAGTTTTGATGGCAGTGACGGTTGGCAAAATCGACTGAGTTACATCCCACCGACTAGCAATGGCACGTGGCAGCAAAATGAAGGCGTCCAAAATGGTGATGGTTTGTGGCAGTGGTCGGGTATGATCAGCGGTGATGCTACATCGTGGCCTGATGGTGACACAAATGCTTATCGGAGTTGGAACGATATCATCAATTCATTCCCAGATGCCAAAATCCATGATGGTCAGCTTGGACAGCTTGTCGTTCGCTCAGACCCTAATTCAACCAATTATCTTGACCGCATCTATCTCGCAACCGCTAGCGCTAATGTGAATTATGATTTTGAAAAAGCTGCTGCATTCGACACGACTGCGCCAAGCGTGCCAGAGCTAGTCTTTCCAGCCAATGGTCAAGTGCTCAATGCTAAAGATATGTATGTTGATTGGAGCGAGTCAACTGATGATCAAACCGCTCCAAGCAATATTGTTTATCAATACCGACTGTATCTAGAAAACCCTGAAACTAATCCAAGCGCAAACACTAGATATGCAAAGGATTACACGGGTAGCACTCGACACCCAGCTAGTGGCTATGCCCCAGGTACACCAGAAGACAATTACTTCTGGCGAGTCCAAGCTGTTGACGAAGCTGGTAACGAATCTGGCTGGAGTGATGTACGAGATTTTGTGATTGATAATACCACTCCACCAAAAGTCACTGGCATCCATATCGAGCAAAATGGCAACGACCTTGGTATAAATCCGTTTACAAATGATCGCAGGATCACTGTCGACTGGGATGATAGTGATGATACGAACTTTGACCACTATGAATACCAAGCCGACCGGAACAAGACAGCGCCATACGAATTCACCACAAAGGTGACTTCGTCAGAACGATCTGGCACCATTCGCGACCAGGATGGCGCCTACAATTATCGAGTTCGAGCGATTGATTCGGCAGGAAATGTTGGTGCGTGGTCGGAATGGGTGAGTATCACGCTTGACCGCGTAAACCCGGTTGCTGAAATTACGAGTCCAAGGGAGGGTACTGTTAGTGGCATGGTGTCGATTGAAGGCACTGTCACTGATGCAAATCCAATGAATACCCATTTTCGTATCAGTGGTCCTGATGGTTACAATAAAACCGACACCAAACGTGATGGTCGCGCCTCGCACAAGATAGACTGGGATACCAGCGGGCTTGACGATGGTGAATACACTATCTATTTTGCAACCCGCGACAAAGCCGGCAACAAAGACGGCAGTCCAAATAATCTTTCTGGTCAGTCAGTCGATCAGGTGGTTGTGACGGTCGATAGCACTAAACCATCCCTGACGGTAACAAATCCTGATGGTAGCACTATCCAGAGCGGCACCGTGTCTGTACTTGGTACCTCAGACGACAACGGAGAGGTAGAAAAGATTGAGTTCCGCGTTTTGTCTGATAAATGCCAGACGCCAGCAATGTTTGGGCCGGTTACGGTCACTGACTATGACGGTATAAACTTTAGGTACGATTTTGACACGACGCAGCTGGTCGATGGACTATATTGTTTCAAAGTGACAAGCTTTGATCAGAGCGGTAACAAGCGGTTCAAAGAAATTGTCGTCAGTATTGCCCAGCCAGTTGCTGGCGAGGATGACGAGGCGCCAACTGATGGTTCTGGGACTGATTCAGATGCTCCAGCAGATGATACGCCAAGTACTAATCCCGATAACGCTGGTAATACCGGATCAAACACCGGCTCGAATGGTAGATCAACAGATGGTGCTGGCAATGCTCAAGATGATTCGACCGCTGCGAGTCAAAGTGGTAATAATCCTTTCTTTGTAGCCACAACGCAAAGCCCAATAACTTCATTTTTGCAAAATGCTGGAGTATCTAGCAATGTCGCATCTGCGACTGATTCAACGCAGAATGAGGACACTGGTGTGCTTGCTGCTGAGACCGAAAACGACCAGCGAGCCGAGAGCGGATTTGCTGAGCCAGCTTCAGAAGACGCAAACGACACACTTGGTGAGCAAAACGAAGAGGCCGGATTCTTAGGTGGACTTGCACTATACTGGTGGCCGCTTATCGTCGTCGCTGCCGCAGCTTTAGTCTGGTACATCATTGGTGTATTTCGTCGCCGACGCAATGAAGAAGCCTAGTCACATGTAGCTGTTACAATAGGGTAATGACGAGAGATCGTAGAAAAAATGGACTGATCTGGCTGTTGATACTGCTGATCGTTACCGCGCTGCTAGGTATTATCTATGTTGCCGGTAATGGCGAGGCTGAAATCTCAGTCGATAAAAACAATCAGACTGGTCAAATTTCAAACGATCAAATCGGTTCTAAAGACGCACCGGTGATGATCACCGAATACGCTGATCTGATGTGTTCAAGCTGCGTTGAATTCCACGAAAAGACCTTACCGCAAGTCCAACAAAACTACATCGATACCGGTAAAGCTACTATACGCCTAAAACTAGTGAACAAAATTGCGCCTGATTCACTTCAAGCTGCCGAAGGTGCACAATGTGCTGCTGAGGAAGATAAGTACATTGAGTATATCGATGCGGCATTTGCAGAACTATCTGAAGAAAGAGCTCGCGGCATCTCGGCCTATGAAACAACCATCTACAGTAGCGGTCGTATAGGTGATTTAGCAGATACAATCGAAATTGACCGTCAGAAATTTGAAGCTTGTGTCAGTAGTGGCAAATACAAATCCAAAGTCGCTAGTGTCACGACGGAATTTGATGAGCTAGAAAAAGTGTATGGCACACCGCATTTCATCATCGACGGAAAAGGCTATAACGGTGCTGCGCCTTACGCTATATTCAAGGCCGCTATCGACGCCGCTTTATGAGTAGGCTCCTGCCTAGACTGAGACGCTCAGCTAAGGCAATAACACTGTTTCTATATGATCATCCACTCTATGCATTATTGGGTCTAGCTATTTCAGTGGTATTTTTTGAAATTATATTTTGGTCACTCAATCTCAGTCTAGCTTGGTTTCTTTTCACTAGTCCTCAGCTAGATCTTCTTGATAAATTAGAGCTTATAGTCGGCACGTATGCAAACATCTTCCAGTTACCATTGGCGCCACTGACGACGCTGATTTTTATCGTCTCACTCGTGCAGGGAACAATCATTACAGCCATTATCTATCTCATGCGACTGAATATCCGAGC
>Ga0209309_10003817_pt1 | contig 12779 bp, 9 predicted proteins | sample COGITO_mtgs_1204_2_FD_184807 | JGI IMG/M metagenome (GOLD analysis project Ga0209309, IMG submission 184807) | Pelagic marine microbial communities from North Sea - COGITO_mtgs_120412 (SPAdes) (version 2) | ecosystem: Environmental > Aquatic > Marine > Epipelagic ...
ATTATGGTTGCTAAATCCACATTTCCTCCAGAAGTTTCATGCTTAATGGCCTTATCATAAACTTTTATTATTAACTGCTTATCGGCAACATATTGAATTGCTTAAGCCATTTTTATAAATAAACATAAAAAGCAGCCTTTAGCACTATCTTAGATCAAGTTATAGAGGCTACCTAATTATCAATTGATTTATTAAATCAACAGACCGCTATTAAGGCTTTATTAATGTACTTGAAATATAATTTAACGTGATAAAGGTAAAAAACCAATATCATCCTTTGACCTAGTTTAGCATTCCCCCTAAAATTGACCCCTAAATTTATTATGTAAGCTGAAATAAAGATGGCGACTAAAAAACCTGAAAACTTAAGTTTCGAACAAGCACTAGAAGAATTATCTACAATCGTTAGTGACATGGAACAAGGTAACTTATCGCTTGAGCAATCGTTAAAGCAATTTGAGCGTGGAATTGCATTAGCAAGTGCTTCATCAGGGAAATTACAGCAAGCAGAGCAAAAAGTATCAATTTTGATGGGGAATGGCGAAAAGTCAGTACTTACAAATTTTGATAGTGATATGGAATAGCTGTGAGCATAAAAAATCATATTGAACGTGCTCAAAAAGATGTAGTAGCAACTTTACAACTGCATTTTAAACAGCCTCTCGATACAGAAGAAACTGTAAAGAACGCCACCCAGTATGGATTATTTAATGGGGGTAAAAGATTACGTCCATTTTTAGTTTATGCCACAGGTAAAATGCTAGGCGCAAACCAACAAGACTTAAACGTACTTGCTGCTGCAATTGAGTGCATTCATAGCTATTCGTTAGTTCATGACGACTTACCTGCAATGGATGATGACGATTTACGTCGCGGACGCCCTACTTGCCACATAGAATTTGGCGAGGCAAACGCAATTTTAGCCGGTGATGCTCTACAAACTCTTGCCTTTGAGCTTATTGCAAATCACAAATTTGAATGCTCATCACAAACACAAGTAAAAATGATTGCACAATTAGCCCAAGCATCAGGTCTACAAGGTATGGTTGGCGGACAAGGCCTCGATATAGCTGCAACGGATAAAGTAATTACCGTACAAGAGCTTGAGCGAATACATAAACTAAAAACCGGGGCTCTAATTAATTGCGCAATTACACTTGGTGCACTGTGCAGTGAAAAGGCAGATCAACAAACCTTAGAAAATTTAAGTGTTTTTGGGTATGCTATAGGGCTAGCATTTCAAGTACACGACGACATTTTAGATGTTGAAGGCGATACGGTTACTTTAGGTAAGCCGCAAGGCTCCGATATTGCCGCGAATAAAGCGACATATCCGGCGTTATTAGGTATGCTAGGCGCTAAAGTAAAGGCGCAGAATTTAATACAACAAGCCCATGAAGCGTTGGCAAATATAGATGCTGACACAACACTTCTTGCGTCGCTAGCAAATTATCTAATTGAGCGTGACCACTAATTTTTGCTCATACGTATTGCAATTAGCACTGACATTATTACCCAACATTAATTATTCGTAATAGCTTTGAATCAAATTAATGTTAGCGAAGGATATAAATAAAACCATGACACTTGATAGTAGCAAGTATCCATTACTTAATTTGGTTGACGAGCCAGCCCAATTGCGCGACTTAGCGCAAGACAAACTCCCTGCATTTAGCAATGAGCTGCGCGATTATTTACTCAACTCAGTATCGCAAAGTAGCGGTCATCTAGCTTCTGGTTTAGGGACGGTTGAACTAACCGTTGCGCTGCATTATGTTTATAACACTCCAGATGATCGCCTAGTTTGGGATGTGGGTCATCAAGCTTATCCGCATAAAATCCTTACTGGTCGTCGCGACCAAATGCACACTATTCGCCAAAAAGACGGTTTGCACCCTTTTCCTTTTCGTGATGAAAGCCAATACGATACGTTTAGCGTAGGCCATTCGAGCACCTCTATTTCAGCTGCTTTAGGTATGTCTATTGCCGCACAAAAAGAAGGTAAAGGTCGAAAGTCTGTAGCCATTATTGGTGATGGAGCTATAACCGCAGGCATGGCATTTGAAGCAATGAATCATTTAGGTGATGTAAAATCAGACATGCTTATTATTTTAAATGATAACGAAATGTCGATTTCTGAAAATGTTGGCGCATTAACAAATCACTTTGCTCGAATTTTATCAGGTAGCTTTTATACAAACATTCGTGAAGGTAGTAAAAAGTTACTCTCAGGTGTGCCTCCGGTAAAGCAACTTGCCAGTAAAATGGAAGAGCACATTAAAGGTATGATGATCCCGGGTACCTTCTTTGAAGAATTAGGCCTAAATTACATTGGCCCCATTGATGGCCACGATGTAAACATGCTTGTTGATACGCTGCGTAATATGCGTAATTTAAAAGGCCCACAACTTTTACATATAAAAACGCAAAAAGGTAAGGGTTACAAACCGGCTGAAGCCGATCCAATTGGCTACCATGGTGTACCAAAATTCGATCCGAGCACAACTAGTCTTCCTAAATCTAAACCTAGTGCTGCTACTTTTTCAAAAGTATTCGGCGATTGGTTATGCGATATGGCCGAACAAGACAGCAAGTTAATGGCTATCACGCCTGCAATGCGCGAAGGTTCAGGCATGGTACGTTTTTCTAAAGAGCATCCAGATCAATACTTTGATGTAGCTATTGCTGAACAGCATGCCGTTACTTTAGCCGCTGGCTTTGCCTGTGAAGGTTTAAAACCTGTTGTTGCTATTTACTCAAGCTTTTTACAACGTGCGTATGACCAATTAATACATGATGTTGCACTGCAAAACTTACCTGTATTATTTGCCATTGACCGCGCAGGTATTGTTGGAGCCGACGGTGAAACTCATCAAGGTGCGTACGATTTAAGCTTTATGCGCTGCATTCCAAATATGATAATTATGGCACCAAGCGATACCAACGAATGCCGCCAAATGCTATACACCGGTTATAAAGCAAACTGCCCTGTTGCAGTTCGTTACCCTCGAGGTAGTGCAGGTACTGCAGACATTGAAAGCACTATGCAACTACTTGAAATAGGTAAGGCGGATACAATTAAGGAAGGCAGTAAAATTGCCATTTTATCGTTCGGTACATTACTTGAAAATGCACAGCTTGCTGCAGATGAATTAGATGCAACGCTTGTTAATATGCGTTTTATTAAACCACTTGATACTGCACTTTTAAATGAGCTTGCAACTAGCCACGATGTAATTATTACGCTTGAAGATAATGCGATTGCTGGCGGTGCCGGCTCTGCAGTTAACGAATTTTTAGCAACGCTAAAAGCTAATATTAATATTCTTAACTTAGGTATTCCTGATGAGTTTATTAAACACGGCACCCAAGATGAAATGCACAATGAAATGGGATTAGGCGAGCAAGGAATATTAACTGCTATTAAAGCATTTATAAATTAACTTCCTATACATCTAAAGTTCAGCACATTAAAAAAGGAGCCTAGGCTCCTTTTTTAATGTCAAATATTGCTCATCAGCGCATCCACACTTTAATATCAGCTAAACCATTACTTTGTAAAATACCCAATTGTTGATCAACGTTAGAATTTTGTTCAAACTCAAATGCATCAAGCTGATCATCAAACGTAATGTTTGCAACACCATCACCACCGCGTTTTTTTACTTGGTGCAGTGAGATATCCGCTAGGTTAATAGATGTCTCCCAACTAATTACCTGCCCACCTAGAAGTGGTAACGGATAGAATGACCATCCAATTGAAGCTGTAATATTAGTTGTTTTTCCATTTGGTAATTGGAATGAATTAGCCGCGATTACTTTACAAAGATCCGCTGCATAGATGTCTATTTTATTGCATTTGAAGTCACGTAATAATAGTAAAAACTCATCACCACTCCAACGCGCCACATAATCAGAGCCCTGCGTACGTGAATTTAATAATGCAGCCATTTGTTGTAAGCAGCTATCACCGGCAATTGGGCCGTAGGCATCGTTAATACGACTGAAGTTATCAAAGTTAATAATTACCAGCACCAGTGACTTGCCTTGTGCCTGCAGCGATTGTGAGTTACGTTGAAAGTGTTCAATATCTTTAGGGAGTTGATCAAACAAAAAGCGGCGACTACGAAGCCCTGTTAGCTCATCTGAGTGACTAACTAATTTAAGCTGTGAATTAACTTGGCCTAATTTATCATTAGCTTGACGAAGCTCTAGGGTACGCTCGGTGATCAAGCCCTCTAATGCTTCTTGTTTTCTGCGCTCTTGCGCTCTAAACACCCAAAAAATGAGATAAAAAAGCAAAATAAAGCCACTGGTAATTAAAAGCCTAAAGTAAATGGTTTCATCAAAGCGCTCAGGCACTACAAAACCGTACTCTACCTCTTGTGCTTTAGCCCAGTCTTCACCCTGGCGTTTTGCTTCTAATTGAAACAAAAACGAACCTGGAGGTAAGTTAGTATAAATAGCTTCACGTCGAGTATTAGCATAGCGCCAGTCACTATCTAAGCCACTTAGTTTATATCTAAATTCAATACTGTTTGGTGCATAGTAATCAATAGCAGTGTAAGTAAGCGTTATATCACGTTCGTCTGTCTCTAATGATGGTTTTTTACCAAGTGCAGCGGTGGTTAAATGACGAAGTGGTGTTGTTATTGTTTCAATTGTTGGCTTTAATGCCAGCACGCCAAATAGCTCTACATTTTTAGGGATTTCAACAACACCTTGTAAGCTTGGATACCAAATAGAATTGCCAGTGTCAGCTACTGCATCATGCCCTAGTCCACTACAACATTGATTCGCTTTACCATCGAGTTGGCGGTCAAAAGATGAAATTACTTCTTCAACTTTTAAGCTTTTTATCTCTGTTTTAAATTGCGCTACAGGCATTCTGTAAACACCTTTCATGGTGCTTACCCAAACATGTTTTAACTTTTCATCATATTCTAGGCTGAATATAGAACCATACGGTAAACCATTAGCTGCATCGAGTTGGCGCCACTGCCCTTGTGTACTTCTGTAAAAAAGCCCATCGTTAAGAGAGCCAATTAAAATACCCACGCCATCTATATGTAGCACGCTAGTTACGTATGCACTTTCAAGTGTTGTTTGGTCACCAATTTTTTCAATGCCACGGTCTGTAAAGTAATATGCGCCTTTACTAGTACCAATCACACCAAAATTTGTTTTATCTAATACGTAGGTAATAAACTTACTACCTAAAAAAGCGTTATATGCAAAAGGTGTTAAACCAGCATAATTTAATCGGTATAAACCACGTCCTGTACCAATCCAAAAACCGCCTTTACTAGAGCGGCTTATTGCAAATACCGGGTTATCGCGAAGCGCTCGACCAGGGACTGTATAGAGTGTCTTGTTTTCAAAAACAAATAAGCCGCGCCCAGTGGCTATATATAATCGCTCACCGTCAAATTGGAGATCGTGTACTGACGCGTATCCATATTTACTACTTGGAACTAAATTAATAAAACTTTTATCTAAATCGAAATAACCAATGCCACTTTTGTTAGCAACCCACAGTTTTCCATCTGGAGCTTGGCTAATAGCCATAACAGATTCGGTCATATTTGAAACTGCTGAATGCCTTTCTACTCGCCCTTCATGGGCAAGCCATAAGCCTTCACTAAAACTTGCTAACCAAACGTTATTTTTATCATCTCTAAAAATATCAGCAAACCATATGCTTTGATCAAGTTGGCTTGGCTCTACCCATTGCCACTCACCGGTTTTATCTCTGAACAATAACCGCCCGTAAGTTGAGACCCACAACCCACCATCGGTATCACTCATAAACTTATAAACGGCTGAGTTATTTGCATTAGGTAAAGGAAAAGGTCTTAGTTCGTCATCTAAATCTAAAAAGTATGCACCTAGCTCAGAGGCTATATACAAATTACCATTTAAGAATGATAAATCGTGCACTATGGTTTGCGCTAAGCGCTCTGGTAACGATATTTTAGCGGTAAGTTCTAAACGTAGTTTAGAAAAATCAGATGAATTTTTTGTAAGGCGTAATAAATGACGATCGTTAACCAGCCAAATACCTTCAGGAGAGAGTGCCATTTGGCTAACAGAGCCAACAATTTGGGTAATTACGGTAGCATTTACAATAGGCAGGGGTCCATTTACTTGAGTGCGTAAATCAACTTGCCCTCTATCTACATAGTATAAACCATTGGCTGCAATCCATATGCTGCCTTTAGAGTCCTCAAGAATATCTCTTACTGGACCTTTAATATTAAACTCTTGCGCTGCAAATGTGGCTGGATTAATAACTACTAAACCACTTTTAGTACCCACCCACAACAAACCACTTGAATCGACTAAAAGTTTATTAATACCATTACTAGGCAAGAATGGGCTATTCTGCGTATTGTAGTTTGTAAATGTTGTACCATCAAAACGACTTAAGCCAAACTGAGTACCAAGCCACATATATCCTTGCTGGTCTTGTACTACGCTTTTAAGCGATTGCGAAGGTAAACCATCTTTTATATTCCATTGCTTAACTACGTAATCAGTAATTGAAGCCCAACTTGGTGTCGCGCACAACATCAGTACACAAACCAGTAAAAATCGCATCATATTGCTGCCACCTAGTTAAACAAATCAAATATAAAAAATTAAAAGGGTAGTAAACCCACTTTTATTAACGCCTGTAAGCATATAAGTGAAAAAATGCCCGCTAGTATATCGTCGGCCATAATACCTAAACCACCATGTACTCGCTTGTCTAGCATACGGATTGGGCCAGGTTTAGCTATATCAAAAAAGCGAAATAACAAAAAACCGACGAGTAATGTTTGCCAGCTAAGTGCTGCGCCAATCATTGTAATGTAATAACCCGCCACTTCATCCCATACAATAGCAGGATGGTCATGTACGCCTAAATCATCAGCTGTTTTACCACACGCCCATATACCAAATATACTGATCACTACAGCAAACACAATTTGCAGCCATAGTGGATAATACATAGTCATAAAAATAAATGGTAGTGCAGCAAATGTACCAAATGTACCAGGCGCTTTAGGGGCTAACCCAGTACCAAAGCCCAGACCAAAAAACTGATGTGGACGCTTTAAATTAAACTTTCGGTTTTTGTTCAAACCAGCTCCTTTGCAAAATGCTCAAAACCTTGCTGCTTAAAATCAAACTTTTCACCGTTGTGTAAAAGCTCAATTTGGCCATCGCCACTTTTAATTTGGCCTATGCATGTTGCATCTACGCCATACTGACGTAGTTTTATATCTAACATACTTTTATTACTATCAGGTACAGTAAAAATTAATTCGTAATCATCACCGTAACTGAGAATAAATGGAAGCTGCTGATTAAAATCAAGGCTTGCTTGCATTGCATCTGAGGTCGGAATACTTTCAATGTTCACCACAGCGTTTACTTGCGACATATCTAGTATATGACTTAGATCTGCGATTAAACCGTCCGATACATCAATAGCGGATGATGCAAGGCCTCGTAACACCTGCCCTGCAGCAACTCGTGGTGTTGGAAAGTCAAAGCGTTTATTTAAGTACTTTAAATGCTCTGGTTCAATATTTATACCTTGCTTGCGAGATTCAATTGCAAGTCCAGCATCACCTAGCGGACCCGTAACATAAACCCAATCACCTACTTTTGCACCACTACGGCGAAGTGCAGTACCTTCTGGAACAGTCCCTTTAGCACAAATAGTAATAGTTAATGGACCTTGTGTGGTATCGCCACCTATAATTTGCACATTAAAGTATTCTGCAATTTCATGCATGCCTTCAGTAAACTCTTCAATCCACTGTGGGTCAATACTTGGCAAAGTTAACGCAACTGAAACCCATGTTGGCTCAGCGCCCATTGCCGCTAAGTCACTTAAGTTAACAGCAAGCGCTCTGTGACCTAATGCTCGAGGGGAAATATCATCGAAAAAGTGTACGCCAGCAACTAGAGTATCTGTTGTAACGGCAAGTTGGCAGTTTTGTGGAACGGTTACTAAAGCGCAATCATCCCCTATACCTAGGTTTACATCACGACGGGTGATCCCGCGACCTTTAAAGTAGCGGTTAATTAATTCAAATTCCTTCATACACAAAAAAGCCGGCCTATGCCGGCTCCCCTCTTTAACGGTTACTTACTTGCGTAAATGCTTAACAGCTTTATCAAGTACACCGTTTACAAATTTATGACTATCTTCAGCGCCAAATATTTTGGCCAGCTCAATACCTTCGTTGATAGCAACCTTGTAAGGTACATCGTCACGGAACTTAAGTTCATAACTGCTTAAACGTAAAATTGCGCGCTCAACCATATCTAAGTCATTAAACGGACGTGTTAAATGTGGTGATACAGCTTCATCTAGTTGCTTGTAATTTACAGCAACCCCTGTCGCTAAATCTTTAAAGTATTCAACATCTATTTTAGTAACGTCTGTCTCGATCAACATTTGTTGTTCGATATCGGCAATTAGATTGCCACTTATTTGCCAAGAATAAACGGCTTGGAGTGCTAAGATACGTGCTTTACGTCTTGCTGCTGGTTTCACAAAAATTCCTTAAACTTAAATTTTATCTAACACATTAACCATTTCAAGCGCGCCTAAAGCAGCTTCGCCGCCTTTATTGCCCATTTTGGTGCCAGCACGCTCAATTGCTTGTTCAATGCTTTCTGTGGTTAATACGCCAAATGCAACCGGGATATCATACTCAAGTGATACTTGCGCAAGACCTTTGTTTGATTCGCCAGCAACTAGGTCAAAGTGTGGTGTACCACCTCTGATCACTACGCCTAATGCGATGATTGCATCATACTCTTTTTTTGCCGCAACGCGTTTAGCCGCTAAAGGTAATTCTACCGCGCCTGGCACATAAATAACGGTAATGTCGTCATCTGATACGCCACCTGTGCGTTTTAGCTCATCAACAGCACCTGCAAGGAGGCTGCTACCAATAAAGTCATTAAAACGAGAAATGACAATGGCAAATTTTTTGCCTGGAGCGTACTTATTACCTTCAATAATTTTCATTTGATAACCCTAAAAATAAGTTCAAGCGGTTGCGATTGCGCAAAAATTGCTGCGCATCATACCATAAAAATAAAATAATAGCCTAGTTTAAGCGTGATGCTTATTGTGGCTCAACGTAATCAACAACTTCTAAATGAAAGCCCGAAAGTGCATGGTACTTTTTAGGGCGACTCATTAATCGCATTTGTTTAATTCCAAGATCGGCAAGTATTTGCGAACCTACGCCAACAGTACGAGATGTACCTTTGAATTTACGTGGCGTAACGCTTTCGCCAGCATCAGCTGCTGCAAATGCTTTCACAGTTGCCTCTAACTCTTCAGTGCTTTCTTGCTTACCTAAAATAACTAAAGCACCTTCATTTTTAGCGATATAAGCCATTGCTTCTGAAAGGCCCCAGCTACGGTCAGCACTTCTGTCTGAAAGTAGAATATCGTTAAAGGTACTTTGCAAATGTACACGTACATTTGTCGGCTCTTGATCTTTTATATCGCCTTTGAGCAATACGTAATGTAATTGGCCGTCAATTGTGTCTTTGTAAGTAACTAAATCAAATTCACCATGAACAGTTGGTAACTTACATTTTGCTACTTGCTCAATTGTTGTTTCGTTTAAGTTGCGGTATTCGATTAAATCAGCAATGGTGCCAATTTTAATATCGTGCTCTTTCGCAAAAACTTCTAAATCAGGGCGACGTGCCATAGTGCCGTCAGCATTAAGTATTTCAACAATAACAGATGATGCTTCAAGCCCAGCTAAACGCGCTAAATCACAGCCAGCTTCAGTGTGTCCTGCGCGAGTTAATACGCCACCAGGTTGCGCCATAATAGGAAAAATATGTCCAGGCTGAACAATATCACTTGGGACTGCGCCTTTAGCTATAGCCGCTTGCACTGTACGCGCTCTATCTGCTGCTGAAATACCGGTTGTAACACCTTTTGATGCTTCTATCGACATTGTAAAGTTAGTCGAAAATGCTGCACCATTGTTTTTAACCATTAACGGTAAATCAAGTTGCTCGCAACGCTCTTGCGTCATGGTTAAACAAATTAAACCACGGCCATGGGTAGCCATGAAATTAATCGCTTCTGCGCTAATATGCTCAGCAGCTATTATTAAATCGCCTTCGTTTTCTCTATCTTCATCATCCATTAAAATAACCATTTTACCGGCTTTAATATCGTCGATGATTTCTTGCGCGCTGTGTAAATTCATAAATTTGCTCGTGTAAGTTGTCAGTTTCGTTATTTAATAAAACCCGCTTTAGCGAGTAAGCTCATCGAAATATCAGAGCCCGTTGGTTGCTCTGCACCCTTTATAAGGCGCTCTAAATAACGTGCAATTTGATCGACTTCTAAATTAACTTGGGTACCTACTTTAAAATGAGCAATTGTGGTTTGCTCACTCGTGTGTGGGACAATTGTTAATTTGAATTTATTGCCCTCTACAGCGTTTACTGTCAGGCTTATACCATCAATACATACCGAACCTTTGTACGGAATGTATTTCATTAAACTTTCTTCGGTTGTAAGCCAATATTCTGTTGCTCGAGCGTTTGCTGTAATGCTTGTAATAGTTGCTATGCCATCAACATGGCCAGATACTAAATGACCGCCCAAACGCGATACAGGTTGCATGGCTTTTTCAAGATTCACCGTTTGCCCTAAAGCATAGTGAGCAAAACCGGTTAAACCAATCGTCTCGTTAGATAAATCAGCACTAAAACCGTCAATATGTTTATCAACTACGGTTAAGCAAACGCCATTGGTTGCAATGCTGTCGCCTAGCTTTACGTCTTTCATATCAAGATCAGCACTTTGAATACGAATGGCTAAGTCGCCTTGTTTTTTTTGTAATAAAGCAATTTTGCCTGTGGCTTCTATTATCCCAGTAAACATAGCGCTACTCTTTTTTATTAAGTGATTTTAATGAGTTTTTAACGCGGTGATACGTAAATCGTCACCAATGCGCGCACATTCATTAAATGTTAAATCAACGGTGTTTTGCATACTCGTCAATTCAGGAAAATTAACTAAACATTTTGCATCATGGCCCATTAATTTAGGCGCCAAATAAAAAACAAACTCGTCAACTAAATCAAGCTCTGTCATTTTACCAGCAAGTGTTGCCCCAGCTTCAAGCCAAACATTATTAAACTCTAGTTGCCCAAGCTTTTCTAAAACAGCCTGTAAATCAACTTTGCCATTGCTTTCACTTACTTCAATATGTTTTACAAAATGCGGCCATTGCAATGATTTATCAACCTTAGTCGTAAATATTATTACATCACTTTGGATTTTAAATAAAGCAAGGTTGGGCGTTAAACGGTTTTGAGAGTCAATTATAACACGCACGGGCTGGCGAAGCGGTAAATTGGTAGGTAGCGTGCAAGGCAACTCGCTTAGTCGCACATTAAGTTTAGCATCGTCTACTAACACGGTATCGGCACCAGTTAAAATAGCGCAACTTTTCGCTCGGTATAATTGTACGTCTTGGCGAGCAGCTGGACTTGTGATCCACTTACTTTGTCCATTTTTAAGCGCTGTTTTACCATCTATACTTGCTGCCATTTTACAGGTCACATAAGGTAAGCCTTGCTCCATTCGCTTAAAAAAGCCAACGTTAAGTGCGCGTGCTTGTGATTCAAGTAATCCGTAAGCAACTTCAATACCGGCATCGCTCAGTATTTTAAGGCCTTTGCCCGCAACCTGTGGGTTTGTATCAACCATAGCGGCAATTACTTTTACAACGCCCGCCTTTTTTAAGCCTTCAGCACACGGTGGCGTACGCCCATAATGACTACAAGGTTCAAGCGTTACATAAGCCGTTGCACCTTGTGCATTATTACCCGCTATCGCCAGAGCATTTACTTCTGCATGGCCTTGACCTGCTAATTGATGAAAACCCTCGCCAATTATTTGATTATTTTTAACTAATACACAGCCAACATTAGGGTTAGGCGTGGTGGTAAATCGACCTTTTTTGGCAAGATCTATGGCGCGTGCCATATATATTTCGTCATGTTCGGTAAAAGTAGTTTGGCTTTGCATTGTTATACCAATTGCGTTAAATAAGTGTTCTATTATAGCGCTAAGAAAATAGCGTAATAACAAGGCGAAAATTATGACATATAGTTATTCTATATAAATAATTTTTAACGCAGTGAGTGCGCTATTTAATGCGATAGAATGATCATGTTTCAATAAAATTGGTATTACTCCCCTAAGCGGGCAATCTCTTCGCCAAATTCGCGTATATCTTCAAACGAGCGATAAACAGATGCAAATCTTACGTACGCTACTTTATCGAGCTTTTTGAGGGCTTCCATAATACATTCACCCACCAAATGGCTTGAAATTTCTCGCTCACCCGTTGCGCGTAGTTGCGATTTTATTATATTCACTACTTCATCTACTTGCTCTGTGCTAACTGGGCGCTTTTCGAGTGCGCGATTTAAGCCATTTAATAATTTATCTTCGTTAAATGGTTCACGGCTGCCGTCTTGTTTAATAACACGAGGCATAACCAGTTCAGCGCCTTCAAATGTAGTAAAGCGCTCGTGGCAGTCGTTACACTCACGACGCCGGCGAACTTGATGGCCTCCGCCAACAAGGCGTGAATCAATAACTTTAGTATCTTTTGCGGTACAAAATGGACAATGCATAGCTCGGTACTTCCGTTTTAAAACAAAAAAGACCGCTAAATAGCGGTCTTTTATCTTAGCAAAAAAATAGGGCCTGTTGACCT
>Ga0209309_10003828_pt1 | contig 12753 bp, 15 predicted proteins | sample COGITO_mtgs_1204_2_FD_184807 | JGI IMG/M metagenome (GOLD analysis project Ga0209309, IMG submission 184807) | Pelagic marine microbial communities from North Sea - COGITO_mtgs_120412 (SPAdes) (version 2) | ecosystem: Environmental > Aquatic > Marine > Epipelagic ...
AAATATTAACTTCTACCAAAATCTGGTTTGTTAATATCTTGTTTCAATTTAATTATTTTTTTTCTAACTTTTTTAGTATCAACTAATTTCTTAATAATAGACTTATTATTTTTAGATTGAATATCTCTTTTAAATGAATGTAAGTTTTTAATAAATAAATCAATAACTTTTGAAATATTTTTTTTATTATTAAAAAAAATATCTCTCCACATAATTTCATTAGATGCAGCAATTCTTGAAAAATCTCTCAAACCACCTGCGCTAAACTTAATTAAGTCATACTTTTTTTGTTTTTCAAAATCTGTTGCTGTTTTAACTAAATTATATGCAATTAAATGGGGCAAATGACTTGTCATAGAAAAAATTGCATCATGCTTTTTAGAGTCCATAATTGCAACTCTAGAGCCTATTTTTTTCCAAAACTTAGTAAGTATCTTTAAGTGTTTTCTGTTGGTATTTTTTTCATTTATTAATATACACCACTTATTAAGAAATAAATTTTTTACTCCATGTTCTGGGCCACTAACTTCTGATCCTGCAATAGGATGGCTGGATGTCCAAAAAATTCCTTTTTTTAATTTTTTTTTGACCAGCTCTATAGATTTTTCTTTAGAAGATCCAACATCTGTAATGATAGTTTTGGTTGCTAGGTATCTATTTATTTTTAAAATTATTTTTTCATATTCACCTAGTGGGGTACAAAATATTATTAAGTCTAAATTTGGTACAATCTTTTTTAAATCATTTGTAACTTCACATGGTAACTTTAATTTTTTAATTTTTAAAATATTTGATTTAGATTTTTCATAAATATATATTCTTTTTGCTATTTTTTTATCAGCAATTGATCTTAATAATGAAGATCCAATTAAACCACATCCTATAATTAAAATTTTTTTCATAATCAATTAAATATATTCTTAATTGCAACTATAAACTTTATATTTTCTTTTTTAGATCCAATAGTTAATCTTAATTTATTTTTAAGATTATATCCATCTTCTGTAGACCTTAATATAATTCCTTTTAATTGTAGTTTGTTAAAAACATAATTAGCTGAAAATTTACATTTATCAAAATTTAATAATAAAAAATTAGCCGTAATGTCATTTGAAAAAATATTCAATTTTTCTAAAATATTTTTAATTTTATTTCCTTCTACAATATTGTGCTTCACAGATTGATTAATAAATTTTTTATCTTTTAAGGCCTCCGTTGCTGCAGTCTGAGCTAATTGATTGACGTTAAATGGTGGCTTAATCAAATTCATTGCATTAATAATTTTTCTTGAAGCAAATCCCCAGCCTACTCTTAAAGAAGCTAATCCATAAATTTTAGAAAATGTTCTTATTATTATTACGTTATCTTTATTTTTAAATAAATCTAAGCTTGGTTTGTAATCTTTATTTTTCATATACTCAAAATAAGCGTCGTCTAAAACTAGCAAAATATTTTTTTTTAATTTTTTTCTTAATTCTATCAACTCTAACCTGGTTAAATAAGTCCCTGTTGGGTTGTTAGGATTAGCAATAAAAACAATCTTGGTTTTTTTTGTAGCATTTTTAACTATCTCAGGCACAGAAACTTTAAAATTTTTTTCTTTTGAAAAAATAACTTTTGCACCAACAATTTGTGCATAAATTCTATACATTAAAAAGCTATATTGTGGAACTATCACCTCATCAGATCGTTTTAGGTATAGTTGACAAATCAACTGAATAATCTCATCAGACCCTGCTCCACAAATAATCTTATTAAAATCACAGTTAAACTTTTTTGAAATTTCTTTTCTTAAAATCCTTGATTTACTATCTGGATATTTTGATAAAATTAAATTTTTATTACTTAAAACTTTTTTCACCTTTGGGCTGACACCCAATGCAGATTCGTTTGCTGATAGTTTAACAATATTTTTAATTTTGCCTATATTTGACCTGCCTGGCTTATACGCTTTTATTCTAAATGTTTTAAACTTTGGAATTGTCATATTATTAATCTTATAAATAAAATATTAAACTTTCATATAGAATAAGTCATTTTTTTAAAAAAATTGACATAAGAAATACTATCTAGTACAAAAAATATGCGCTGATTTAACTGAATTGCGAGCGCTTAAAAAAAACCGCTAAATATGTTTTTTTCTCTCACAATTCATCTTTAGCTAATATTATGAATAAAAATTTGAAAATAAAAAGTTTAACAATTGATAAGCCATTAAAGCTAGACTGTGGACAGACTATTAATAATTTTCCTTTAGCTTATGAAACCTATGGTTCTCTAAATGAAAAAAAAGATAACGCTATTTTAGTTTTTCACGCTCTAACTGGTGATCAGTTTGTATCTGGGATAAATCCAATAACTAAAAAAGAAGGTTGGTGGTCCTATGCTGTAGGTTCAAGTAAAGCTATAGATACAGATAAATACTTTGTAATTTGTGCAAATGTAATTAGTGGGTGCTTAGGTTCTTTTGGCCCTAGTGATACTAACACTGAAACAAATAAAGTTTACGGAACTACATTTCCAATTATTACAATAAACGATATGGTAAATGCTCAGTACAATCTCTTAGATTTTTTTAAAATTGATAAATTATTTGCAGTCATGGGGGGTTCTATGGGTGGTATGCAAGTTCTTCAATTTGTAAGTAATTTTCCTAACAAAGCAAAAATAGCAATACCAATTGCTTGCACATCAAGTCATTCAGCACAAAACATTGCTTTTAACGAACTTGGTAGACAGTCTATTATGGCTGATGTGAATTGGTTGAATGGAGACTATGCAAATCAAAATAAAAACCCTGATAAAGGATTATCTGTTGCAAGAATGGCAGCTCATATAACTTATTTATCTAAAAATGGTTTACAAGAAAAATTTGGAAGAAAATTACAAGAAAGAGATGATTTAAAATTCAGTTTTGATGCAGATTTTCAAATAGAAAGTTATTTAAGATATCAAGGAAGTGTATTTGTAGATAGGTTTGATGCAAATAGCTATCTATATATTACAAGAGCTATGGATTATTTTGATTTAACTAAAGAATACAATGGAAATTTATCAAAAGCCTTTGAAAAAACTAAAACTAAATTTCTAGTTATCTCATTCACTTCTGACTGGCTTTACCCAACTTCTGAAAATAAAGAAATTGTTATAGCCTTAAATGCTATAGGTGCTGATGTTGCATTTGTTGAAATTGAGTCTGATAAGGGACACGATTCATTTCTTCTAGATGTTCCTGAATTTTTAAATACTTTAAAAGATTATATTGATAACTCTTATTCAAAAAACTAAAAATGAAACAAGAATTTAAAATAATTTCAGATTTTATTGAAAAAAATACAAGAGTTCTAGATGTTGGGTGTGGGGATGGAACATTAATGCAATTTTTACAAGACAATAAAGATATCAACATAAGAGGTATTGAAATTTCTAAAGAAAATTCTCAAAAATGTGTAAGCAAAGGTCTAACTGTAATTGAGGGAGATGCTGAAAAAGACCTCTCCCAATTTCCTAACAGCTCCTTTGATTTTGTAATATTAAGTCAAACGCTCCAGGCTTTTCTAAATCCAGAAATAGTTATTCAGGAGCTATTAAGAGTGGGTAAAAAAGCCATTGTTACTGTACCAAATTTTGGGTTTTGGAAAGTAAGACTTCACTTATTAATGAAAGGAACAATGCCAATTACAAAAAATCTACCTGATGAATGGTATAATACTCCCAATTTGCACATGTGTACGATTAAAGATTTTTATAAATTTTGCTATGAAAGAAATATTAAACTAGACAAAGCATTGGCTCTTCACAATGAAAAAACCTCACCTATTAACGAAGCAAATCTTAATATAAAAAATCTATCAGCAGAGTTGGGTATTTTTTTAATTGAGAAATAAATGAAAATTCAAATAATACCTTGTCTAAAAGACAACTATTCTTATTTAATAATTGATGAAAAAGACAATATTGCTTGTGTAGTTGACCCCAGTGAAGCTGAACCTATTATTGAATATTTAGAAAAAACTAAAATTGAACTAAAATTTATATTAAATACCCATCATCATTATGATCATGTAGGAGGGAATCAAAAATTAAAAGAAAAATATGGAGCAAGTGTAGTTGGTTATAAGGATGACAAAGAAAGAATTCCAGGAATAGATATATTAGTAAACGATCAAGAAACCTGGAAACATAAAAATTTTGAAGCAAAAATTATTCATATTCCAGGACATACACTTGGTCATATATGTTTCTATTTTCATAAAAATGAATCAGTTTTTACCGGAGATACTCTTTTTTCTTTAGGTTGTGGCAGAATATTTGAAGGAACACATAGCCAGATGTTTGATTCATTGATGAAACTAAAAAAATTACCAAAGAATACCAAAGTTTTCTGTGGTCATGAATATACACTACAAAATTCAAAATTTTGTATAACTCACGATGAAAATAACACAAATCTTAAAAATAAAATAAATGATATTAAGATAAGATTAAAAGCAGGTTTATCAACTATACCATCTACTATTAGAGATGAATTAGAGTGTAATATTTTTCTTAGGTCAAACAATATAGAAACCTTTTCAAAATTGAGAGATTTAAAGGATAATTTCTAACTTATTCGGACTTGACTATAATATGCTCCCGACTATATTGCTGATTATAAAAATTAGATTAAACAATGTCATACGCAATCATACAAACAGGTGGAAAACAGTACAAAGTAAAGGCTGGGGAAATACTTAAAATTGAAAGATTGGAAGATTCTAAGCTTGAAACTAAAATAGAATTTAAAGAAATTTTAGCCTATGGAGATGATAAAAACATCGAAGTTGGTTCGCCAATAATTGAAGGTGCAAAAGTTGAAGCAGACCTTGTTGAAAATGGAAAAAACAGAACAATATTAATATTTAAAAAAAGAAGAAGACAAAATTCTAGAAGAAAAAATGGTCATAGACAGCAATATTCATTAGTAAGAATTAGCAAAATTTTTTCTAAAGATGGTAAAGTTTTATCAGAAGCAGAAAAAATGGTTAAACCAACTATAAAAACTGAAAAAGTAAAAGTTGTGGCAGAAACTAAAATTGCAACTAAAAAAAAAGAAACTAAAGTAGCTACAAAAAAAGTAGAGACTAAAGTAGTAAATAAATAAATTAGATAAATTATGGCAACAAAAAAAGCAGGTGGATCATCGAGAAATGGACGAGATAGTGCTGGTCGTAGACTTGGCGTTAAGAAGTACGGTGGTGAAGTAGTAATTCCTGGAAATATAATTGTTAGACAAAGAGGAACAAAAATTTTTCCTGGTGAAAATGTGGGAATGGGTAAAGATCATTCAATTTTTTCTGTAATTGAAGGAAAAGTAGTATTTAAAAAAGGCAAATCAGACAGAACTTTCGTTTCAGTAAAACCCAATTAGTAGTACAACTAAAAAACTAAGAGTTGTATTATGAAGTTTCTTGATCAAGTTAAAATTTATATAAAAGCTGGCAATGGAGGGCATGGATCTCCTAGCTTCCGTAGAGAAAAATTTATTGAGTATGGTGGTCCTGATGGTGGAGATGGAGGTAAAGGTGGCTCTATACTTTTAAGGTCAGAAAGAAATTTAAATACTCTTATCGACTATAGATTTCAACAACATCACAAAAGTGAGCGAGGAGAGAATGGCTCTGGCCAAAATCGTACAGGTCGTGGAGGGGATGACTTATTTTTAAAAGTTCCAATTGGCACACAAGTTTTCGAAGAAGATAACAAAACATTAATTTTTGATTTTAAAAAAGAGGGTGAAGAATTTATGGTTGCCAAAGGTGGTAAAGGCGGCCTTGGAAATACTAGATTTAAAAGTTCTACCAATAGAGCTCCAAAAAAATTTACAAAAGGTGCTATAGGTGAAGAGTATGTGATTTGGCTTCAGCTAAAAACTATTGCTGATGTTGGTATTGTTGGTTTACCTAATGCAGGTAAATCTAGTTTGTTAGCATCTATTACAAATGCCACACCTAAGATAGCAAATTATAAATTTACAACTTTAAATCCAAATCTAGGTGTTGCAACTTATGATGACAAAGAAATAACCTTAGCTGATATTCCTGGACTAGTTGAAGGTGCGCATGAGGGTGTGGGTCTTGGAATTCAATTTCTAAAACACATAGAAAGGTGTAAAACATTGGTGCATTTAATAGATATTACAGATAAAAATATTGAAAATACCTATCAACAAGTTCAAAAAGAACTTGGCAGTTATAGTAAGGAGATTCTTGAGAAAAAAGAAATAATTGTATTAAATAAAATAGACTTATTAGATAAAGAAGAAATAGAAGAAATTGTGAAAAATTTTTCTAAAGATAAAGACTCTGAAGTAGTAACTCTTTCAACATTAGATAAAGAATCCATATCAAAAATTAAAGCTAAACTACTCTCATATGTATCTTAGAGACTCTAAAATAATTGTAATTAAAATTGGTTCTTCTTTATTAATAGATGAAAATAAAAAAATTAGAAAAACTTGGCTTTCTGAATTTGCTAAAGATATTCGTGAATTAATTAAAAAAAATAAAAAGATTATTATTGTAAGCTCAGGTGCTATCGCAATGGGCTGTAAAAAACTTAATTTAAGTAAAAAAAATCTCAAGATTGATAAAAGTCAAGCAGTGGCCTCAATTGGACAAATTGAGCTTATGAATTTATTTTCAGAAATATTTGTTAAACAAAAAATTAATATATCTCAAATTTTACTTACACTTGAAGATACAGAACAAAGAAGAAGAGCATTGAATGCAAAAAGAACGTTTGATAATTTATTTCAAATGGGCTTTGTACCTATTGTTAATGAAAACGATACTATAGCAACTACAGAAATTAAATATGGTGATAATGACAGACTAGCCTCTAGAGTGGCACAAATATCTGGTGCTGACTCATTAATACTTCTTTCTGATGTTGATGGCCTTTATACACAAAATCCAAAAATCTATAAAAATGCGAAACTATTAAAAGAAATAAAAAATATTGATAAAGACATAGAAAAAATTGCAACTAAAAGTATTAGTGAACATGGGACAGGTGGAATGAAAACTAAAATAGATGCAGCAAAAATCTGCCAGCTATCAGGGTGCCAAATGGTAATAGCTAACGGCTTATTAATGAGACCTATTAAAAAAATAATTAAAGATAATAACTGTACTTGGTTTTTACCAAAAATATCAAAATTAGATGCCAGAAAAAAATGGATTATCAGTTCTATTTCTCCTAAAGGAGAGGTCGTTATTGATGATGGTGCTACAAAAGCACTGTCTAATGGAAAAAGTTTATTGGCAGCTGGAATTACAAAAGTCACTGGTAAGTTTAAAAAGGGTGATCATATAAAAGTTTTAAATAAAAAAAATATTGAATGTGCAAGGGGCTTAAGTTCATTCTCATCTGATGAAATATTGAGAATTATGGGCTACCATTCTAAAGATATTGAAAAGATATTGGGATATGTTTCAAAATCTGAAGTAATACATAAAGATGATATGGTGGAGATATAAAATGAGCCAATTTATGAATTTAATAGGACAAAGCGCTAAAAAGGCATCACTCGAAAAAGTCAATACTAAAATAAAAAATAAAATTTTAAAAAAATATGCTTCATTGTTAGATAGAGATAGAAATTCTATAATTACAGAAAATACAAAAGATATTAAATTTGCTATAAAAAAAAGATTAAAGAATAATTTAATTGATAGACTTACTGTTAATCATAAAAAATTAGACAATATAATTAAATCAATAAATAAAATTATTAAACTAAAAGACCCTGTAGATAATACTCTTGATAAATGGAGTAGACCTAATGGGTTAAAAATTAAAAGAGTATCTATACCTATTGGAGTTATTGGGGTTATATATGAAAGTAGACCCAATGTTACTTCTGATGTTGCTAGTTTATGTTTTAAGTCAGGAAATGCTGTGATTTTAAAAGGAGGCTCAGAGGCAATAAATACTAATAAAATTTTAGCTAGATTATTTAGAAAAGCACTCAAAGAACATAAAGTTAGTGAAAATTTTATTCAGTTTATAGATTCTAAAGATAGAAAAATGGTTGATTTTATGCTCTCAAAAATGAAAGATTATATTGATGTGATCATTCCTCGTGGTGGAAAAAATTTAGTAAAAAGAGTCCAGAAGTTTTCAGCCATACCTATTATTGGACATTTAGAAGGTTTATGTCACACCTTTGTGGATAAAGACGCAGATCTAAAAATGGCTACGAATATTATCTATAATGCTAAATTAAGGAATACGAGTATTTGCGGTTCAACTGAAACTATTTTACTTCACGAAAAAATTGTAAAAAAATTTTGTAATCCTATTTTGAAAAAACTTGAAGAAAACGGTTGTAAAATCTATGGAGATCATTTTTTTAGTAAATACTATAAAGGTAAAGTTTATACTGCAAGAGAGAAAGATTGGACTACAGAATACTTGGCACCCACAGTATCAGTAAAGACTGTAAAAAATTGTGAAGAGGCAATTAAACATATCAATAAATATGGCACCATGCATACAGATTCTATAATTACAAAAAATAAAAAGACTGCAAAAAAATTTTTAAAAAATGTTAAAAGTTCAATTGCCATGCATAATACATCGACACAATTTGCTGATGGTGGAGAGTTTGGGTTTGGTGGAGAGGTTGGTATTTCAACAAACACACTTCCTCCCAGAGGGCCCGTAGGATTGGGTCAGCTAATTTCTTACAAATATGAGGTTGTTAGTAATGGTAAAATTAGAAAATAAATTGAAGCCTGATAAAATAAAGATTGGTATTTTAGGAGGTACATTTGATCCAGCACATAAAGGACATTTAGAAATATCAATACAAGCAAAAAAAAGATTTGGACTAAAAAATATCATTTGGGCAATTACAAAAAAAAACCCATTTAAAAATGAAAGCAAATCAAATTTGAAAAGTAGAATACAATTTGCAAAAAAAATAATAGGCAAAAATAATTATATTAAAATAAAATTTTATGAGGACGATATAGGTTCAAACAGGACAATTGATTTAATTAAATATTTAAATAAAGATAAAAAAAGTGAAATTTATTTCATTATGGGAGCTGATAACCTCATAAATTTTCACAAATGGTATAAATGGAAATCTATTGTAAAAAAATGCAATATATTAGTATTTGATCGACATGGATATAAAGCTAAATCATTAAAGTCAGTAACTTTTAATGAAACAGACGACAAAAACTTAACTTTTGTTAAATTTAATAAGGTCAATATTTCATCTTCTCAATTAAGAAAAGTTTGATAGAGTTTATTTAATTAATGGAAAAAAATACAAATCTAAAAAGCATAATCTTAGATACCCTGGACTCCAACAAAGCTTTAGACATAGTCTCTATAGATCTTAAAAATAAAAGTTCCATGGCGGACTATATGATCATAGCAAGTGGGACGTCTTCAAGGCATATTCAAGCTTTATCAGAACAAGTTTTAGAAAAATTAAAAGCTAATGGAGTCAAAAATTCAAAAATTGAGGGAAAAGAAAGTTCCGACTGGAAACTAGTTGATGGTATTGATCTAATTGTTCATATATTCAATCCTGAAAAACGAAAATTTTATGAACTTGAAAAAATATGGTCTGAACTAATTCCAAAAGAAAAAGTAATGATATAAATATAATGAAAAAAATATTATTATTAATCATTACAACTTTATCTTTTTTTGGAATAGCTCATTCTGAAAATAGTGATATTTATAAAAAAATAGATCTATTTGGTGAAGTTCTTGAAAAAATTAATAAAGAATACGTTGATGAAGTAGATCAATCTAAAAGTATGGATGCTGCAATAAATGGATTATTGCAATCTTTAGACCCTTATTCAGCCTACATGACTCCAGAAAGTTTTGAAGGTATGCAAACTGAAACGAGTGGTAAATTTGGTGGACTTGGTATTGAAGTTGGCATGGAGGCTGGAGTAGTAAAAGTAATTTCTCCAATTGACAATACTCCTGCTTCAAAAGCTGGATTAAAAGCTGGTGATTATATTGTAAAAATTGATAATGTGCAGGTACAAGGGAAATCATTAATGCAAGCTGTTGATTTAATGAGAGGACCTGTTGGATCGAGCATTAAAATAACTGTTAGAAGGCGTGGTGTCAAAAAAGCATTAATCTTCGATATAACAAGAGAAATTATTCAGGTTCAATCAGTTAAATCTGAACTTATAGACAATAATATTGGCTATATTAGACTGACTTCTTTTAACGAAAATAGTAGTGATCAAATTAAAGAAAAAATTCAAAAATTGAATAAAAATAAAGGTCTAAAAGGATATATTTTAGATTTAAGAAACAACCCTGGTGGTTTACTTTCTCAAGCAATTAAAATTTCTGATTTCTTTTTAGAAAATGGTGAAATTGTATCAACTAAAAGTCGAAAAGTTTCAGAGAATAGAAAATGGTTTGCGAAAAAAGGTGACCTAACAAATGGTAAAACTCTAATTGTGCTTATTAACTATGGGTCAGCATCTGCATCAGAAATAGTAGCTGGCGCATTAAAAGATCACAAAAGAGCTATTATACTTGGAGAAAATAGCTATGGGAAAGGTTCTGTTCAGTCAATAATACCTTTAAAAAATAGGGGTGCCATCAGATTAACAATTGCAAAGTATTATCTACCTTCAGGGAAATCTATTTCTGAGGTGGGTGTAACACCTGATATAGAGATAATAGAAAGCTCAAATAATTTTAAATTTAACTCTGAAACAGACAACCAATTAAATTTTGCTTTAAAATTGCTTAATGGATAAATGATAAACAAAAATATAGGTTTGCCTCTTAGAAGTGGGGTTGGAATTGTAGTATTAAATAAAAATAATAAGGTCTTTGTTGCAAAAAGAATAGATAATCAAAATAACTTCTGGCAAATGCCACAAGGAGGCATCGACAAAGATGAGGACTATTTAGCTGCTGCTTATCGAGAACTAGAGGAAGAAACTAGTATTAAAAATGTAGATCTAGTTAAAGAGCTGGACGGATTAATTTCTTATGAGCTACCCAAAAGCTTAATAGGTATTATTTGGAAAGGCAAATATAGAGGCCAAGAACAAAAGTGGTTTGTAATGAAATTTTTAGGTCAAGATAGTGAAGTTAATATTAAAACTAAAAATCCAGAGTTTTGTGAATGGAAATGGATTGATCTTGAAAATATAACTGACCTAGTTGTAGATTTTAAATTACACGTATATGAGGATATTAAAAAAAAAGTTAAAGATATTCTTAATTAAGAGTTTTTAACACATCAATTTTTTGATCAACTAAATATTTGTTTTGATCTGAAATTTCACTATTTTTTGAATGCTCTTCAGCTTGCATAAGTAAATTGCTGATCTTATCTTTGTCAATATCTTTGATATTAAAAATAGAACTTGTTAAGACTGATAAATTATTATTCTTAAATTCAACAATTCCATCTTCAACATAATAATTTTCTTCTCCAGATTTAGAAAAAATTTTAATAACGCCAGGTTTAAGGAATGATATAATTGAAATATGATCTTTCAAAATCCCCATTTCTCCTTCAAAAGCAGGCACAACAACTTCTGTTACATCTTCTTTTGAAAGAAAAGATTTTTCAGGATTTACAATTTCTATTTTAAACTCTTCACTCATTATGCAGCAGCATCTTTCGCCATTTTTTCTGCTTTTTCTACAGCTTCTTCAATTGTACCCACCATATAAAATGCAGCTTCTGGTAAATGATCGTATTCACCATTACATATTGCAGCAAAACCTTTAATAGTAGATTCTAAATCTACTAATTTTCCTGGCGAACCAGTAAAGACTTCTGCAACAAAGAAAGGTTGTGACAAAAATCTTTGTATCTTACGAGCTCTAGCTACTGTTAATTTATCTTCTTCAGATAATTCATCCATTCCTAAAATCGCAATAATATCTTGAAGTGATTTGTAAGTTTGAAGAATTTTTTGCACTTCTCTGGCAACTCTGTAATGTTCATCACCAACTATTCTAGGATCTAAAATTCTAGAAGTAGAATCTAGGGGGTCTACTGCCGGATAAATTCCAATTTCAGCTATCTGTCTCGATAATACAGTTGTTGCATCTAAGTGAGCAAAAGATGTGGCAGGTGCCGGGTCAGTTAAGTCATCTGCTGGTACATAAATCGCTTGTACAGAAGTAATAGAACCCTTGTTAGTAGTTGTAATTCTTTCCTGAAGGTTACCCATGTCTGTTGCAAGTGTAGGCTGATATCCAACTGCTGAAGGAATTCTTCCTAATAGTGCAGAAACTTCAGAACCTGCTTGAGTAAATCTAAAGATGTTATCAACAAAGAATAATACATCTTGTCCTTCTTGGTCTCTAAAATATTCAGCTACAGTTAAACCTGTTAAGGCAACTCTTGCTCTAGCCCCTGGAGGTTCGTTCATTTGTCCATACACTAATGCTGCTTTTGACCCTGGTCCCTCAGGTTTTATAACTCCTGAGTCTATCATTTCATGATAAAGATCATTACCTTCTCTAGTTCTTTCACCAACACCAGCAAACACAGAAAATCCACCATGGGCTTTTGCTACGTTGTTAATTAATTCCATAATAAGTACTGTCTTACCAACACCTGCACCTCCAAATAAACCAATTTTTCCTCCTTTGGCGTATGGTGCTAATAGATCAACTACTTTAATTCCTGTAACTAGAATTTCTGTCTCTGTTGACTGATCACTAAATTCAGGTGCAGCTCTATGA
>Ga0209309_10003830_pt1 | contig 12749 bp, 12 predicted proteins | sample COGITO_mtgs_1204_2_FD_184807 | JGI IMG/M metagenome (GOLD analysis project Ga0209309, IMG submission 184807) | Pelagic marine microbial communities from North Sea - COGITO_mtgs_120412 (SPAdes) (version 2) | ecosystem: Environmental > Aquatic > Marine > Epipelagic ...
TGTAGATTTTACCGAAGCAGCCGAAAAAACAGTCCATGCCGTGGTTCACGTAAAAAATACGACCATCAGCAGACAACCCACTAATATGATGGAATATTTTAATGGTGGCGGAAAACCCCGTGAAATGGTGGGCGCCGGTAGTGGCGTAATTATCTCACCCGATGGTTATATCGTAACCAATAATCATGTTATTGCAAATGCTTCTGAGCTGGAAGTAACATTAAACAACAACAAAATTTATAAAGCCAAATTAATAGGAACCGATCCTAAAACCGATATCGCATTACTTAAAGTTGATGCTGATGAAGATTTGTCTTTTATTCCTTTTGGGAATTCAAACAATGTAAAAGTAGGAGAATGGGTACTGGCCGTGGGGAATCCGTTTAATTTAAATTCTACTGTTACAGCCGGGATTATCAGTGCAAAAGCGCGGGATTTAAATCAATTTGACAGTAATCCACAATCTTTTATTCAAACCGATGCTGCCGTGAACCGTGGAAACAGCGGTGGTGCTTTGGTAAATGTTCGAGGGGAATTGATTGGTATTAATACCGCGATTACTTCCGAAACTGGCTCGTACGTTGGGTATTCGTTTGCGGTGCCCTCCAACAATGCCCGTAAAGTAATTGAAGACATTATGGAATTTGGAGATGTTCAACGTGCAATTTTAGGTATAAGCGGTGCAACCCTCAACACGAATATCGCTAAAAGTCTGGGTGTTAATGAGACGCAAGGCGTCTATGTAGCTAGTGTAGAAAAGGGAAGCGGAGCTGATAAAAGCGGAGTTAAACAAGGTGATGTTATCAAAAAAATGGACGGTCTTTCAGTGAGTAAATTTTCAGATTTATCGGGTTATTTAGGCTCTAAACGACCGGATGATGTAGTAGATGTAACCGTTTTACGCAACGGAAAAGAGAAACACATTCCTGTTACGTTGGTTAAGCTAGAAACCTTTGAAATTGAAAATCTTGGTTTAGAAGTTAGAAACGCCAATGCAGCTCTTTTAAAACAAAGAGGTGTTGATAATGGTGTTATTGTTTCAAAAGCATTGAGTAAAGATATGGCTCAGTATAACCTAGAAGGCATCATCATTACCAAAATAAATGATGAAGAAATTGATAATATTGACGATGCAAAAAGAATTATCAATACCCGCGATTACAACGCACCTATTAAAATAACGTTTGTAAACCAACGTGGAGAATTAAACTCATTCATTTTCAGATAGTACATTTGTATTTTTAAACAAGCACCTTTCGTAAAGTTAGCTTTACAGGAGGTGCTTTTTAGTTTAAAATTAACTTCTGCATACCGAAGAAAATGCCTATTTTTGCTGCGATTTTTAAACCCTTAAACAACACAACCATGAGCTTTGATGAAGTTTATGAAAAAGAGCTTTCTTTTCAAACCGACCGCCGTAAGGCTTCCGTAGAATTTATTAAAATTGTCAGCGACCTTTGGTACGACAAATCTATTGAGTTGGTTCTTTTTCGCAACCAATTAATAGACCGTAACGTAAGTGAAATATTAAACCTTCACGAATACGCGGGCGAATTTGTACAAAAGCCAATTTCTATTTTTGATTCGGTTGAAATAGCCCAAGCTATTAAAATGCTTGATGTTCCGCCAGCAAAATTAGACATAGGAAAACTAACCTACGAATACCATATTGAAGATAATCAGTATGAAAATGCGATGGCTTTTGTAAGCGATAAGCTTAAAGACGCGAAAGAAAAGGAAGATATCTCTCCTAAAGATGTTGTATTGTACGGTTTTGGTCGTATTGGCCGTTTATTAGCTCGTGAGTTAATGACGCGTACGGGTCAAGGAAACCAATTGCGTTTACGCGCTATTGTGGTTCGCGGTACTGTAGATAAAACCATTCTTGAAAAAAGAGCTTCCTTATTGCAAAACGATTCGGTGCACGGAGATTTCCCGGGGACAGTTCGGGTAGATCTAGAAAACAAAGCGTTGGTGATTAATGGAACGACAGTTCATATTATTTCAGCAAACGCTCCTGAAGATATTGACTATACAAAGTTTGGTATTGAAAACGCTTTAATTATAGATAATACTGGTGCATTTAGAGACCACGAAGCCTTATCTAGACACTTAAAAGCAAAAGGGGCTGCAAAAGTATTATTAACTGCACCTGGAAAAGGAGTTCCTAACATCGTTCACGGTGTAAACCATACAGAACACGATCCTGTTAAAGTAGATATTTTCTCTGCCGCTTCTTGTACTACAAACGCGATTACGCCTGTTTTAAAAGCAGTTGAAGATTCATTAGGCGTGGTTCACGGACATTTAGAAACCATTCACGCATATACCAACGACCAGAATCTGGTTGATAATATGCACAAGAAATACCGAAGAGGTCGTGCTGCCGCTTTAAACATGGTCATTACCGAAACCGGTGCTGGAAAAGCGGTTTCAAAAGCATTGCCTTCTTTTGAAGGGAAATTGACATCAAACGCCATTCGTGTTCCTGTTCCTAATGGATCGCTAGCTATTTTAAATTTAGAGTTAGAAGCCAAAACATCGGTTGATGGCATCAATTCTATTATGAAGAAATATGCGTTGGAAGGCGATTTGGTAGAACAAATAAAATACTCATTAAGCAACGAACTAGTATCCAGTGATATTGTTGGTTCTTCTGCTCCTTCAATTTATGATAGCCATGCAACCATTGTTACCGAAGACGGTAAAAATGTTGTGTTGTACGTCTGGTATGACAACGAATACGGTTATAGCCACCAAGTAATACGGTTAGCAAAATACATTGCTGAAGTAAGACGATATACGTACTACTAGTATTTTTAAAGTATATATAAATTAAGAATCCCGCCAACGTGCGGGATTTTTTTATGACTTCATTAACTGAAAATCAGTCCCATTTCGTTGAAATTTGGTTCAAAACATCAATCAATGACCGATAAGAAAAAAAGACGCGGCTTTAAAAAGAAACGATACACCATACCTATTATCATCGTTATCTTATTGATTGCCTTTAGAATATATTTGCCTACTTTAATAAAAAACTATATAAACGACGTTTTAGCAGATATTCCAGGATATTACGGTCAAGTAGAAGATATTGACCTTGCTCTTTATCGTGGTGCTTATGTTATCGACGGAATGTATCTTGACAAAGTAACAGCTGATACGCAGGTCCCATTTTTAAAATTTCCAAAGAACGACATCTCCATAGAATGGAAATCCCTTTTTAAAGGTAAAATTGTAAGTGAGATTATCATGTATAATCCAGAGGTCATTTACGTGTTTGAAGACCAAAAACAAACCCCCGAAGGCGGCGAACCCGATGTAGACGATTGGACAAAAGCCTTAACCGATATTGTTCCTCTAGAAATAAACAACTTTGAAGTCTATGACGGAAAACTGGCCTTCGTTCAATTACAAGCAGATCCGAATATAGATTTGTATATAAACCAGCTTGACCTAAAAGCAAAAAACCTTCGGAATGTTGTAGAAAAAAATCGGGTACTCCCCTCACCTATTACCGCAACTGGAGTTTCCATTGGACAGGGAAAAGTTTCCCTTGACGGAAATATGAATCTCATCAAAGAAATTCCCGATATGAACATTGAATTTTCCTTGGAAGATGCCGATGCTACTGCTCTTAACGACTTTACTCGTCATTATGCAGGTCTGGATTTTGATAAAGGAACATTTGGTGTTTACAGTGAAATCGCCATTGCAGATGGCTATTTAAAAGGGTATGTAAAACCGTTGTTGACAGACACTAAGTTAATTGGAGAAGACGATGGCTTTCTAGGTGTTCTATGGGAAGGCTTTGTGGGAATTTTTAAGTTTATCCTGAAAAATCAAGGCACCAATACGCTCGCCACACGTGTACCTTTAGAAGGTGATTTAAACAATGTAGAATCGGGAGTTTGGCCCACTATATTCAATATTTTTGAAAATGCATGGATACAAGCATTTAAAGGCGAAGTGGATGATGATATTGATTTTGAAGACGCTTTTAACGATCCCAACCTTACCAAAGAAGAGAAAAAAGAACTTCGGAAAAAAAGGAGAGAAAAACGCCGAGAAGAACGTAAAAATGATACCACCGATGGATTCTTCAAAAGGCTTTTTGATGGAAAGGAAAAAGAAGATGATGATAATTAATTAAAATCAAAAAATGAGAATACTAAAAGCAACCGGAAAACATATAGATCTATTAATACCATTATTTAATGGATACCGAATATTTTACAAACAACCCGATAACCCAGATAAAGCTGAGGCATTTTTAAAAGAACGTTTTCTGCAAAACGATTCAGTTATTTTCATGGCTTTTTCTTCAGAAGGCAAAGCGATTGGGTTTACACAACTCTATCCTAGTTTTTCTTCAGTTTCGTTACAACGCACCTATATATTGAATGATTTATTTGTTTCAGAAGAAAACAGAGGGACTGGTGTGGGCGAAGCATTGTTAAACCGTGCTAAGCAATTTGCAAAAGAAGAAAACAGCAAAGGGCTTACCTTAGAAACCGAAATCAATAACCCGGCTCAACATTTATACGAACGCTTGGGATGGAAAAAAGATATTCGCTCTTTTCACTATACTTGGGAGCTTTAATTCTTCTTATTTTACCGTATTTTTGCAACTAAATAGCAAACCTTTCAGAAATGCGAATCGACATCATCACAGCCGTACCCGATTTATTACGAAGCCCTTTTGAAGCTTCCATATTACAACGCGCAATTGATAAAAAAATCGTGTCTGTACACTTGCACAACCTGCGGGACTACTCCACTAACAATTATAAACAAATTGATGACTATCAGTATGGTGGTGGTGCCGGAATGGTGATGATGATTGAACCTATTGACAAATGCATTACACAATTAAAAGCCGAGCGAGAATACGATGAAATAATTTATATGACACCCGATGGCACAACTTTTAACCAAGGGATTGCTAATGAACTTTCGTTAAAAGAAAACATGATCATCCTTTGCGGGCATTACAAGGGTGTCGATCAGCGGGTTCGGGATCAATTTATTACTCGAGAAATTTCGGTAGGTGATTTTGTTCTTAGCGGTGGTGAATTGGGAGCCGCTTTAGTCGCCGATGCTATTATACGACTTATTCCCGGTGTGCTAGGCAACGAAACCTCTGCCCTAACCGATTCCTTTCAAGACAACCTATTGGCACCTCCCGTATATACACGCCCGGCAGAATACAAAGGCTGGAAAGTTCCTGATATTTTAACTAGCGGAAATACCCCTAAAATTGAGCAATGGCGAGAAGACCAAGCCATACAACGTACACAAAAACTACGTCCTGATCTTTTGGACGAATAATTAAAGCACATTGTTTTTTTATAGTATTCTGAAATTTAAGGGTTTATACGTATCATAGTTTTTAAAAAAGAAACTATCTTTATAGATAACTATAACCAAATTTTATGAAACCACTATTACTGTTCGCAGTATTAGCTTGCGTTTCGTGGAGCAGTCTCCCCCAAGATTCTTCCAAAACACAAGGGGATACTATTAATTTAACTGTTGGCAATGGTACCATACCGGTTCCTATAGTCAGCGATTCCATTTTGGAATATGAAAATTTCAAAAAAACCATAGCGGTTTCAAAAAAAAACAACAACCCTAAAAAACTTGCAGGTGCGTATGTTAATTTAGCGACATGGCACGAAAACCACACGGTACTAGATTCTTCTATAGCTTACCTTAAAAAAGCCATTGCTGTTTATAAAGAACAAGAATTAAATGAAAAATTAGCCGAAACCTACCTTTTACTAAAAGCTAATTACAGCAGTACTGCTGAATACGACAAAGCTTCTGAAGCTGTTTATGCTGCTTTAGATCTGTACGAAAAAATGAAAGATCAACGAGGTATTGCAAAGTGCTATACTTCTATCGGCGATCTCTTTTATTATTCAGACAGGTATGCAGAAGGAGCAGAATATTGCAAGAAAGCCATTGCTATACAACAAAAATACGGCTATGAAAAAGACATCGCACTCTCCTACCGAAGATTAGCAGAAAATCAATTGTTCCTTTCCAGCTTAGAAGAAAGCCTGCAAAGCATGAACAAAGCCATAGCAACTTATAAAAAAGTTGGTGAAACCGGCGCTCCGCTTTTAGCCTGTTATAACGGTCGCGGAAACATCTATAAATACCTTGAAGAATATGATAAAGCCATTGCAGATTACAACCACTGTTATGAAGGTGCTAAAAAAATTGGTTTAGAACAATACACGATGCCGCCTACAGCAAACATAGGTCATGTGTATTTACTTCAAGGAAAGTACGCCGAAGCGCTGCCTTACAACTTAAAGGCCATAGAAATAATGAAACGCACCGGTAACACGAAAAATCTCTGGGAAAACTACATGCACGTTTCAAATATATATCGAGAATTGGGGGATTACAAAAATGCTTTGGATTACCATGAACTCTACGAACAAGGTCACGCTGATTATTTAACCACAATTACATCCAGAATGGAGAGCGAACTTCACGTGAAATATGAAACAGCTCAAAAAATGATTGAAATTGACAATCAGAAAAATAAAATTGAACATCAAAAAAAAACACAGGTACTTTATATAAGCCTTGCTGTTTTGTTCGCCATTATTCTCTTCGGAATGTATTTCACCATAAAAAATATTCGTAAGAAACGAAAAACCCTTTCGCTGCTAAATGCCGAACTAGATACCAAGAACAAGCAAAACGAACTCTTGCTTAAAGAAATACATCACCGTGTAAAGAATAATCTAGAAATGGTAAAAAGCCTTATTGCTTTACAATCGGCCCAACTTACCGACAAGGCTAGCAAAGAAGCCATGCTTGCCAGCCAAAACCGCGTGCAAAGTATGGGGATTATCCATCAAAAACTGTATCAAGGCACCAACTTGGGTTCTATTGAAATGAAAGACTATTTTATCAATTTAGGCGAAGGAGTTTTAGACACCTTCAACGCAGAAGATAAAGTAAAAATAGAATGTGCTATGGAAGAGCTAAACCTCGATGTAGATACCGCAGTACCCATTGGCTTAATTGTAAACGAACTATTGACCAATGCGTTAAAATATGCATTTCCTAAGGGGGCGCAAGGAAAAATAAACATTACGCTAAGAGAAGAAAACGACGACTTGAAATTAAAAGTGTCTGACAATGGAGTCGGTAAAACTGAAGGAACAACACCCAAAGGAACTGGGTTTGGCACACAGCTTATACAGTTGCTCACACAACAGCTTAATGGAACTCTTTCCGAAGATCATAAAAAAGGGACGACCGTTTTTTTTAACTTCAAAAACTATAAAACAGCTTAATGCCAGATCCAGTTAAAATATTGATTGTTGAAGATGAAATGGTCATCGCCGCGAATATCTCGTTGCAATTAAGCGATTTGGGCTACGAAGTAACCGGTATTTTACCCAGAGGAGAAGAAGCACTGAACCATATCCAAGAAAGAGCACCCGATATTGTCTTGATGGATATACAGTTAAAAGGCGAATTAGACGGCATAGAAACCGCACATCTTATGCAAGTTGAACACAATATTCCCGTAATTTACCTTACTGCCAATGCTGATGAAACGCATTTTAATCGTGCAAAAGAAACGCATCCCTACGGTTTTATTTCAAAACCTTTTAAAAAATTAGACCTGCAACGTGCCATCGAGTTGACGGTCGAGAGAATAAACCATAAGAACACTTCTAAAAACGGTGAAGCTTTAGAAAAAAAACAACCAGACCCTTTTATTTTAAGCGACCGAATTTTTGTACGTCACCAAGAACGGATGGTAAAAATAGATATTAAGGATATCTACTATATTGAAGCCGATCGTAATTACTGTCGTATTTTTTCAAAAGACCGAGAGTACCTTTTGGTTATGCCTTTAAAGGATGTGGACGAAAAACTTCCAGCAAAACATTTTTTGCGTATCCACAGATCCTACATTATCAATCTTACCTGCGTAGATGAAATTGCCGGTACCCACGTGGTTATTTCAAAAAAAGCAATTCCCATGAGCAAGGCTATGCGAACCGAACTGCTTAAGCGTTTACAAACCCTTTAAGTAGTTATAAAACACTGCAATGTAGCTATTTACCTACACTATTTACCTTTCCTACTTCAGACATCATTTAACTTCGGCAAGTAAAAGCTTTCTTTCGGACAGAAAAGCAGTCTATTCGTCCTAACTCGTTTGTTTTCAATGTATTTGTGGCGTTACTTCGGTAAACGATTCAATACAAACCATTTAAACCAAAAATCATGAAAACAACTAAACTACACGTAGCAATTTTCTTATTCATTGCATGTTTTGCTTGGCAAACCAATTATGCTCAAGAAAGTCCGGTTTACACAGTGACCACTTGGAAAGTAACGATTCCCGAAAATGGAAGCAATGCTGAATTCAATTCATTACTGAAAGAATATCAACAGAAAATATCGGTGCCAAACAGCAAGGTAGTAAGTGAACGCGTGCTGCGTCATTTGTCCGGATCAGATTCACGTGATTTAACGTTCGTTACCGAATATGCCAGTTGGAACGACATCGATGCGGCTGGAACCATTCAGGGAGAGCTCATGGAAAAGGCATGGACAGATGAAGCTAGTCGAAAGGAATTCTTTAAAAAGTTCAATAAATATTTCTTGATGCATACTGATGAAATCTATTCGGGAATGCCTGAAATGAACAAAAATTAATTAACAAAATCCATACCCCTCTCTGTTTTATCAAACAAAAAACAGAGAGGTCTAAAAACAATAAAATTATGAAAACTTTATTCCTTTTAGGGCTTGCTACAATCTTTTTAATTAGCTGTGAGAGCAACGTAAAAGAACGTTACACACAACAATCACCAGAGATTGACACCTATAAACAAGTAATCGATGCTTACGAAAAACAAGACTGGGAAGCCATGGCCAGCCATTATGCTGATACTGCCAAAATAATGAACAACGTGGTGGAAGAAGAAGGCCAAACACTAGCAGAATTAGTTGCTATGGACAAAGAAGATGCATCTCAATTTTCTAAGTGGGATTATATTGACGACCAATCTGAATATGAGATGACAGTTACTGATGAAGGCAAAACATATGTTAACTTTTGGGGTTTATGGAAAGGCACACTTAGCGCCAATAATAAAACCTATATCATTCCTGCACACATTTCAGCACAATTTGTAGATGGAAAGATAGTGAAGGAATTCGGGTATTGGGATTTGTCTAAAATTATGTTGGATATGCAAGAAATTCAAAAGATGGACATGAAAAATATGGCAAATGAAGAACCGAATACTGAAAATGAATAACAAGTTAAACCTCACAGGTTTTGGAAGCTTGTGAAATCATTTAATCTAAAAATTATGAAAACAGTAGGTATCATAGGCGGAGCGGGCTTTATAGGAAGCCACATTACCAAGAAATTTCTAGAAAAAGATTTCAGTGTAAAAGTTTCGGTAACCGATATAAAAAAGAGTGAAAAGTATAAACACCTTTTCAACCTTGAAAATTCGGACAACTTAACTATAAACTCATTACGCGTTGAAAACCTAGAGCCGCTGAAAGATTTTATAAGCGATTGTGAGATTGTCATTCATGGGGGTACACCATTTCAATTGGACGTGAAAGACCCCAAAACCGAGATTTTCGACCCTACCATAAAAGGAACTGAAAATTTTCTCGCAGCCATAATTGAAACTCCTAGTATTGAAAAAGTAGTATTTATTGCTTCGGTTGCTGCGTGGAACACCAATTTTCCATTACCAGCAGATGGAAAGAACCCAACCGACACTTTTAGCGAAAAGGACATACCTTTTATGAGCGAAGAAAGCCATCCGTATGCACAGGCCAAATTTATAGCCAACCAAACGGTGGAAAAATTTATACAGGAGCATCCTACTTTGCATTTTGAAATTACTTCAGTTTCGCCTGTGGGCGTTATGGGAAAATCGCTAAGTAACCGGGAAGACTCTATTTCAACAGGTTTACAGTTTTTAATAAAAAACAAAATTGCACCCGACGATTTTACACAAGCTCTTTATGATAACGATGTGCTTTTTGCCATTGTTGACGTTCGTGATGTAGCCAACGCAGTTTATTTGGCTGCCACTACAAAAAAGCTTCACGGAAAGGGTTATTTGCTGAGCAGCGAAACCTATAAAGTGTCAGATGTGAGTTTGATGCTGAACCATAACCCTCCAAAAAACAAACCGATCATTATTTATAAAAACGACTTGGCAAAAACCGAATTAGGAATTCAATTTAGACCAGTACAGGAAACATTAAATGGATATTCTGAAAAGACATAAAAACAAAATCCCACATTAATTAAAGCCTAATAAATCAATTTTAACCCGTCAGCCATTGGTTGACACTAAACTAAACATTATGAATTTTTCAAAGAAAAATCACGAACACCAAAACAACAATATTTGGACCGTGAGTAAAAAAGCAATTTTTTTAATGCTCTTATTGCCTTTATTGGCAATTGGGCAAAACAGTACCGAATACGGCGTATTCGAAACCGCAAACTTAATTCCCAATCCTGCGCAAATAACGCAATTTGAAAAAGGTTTGGCCGCACACAACAAAAAGCACCACGGCGAAGGACCGCACGGAGTAAGAGTCTATTGGGTAACTAATGGCCCCAACACAGGTAGTTATCACTGGAGCATGGGACCATTCCCTTGGAGTTCATTGGACAACGGGCCCGCTCAAAAGGAAGGCCATGATACCGATTGGAACAAAAATGTTGCACCATACACGACATCTACTAGTGGTGAACAATCTTACTGGCGTAGTCATCCTGAACTTTCCAGGTTTCCAAAAGACTTTACCATTAAAAATATGGCAGTAGATTATTGGGATATAAAAAGAGGCAAATATGAAGATGCCCTGAAGTTAGTGAAAAAAGTGCACGATGTTTACGCACAAAAAAGTCCAGATGAGATTTATGGTATTTACACTAATGAATTTCCAAGTACCAAGGAAGGAAAGGATCTGGCGGTCATTTCATTTTTTGACAAATCTGCATGGTTAGGTGAGGATAATAGTATAGCAAAAAAGTATGACGAGATGAATGGTGCCGGAAGCTGGAAACAGTTTTTAAACGATTGGATGGAAGTTACCAACGGTGGCGAAACCGAGATTTGGATTTATGTTCCGGAATTAAGTGGCATTAGTGGCGATGTAAAAGGCATTACACAAGAATAAAATTTATAAATAAAATGTACGGTGTGGAAATCCTGTACCGTACATTTTTTCTTTCTGAAGTTTCAAAACATTATTGAATACCAAAAAAACTAAGCAATGAAACCTAAACAAACACAATGGACCAAAGCAGAACTAAAAACCTATATCCTACTGCTCTGTGCTAAAGCAGATCAAGTGGAGGATGAAGAGGAACTAAATTTTATAAAATCGAAAACGGCAAAAATTACTTTTGAAAATATATACGAAGAATTCTGCCACGATGAGGAAGATGAAAGCTTAGAGAAAATACAAGATGCCATTGCAAACCTTGACTATTCTAATAAAGAACTGGCAGCACTAAAAATGGAAATCCATCAGGTTTTTTCCACCGACCATAAAGTAGTGATGAAAGAGCGTAATCTGGGCTGGATTTTGGATAATATTCTTTATTAAAATTGAAGTAAGTTAAGTATCAAACTCATAGCGCAATAAAACATATAGAATCATGAAACCAAAAATACATATCCTGCTATTCCTTCTGTTGTTGGGCATGGTTTCGGTAAAAGCCCAAAACCCCGATCCACATGATACTGATGAATCTGCTATTACGGGGATGATTTCTTCACGATCAACAAATAGTGAAAAGCTTGAAACGATTTTCAAACAAAAGAAAACCAACAAAATACCGCAAGTTTACACTCAAGATGAAGCAGCCGTAAAAGCAACCATCGAACAATTTCTAATTGTGGCAGGTAATTATAATTTGGATGCCATGTCAAAAATGATATTGGATAAAGCAAGTCTCGCAATCGCAAGATTAAGGGACGGCAAATGGACTACCGAAACCATGTTAATAAGTGAATATTTTGAAGCAGCAAAAAACAGAACAAATCGTCCTTATTTCGAACCTGTAAAAGAATACACAATCCACGTAAGCGATGGACATTTAGCATTCGTAAAAGCCGATGCGGTTTTACATGCTTTTGGAATTCCACTTTTGCACAACATTGATTATTTCACATTGATAAAGGAAAACGAGGTTTGGAAGTTTATCAATATTTCGTTCACCTCAACCCGTATGCCAGAAGCTGAAAGAATTTACGACCCAATCGTCTTCGCCAAAAGTTACGCCCAGGCTTGGTGCAGCCAAAAACCCGAATATGTGGCTTTGTTTTATGCCGAAGACGGTTCATTGAACATAAATAACGGCACTCCCGCTATTGGCAGGGTAGCCATTACCCAATCTGCCAAAGCCTTTATGAATGCCTTTCCCGATGATATGATTGTCGCTTTTGACAATTTGGTAAAAACATCAAACCTGCCTGCCGGACAGGCAGGAGGCACCGAATTCCATTGGACATTAACTGGAACTAATACAGGTCCTAACGGAACTGGCAAAAAGGTAAACATCAGTGGTTTTGAAGCTTGGCAATTGGATGAAAACGGTTTGATAAAAAAATCCATAGGCAGTTTTGATGGAGCTGAATATAATAGTCAACTAAAAAATGGATTTGAAGATTATGATTTAAAAAGAACAAACTAAAACAGACAAA
>Ga0209309_10003843_pt1 | contig 12726 bp, 14 predicted proteins | sample COGITO_mtgs_1204_2_FD_184807 | JGI IMG/M metagenome (GOLD analysis project Ga0209309, IMG submission 184807) | Pelagic marine microbial communities from North Sea - COGITO_mtgs_120412 (SPAdes) (version 2) | ecosystem: Environmental > Aquatic > Marine > Epipelagic ...
TTAAACCTATTTTATTAATCTTGGATCTTTTAATAGGCCTTCCATAATATATGTAACCTGGTTGAATTATATTTTTTTTAACTATAATAGAGCCCATACCAATTAGGCTATATGAACCTATTAATTGATTTTGATGAACAATAGTCCTTATTCCTAAATTTGATCCATTCATAATATAAACATTTCCACCTAATAAAACATTGCTGCTTAATGTAACGTTATCTTCTATATAACAATCATGATCAATAGTTGTTGAATTCATAAAGTAATTATTATTACCAATATAAGTTTTTTTTGTTAATGAGGTTGGTAGGTGAATATTGCAAAATTCATTAAATGTGTTGTTGTTGCCAATATATATTAAACCAAAAGATTTTTTTTTAGGCCATTGAGCTGAATTACCTATAACAACATAAGGTCCGATTATATTACCCTTTCCTATCTTTATTTTTTTCCAGTTTATTACAGCAGTTTTATGGATAAAATTGCCCTTTATTTTCTTAAAATTAAGCATTTAGTTTATTCAAATATTTATTTTTTATTAGTGACCTTAATTTAACATCTTTTTTTAATCTATACTCTTCTTTCATAGCAAGCGATTTTGTTTTGTATTTCTTTTTATAAATTATAGTCCACTTTTTCCCACGTGTATATTTTGCCCCTTTTGAACTGTTGTGAAGTCTTAATCTTTTAAGCAAATCATTAGTATATCCTACATATGAATAAATGCGCTTTTGATCTACTGTTATCAGCATATAAACAGAATAAAACATTTTTGTGGCGGTCCCTGGGGGAATCGAACCCCCCTTTGCAGGATGAAAACCAGCTGTCCTAACCGATAGACGAAGGGACCATGTTGAGATCTTTTATTTTAAAAGTAGTTATTTATCAAGTTATATTAATCTATAGAATTAAATCTTTTATTGTTAATTGAAGTGAGTTTTTATTGTTCCAAAAATTTTCATTAATTTGACCAATGAAATTTAAATTCTTTTTATATCCCAATAGATATTCGCCAATTTTAGTATTAATCGAATTGAAACAAATTGATTTTATTGAAAAACCTGTTTTAGATTTTAAAATTGTTGAAATATGTTTATCTTTAATAATGTTATTTTTAATGATTTTCAGATCTTTAATTAGAAATGTAGGCAATGGATTCCCTGTGCCAAATGGACCAATTGTCTTAATATCATTAAAAAAATTTTTATTAAGAGCTAGTGATGAAATTTCAGCGTCATAGGTAAAAAAATTATTTTTAATTGAACTACATTTAGTTGAATAATCTTTATAAATAAAATTTTTAAATGTTTCTAGTTTATCTTTGCCCAATGTAAAACCAGCAGCCATATTGTGTCCACCACCAGATATTATAATCTTTTGATCTAGAGCTTTTTTAATTGCTTGGCCAATATTTAAATTAATAATAGATCTAGCAGAACCTTTTAAATTATTATTAGAGCTAGTTATAACGATCGCAGGTTTATTGAAATAATCATTTAAACGTGCTGCTATAATACCAATCAAACCTTCATTAATGCTTGGATTATAATAAATAATTATATCTTTATTTTCTTTTTCAATTTTCTTAAAATCAATTTCATTGATGATTATAGTTTCTATTTCCCTTCTTTTTTGATTTAAGAAAAATAGTTCTGCAGCCCTCTTTTTTATTACATCATATTTAGTGGATGTTAACAATTCAGTTGCATAATTAGATTTTCCAAGTCTTCCCCCAGAGTTTAATATTGGTCCAATCAAAAAACCCAAATCCTCAATATTGATTTTATTATTTTTATTAGAAAGTTTGTATAATTCATAAAAGACTTCATTATTATTAAAATCAAAATTTTCTAGTGCAGCAATTGATATAAGCCTATTTAATTTTCTTAATGGCATTACATCACAAACTGTAGCTAACAAAACATGTATCAAATATTTCTTAATATCAAAACTTGAGTCAATTTTTTTTATTAATAAATCAATAAAAAAATAAACAAGTGCTGATGCACAGAGATAATTATACTCCATATAACCATTATCTTTTTTTGGATTGATTATCATATTTGCCTCAGGATAAGGTTTGTTAATTTCGTGATGGTCTATAATTATTGATTTAATTTTATTTTTGTTTAAAAAATCTACTGCTTCATTGGAAGTTGAGCCACAATCTACCATTATCATTAATTTTGGTTTTTTTTTTATTAATTTTTCAAATAATACTTTGCTTGCTCCATAACCATCTTTCTCACGATCTGGAATATAATAAAAAAATGGTTGTTTGATATATTGAAAAAAGTTTATTAGCAAAGATGTTGCCACAGAACCATCAACATCATAATCACCTAATATACATATATTTTCTTTATTATTTATACTTTCACATAAAAGATTTATCGACTGGTTAAAATCTGAATTATTTTTAAAAATATTGATTAAATGTGAGTTATTCTCAATATACGATATTTCAGCATTATCAAAATTTCTAGAAATTATTAATTTAGAAATTATTTCAGAAAATTTATAATCTTGTTTTAATTTTTCTACTAGATTTTTACTTACTTTTTTTTCTTCCCATTGCTTATCAGAAATGGAGATCATTCCTTTAGTGGATTAACCGTCTTTATAATTTTTTTAAGCCCAGAACTTTTATGAGTAACTAGAGTTTCTGATGTATATTTTTTATCTTGTATTTTTATACCAGACATAACATTACTTGATGTGATGCCTGTTGCACAAAAAATTGAATCTCCTTTTACAATTTCACTGAGCTCATATTTTCTATCAAGATCTAATATTCCCATTTTTTTGGCTTCAATAATATCTTCTTCATTATCGAATATAAATCTACCTTGAAAATGACAGTCATAAGCATCTAGTGCACTTGCGGCCAACACTCCTTCAGGGCCCCCTCCTATTCCTAAAAAGATATCAACATTATATTTGGAGTCCGATACATATAAGGCGCCTAACACATCACCATCGGTGATAAGTTTTAAATTTACATTTAAATCTTTTAGTTCATCGATTATCTTTTTATGTCTAGGTCTATCTAAGATACAAGCTGTAACTGATTTAATGCTTTTATTTTTATAAATTGCCAGATTTGTTATATTTTTTTTTAAAGAATTATCTAAATCAACTAAGCCTTTTTCGATTGGCCCTGTAGCAATTTTATTCATATAAGTTTCAGGAGCATTAAAAAGATTTCCTTTTTCTGCAACGGCGATAACTGCTATGGCACCAGGTAAATTGTTAGCTGCAAAATTAGTCCCTTCAACAGGGTCAACAGCTATATCAAAACTTGGTCCGTCTTTAGTTCCAAGAAGTTCACCAGTATAAAGCATTGGCGCTTCATCTAAAGATCCTTCCCCTATTACAACTTTACCATTCATAGATATCTTATTCAATTCTGTTCGCATTGAGTCGACAGCTGCTTGATCAGCAGCTATTTTATCTTTCTTTCCAACTAAGTAAGATGAGGCTAATGCAGCTTTTGATGAAACTTTAATGAATTGATCAATAAACTTTTTATCTATTGTCATTTATTTCAATTTGCCTTTCAAATTCCAAAAGTCTTCTTCTTACTGAAATTAGCTCAACAATTATTGGCCAACTACGAACAAGATACTGCAAAGAAGACTCTACTCTTCCAAAGGCTCTTGAAATTTGTTGAACAAAACCTAGTGTTACAGCTCCTGTAATTATTGTAGGTGCTAATGCTATATAAGGGACAATTACCATTCCCTGTAAATAACTCCATTTAGCAGCATTAAAATATAAGTAATGAAAATACATTTTATAATGAATCTTACGCACTCCGTCGTAAAGATTATTAACAATAGTTGGATTAGTTTTTTCTAAATTATCTTCACCTAAAACTAAAACTTTTCTATACGCAGCTTCTTTTTTTTGTATATCGTATTCTATACCTGGTAATTTTATTCCAACTAATGCTAATAAAATTGTTCCACCTATTGCAGTTATAATTGCAACCCAGACCATGGAATGAGCAACTTCACCAAACCAGGGTAATTCAGTAATTTTTTTTGAAAGTGTATATAATATCGGTAAAAATGCAGCTAATGTCATTATAGATCTTAATAACTCAACCCCTAAACCCTCCATAATTCTTGCAAACTTTAAGGTGTCTTCTTGGACTCTTTGTGAAGCACCTTCAATTGTATGTGCGCTATTCCATTTATCGTGGTAAAAATCTGCCATTGCAGTTCTCCATCTAAAAGTATAATGACTAGTAAAAAAATCTGAAAATATCAAAACAATAATATAAATAGCAGCAAGCTTTGCAAATTTATAACACCAACCTAGAAAATCATTTAATTCTACAGAGCCAGGTTTCGATAAAGCATTTTGGAGAACATCATAAAATTCACCAAACCATTTATTTATTTGAACATCAATATAAACTATCGCACTTGTGGCACTCAAAATAAAAATTGAGCCAAATATACTCCAAAGAAACCATTTTTTTTGAGTAAAGAATTTAAACATTTAGACTATTTAAGAAAATTATCAGCGTAAGATTTTTTTACAACTTTTCTTTTATTTGGTTCAATAACTTCAAAATTAATCTTATTTTTTTTTGCATAATTTAATGCCAGTTCTTTTGAACTAAATTCTAATTTAAGCTCAGAGTTAGTATCTGAAGAAGTTTCCCATCCCATAAGGGGGTTGATGCCTGTATCTTTAGTCTCAAATTCAATAACCCACTTTTCATCATTTTTTGTACCAGACTGCATTGCAGTTTTTGTGGGTATATAAATTTTAGCTTTTTTCATAATAATGGTCGGGGCGGCAGGATTTGAAACTATAGACTGCAACTCCAATTTCATAAGTGTTTATACCAATTCTTCTATAAATAGAATTAGAAAAATTGACATTTTCCCCATTAAATTAATGTTGATTGATAACCAATATATCAGATTGATATATCATTTACCCTCCGAAAATCCTCTCGTTTTGTAATTTGATTTATAGAAACAATTTTTTTCGTAATATATATATTAATTTATTAATATGATTAAATTGAAAAAACCAATTGAACTATTATCAGCTCCTAGAAATGATGGTGGAGATGCTGTTTGTTCAGCTGAAACTGTAGATGGAGGTGCTGCCTTTGTCAGATGGGATCCAAAAGCTAGAGTTTGGTTTATTGATGAAGATTTAACTGCTGGAGATGTACTTACCCTACCCCCTGTATCTGAAAAAATGTTTTTAGATATTAAAATAGATGTAGAAAAAGCTATTATTGAAGGGGCAAAATTAGCTGATGAGTTAGAATTAACTAAATTAAAACTTAGACATGAAAAATATTTGAAAAATTAGATTAAGAAATAATTTACCTCAAAATCCTCTCATTTTCCTTTTACAAAATTTTTAATTGTGGTTCTGAAAAAACTAAGATTTTTATGGTGTTGATTGATATTGGATTCGAAAAGAATTCTATATTTCTTCCTTTTATTATCTTCATAATCTAAAACAAAAGTCATATAATTCTTTATCTTACCCAAATCGATAAATTTCTTAATTTCTTTTTTTTCAAAGCTCCATGCGAAATAAAAATCATCTAATTCTTTATTTTTTAAATCTAATGCATTTGATGCAAAACTATCCCATTCGAAAAGAGGTTTTTTTTTATGAAAATTATCTAATTCGAAAAGAATCCTTTTTCTATTTATTAAAAATAAGTTTGCATTTAATATTGGAAGATTCTTATCTTTTGGAAAATGTAGTTCCATTATTAATTTAGGTTTAGAAATATTTTTTTTTATAAGTTTTTTTAGAGAAGATCCGATGTCTAAAGTTATACAGCAAGTGATATCTCTCTTATCTCCTTTTAAAAATAAACCTATAGCTCTAGGAGAGCTTTTAGAGCCCCTTATTATAATGTTTTTATCAATCGTATCTAATACATCGAAATAGTTATTATCCGAGTTATCAGAATCAGCACTTTTGAATCTGTACCCAACAAATTTTGACATCACCCTACCCTAACATAAATGAAAAATACTTCATTAACCTTCTCGTTTACCCTCTCGTTTTGTTTAATGATAAAATTAGTGTTGTTACACTTGTTTAATAATGGTCGGGGCGGCAGGATTTGAACCTGCGACCCTCTGGTCCCAAACCAGATGCGCTACCAGGCTGCGCTACGCCCCGATTGGTGTACTAATACAGTAGATAGTAATTTTTTCAAAGGATAAATAACATCTAAGATAAGGCTTTTTAGGCAGAATCTGTTATAAAACTACTATGATAATTTCTTGTACCAATTGCAGTAAAAAATTTGAAATTAATTCAGATTTAATCCCTGAAAGTGGCCGATTATTAGAATGTAGCGCATGTTCACATCAATGGTTTTTTAAAAAAGAAATAGAAATTACAAAGGAAAATATTAGCATTAAAAAGATTGAAATAGATAAACCCAATAAAACTGTTCCTGTAAATTTAGAAAAGAATACAAAAACAATACAAAAAATTAAAAATAACAATAAAAAAATTATAAAATCAGATCTAGATAAAGATAAAAATTATACATCCACACTCGAAATATCTACATCGAACAAAAAAATTGGTTTTTTGAATATTATTTTTTTATTTATAATATCCTTTGCAGCATTTATAGTTTTTATCGACACATTAAAAACACCAGTAAGTATTTTTTTTCCAGAGATAGAAGTAATTCTTTATAATTTATATGAAACTTTTAAAGATATAGTCTTATTTTTAAAAGATTTAATTTAAAAGATGATTAAAAATTTATCAAAACCGTTTATATGGTTCTTTAAATTAGAAGCAGCAAGTGGCTTAATTTTATTAATTGCTGCAATTATTGCTCTTGTAATAAGTAATTCTAGTTTTAGTAATTTATATTTTGATACTTTAAATCAATATTTGTTTGTGGGTATCAATGATTTTGGTTTAAAACTTTCTATACATCACTGGATTAACGATTTGTTGATGGCAATTTTCTTTTTTTTTGTAACATTGGAAATTAAACGAGAATTTATTCAAGGTGAACTTTCTAATTTAAAAAAAGCACTACTTCCAATTATTGGGGCTATTGGAGGAATGGTCGTCCCTGCTCTAGTTTATGTTTTTATTAACTTTGGAAATACTGAAACATTAAATGGTTGGGCCATTCCATCCGCTACAGACATAGCTTTTTCACTAGGAATTTTATCTCTACTTGGTTCAAGAGTTCCAATTTCTTTAAAAATTTTTTTAACAGCTCTTGCTATTATTGATGACCTAGGTGCAATATTGATTATTGCATTTTTCTATTCTGGTGATTTAAGTATTAGTTATTTAAGTTTAATACTGATCTCATATATATTGTTACTTATTTTGAATAAATTTGGTGTAAAAAAATTTATGCCTTATTTAATAATTGGTGCCTTTATGTGGTTCTTTACATACAAATCCGGAATTCACGCAACAATAGCTGGGGTTCTTTTGGCTTCAACCATACCTCACAGAATCAAAGACAAAGATTTTTCTTTGTTAATTAAGCTTGAACACGCAATAAGTCCCTATGTTGCTTTTATGATAATGCCTATATTTGCATTTGCTAATGCTGGTGTTTCATTAGAAGGATTGTCATTAATGTCTTTATTAGAACCTGTTCCACTAGGTATACTTTTGGGGTTATTTGTGGGTAAACAAATTGGTGTAATGTTAATTTCTTTTATTGCTGTAAGACTTGGTGTGGCACAGATGCCTGATAAGTCTAGTTGGTTAAGTTTGTATGGGGTTTCTATATTGACTGGTGTTGGATTTACAATGAGTTTGTTTGTTGGAAACTTAGCTTTTGTAGAGAATATTCAATATATAGATGGTGTAAAAATTGGTGTTCTTTCAGGATCTTTATTATCAACAGTATTTGGTTATTTTATATTATTGTATGCATCTAAAAAATAAGTCATGTTAAAAAATAAAAAATTATTAATTTTACTAATTATGTTCATGTCTGCATTCTTTGAAAAAGGTGACGCCAAATACGAGAAAATTTTTTTTGATCACACTATAAAAAACATTAATAACGAAACTATTGATTTAAAAAAATACAAAGGAAACACTATACTATTAGTAAATGTTGCTAGTAAATGTGGCTTCACAAAACAATATTCTGGACTTCAAGAGCTATATGAAAGGTACAAAGATAAAGGTTTCTATGTAATTGGTGTTCCCTCAAACCAATTCGGTGGCCAAGAACCAGGGTCCAATTCAGAAATTAAGGATTTTTGTGAAACTAATTTTAATATTACATTTCCTATTACAGATAAAATTGAAGTTAAAGGAGATAATGCTCACCAGATTTACCAATGGGCAAAGAAAAATCATGGAAAATCTACTGTCCCAAAATGGAATTTTCATAAAATTCTAATTAATAAAGAGGGAAAGGTACAGGACACCTATAATTCATTTATTGACCCACTTTCAAAAAAAATCATTAATCAAATAGAGTCAATCCTTTAAATTAACGCTCATTCCATCAAATCCAGGAATAACATTTTTAGGTAACTTTTTTTTTAACTGATCATAATCTAAATCACTATGCATATTTGTTAAAATTGTTTTCTTTGGTTTCAGAAAATTAACTAACTCTAAAACCTGTGATAAATTAAAATGAGCCGAGTGTTTTTTGTACCATAGACAATCAATTATCAAAAAATCTAATTTCATTAATCTTCTATAATCTTTTTTATAAAATAAACTAATATCACTAGCATATGCCAATTTTTTGTTAATTAAATAACAAAGACTATCTATATTTCCATGTTTTACTGGAAAAGACTCAATTAAAATTTTTTTATTTTGATGTTTAAATAAATTTCTGTTTTTTAAAATATTAATTTTTAAAGTTGAAGGGTATCCCTGAGATGATTTGAAACAATATTTGAATGTTGAATATAAATATTTACTAGTTTTTAAATCTCCAAAAATAGGTATTTGTTTTTTCTTTATTAAAAAAAATGGTCTTAGATCGTTTATTCCATGTGTTTGGTCTGCATGAAGATGTGTATAAAACACTTTATCTATATTCTTAATCTTATTTTTTAATAATTGTTGTCTTAAATCAGGAGATGTATCAATTAAGAAATTTTGTTTGTTAAATTTGATTAGTGCAGAACATCTGGTTCTATGATTTTTTTTATTTTTTAAATTGCAATTTCCATAATAACCATCAGCTCTTGGTACACCCATTGAACTACCACTACCTAAAATAATAAATGTAATTGCCATTAATGGTTTAGGTGTTAAATAATCTATTAAAATTATCAGTAGTTAAAATTGACATTTCTTCAGTTGTTTTTGATTTAATAGTAGATATTTTTTCTAAAGTATACTTAATGAAACTAGGTTCATTTTTTTTGCCCCTCATTGGAATTGGAGCCAAAAAAGGGCTATCAGTTTCAATAAGTAATTTTTCTAGAGGAATTTCTCTAAAAGTTTCTTGTAAATCAACACTATTCTTAAACGTAATAATTCCACTAGCAGAAAAAAAAGTGTCAAATTCCATTAATTTTTTTGCAAAACTTAATGAACCCGTAAAACAATGCATTAGGATTTTAAGGTTTGAGGATTTATAAGAATTTAAAATATCAAAAGTTTCTGTTTCAGCATTTCTTGAATGTATAATGATTGGAACATCAAGTTGTATTGAGGCTTCAATATGAACTTTAAAACTGTCAATTTGTTTTATTTTATCACTATTATTATAAAAAAAATCTAAACCAGTCTCACCAACACCAATAATTTTTTTATTTTGTTTAACATTTTCAACTATCATATTCTTATCTACAATATCTGTTTTAGTTTCATGTGGATGAATACCAAAAGTTCCAAAAATAATTTCGTCTTGTTTGATAATTGATTTAATTTTTTCAAAACTAGAAAATGTTGTACATATTGTTAGAAGTTTTGATATACCAACTTCTTTAGATCTTTTAACTATATCTTTAATATTTGCATGTAATGGTTCGTGATCTAAATGACAATGTGAATCAATCATTATTTTTTTCAATCTTTTTAAATAATATATCAATTTTATTAATAGGCTCTCCAGATCTAAGTTTATCATGAGATGCTATCGACTCCAAAGATATTGCATTTGAGTCTAAATTAAAAATTTTTAAAACTTTATTTATTGTTTGGGGAATAATTGGATATAACATAAATGAAATTTTTCTAATCATTTCTAAAGATGTATATACAATAGTATTTAATCTATCTAAATCTTCTTTTTTTTTCCATGGTTCTTGGTCATTGAAGTATTTGTTAGCCTCAAACAAAGCGTTAACAATGAAATCAATATAGAAATTTACATTTTGTTTATCAATTTCATTTCTAATGTTTTCCAAATTATTAGTAAACTTATTTAGCATTTCTAGATCTTCTTTATTGAATTTTATAATTTTGGGTACTTTTGCAGAGCAGTTTTTTTGGGCAAAAGCTGTAACTCTTTGACAAAGATTCCCAAAGTTGTTTGCTAAATCACTATTAATACAGTTTTCTAATTTTTCTTTGGAAATATTTCCATCATTTCCAAAAGAAACTTCCTTAATTAAATAGTATCTTAATGGGTCAAGACCATAAGTTTTAATGATTTCTAATGGATCTAAAATATTACCTTTTGATTTAGACATTTTCTCATCACCTGATAAAATCCAACCATGTCCATATACCCTTAATGGTAGTGGAATATTTGCAGCCATTAAAAAAGCTGGCCAATAAACTGCATGAAAACGTAAAATATCTTTTCCAATTAAATGAACCGACGCAGGCCAAAATTTCTTATATGACTTACTATTTGTTTCTACATAATTTAATGCACTTATGTAATTTGTTAGAGCATCTAACCACACATAAATAACATGATCAGAATTATTTGGAACTTTAATGCCCCAAGAAAAAGTCCTTCGACTGATAGATAAATCTTTAAGGCCACTTTTTACAAAACTAATTACTTCATTTTTTCTTGATTTTGGTAAAATAAAATCTTTATTTTCCTCATAATGTTTTAAAAGTTTATCTTGCCATTTTGATAACTTAAAAAAGTAAGACTCCTCCTCTATCCACTCAACAGAAGACCCGGAGGAAATAGAAACTTTTTTTCCATTTTTCTCCTCAATCTCATCTGTGTTATAAAATGCCTCATCTGAAACTGAATACCAACCAGAATATTTAGACAAGTAAATATCACCATTCTTTTCAAGTTGAGACCATAAATATTGCACAGTTTTCTTATGTCTTTCTTCTGTAGTTCTTATAAAATCTGTATTTGATAAGTTTAAAACTTCCGTAAGATTTCTAAAAGTTTGACTTATTTCGTTACAAAAAGATTGTGGATCTTCACCTTTTTTTTCAGCAGCTCTTTGAATTTTTAAACCGTGCTCATCAGTACCTGTAAGAAAACAAACATCATATCCATCAATACGTTTAAATCTTGCAAAAAAATCTGCAATTATACTTGAATAAGCATGCCCCATATGTGGATTAGCGGAGGGATAATATATAGGTGTTGATATATAGAAATTTTTAGACATTTAATAATTTTGTTTTGAACTCTAAAAATAAACTTTCTTCATCTAAATTAAATTTGTTTGTATTATAAATTTTAAGCATAAAATCATGATATAAATTAATATAGTTTTTTTTGTTGTGTGATAACTTATATTTATTTAAAAAAAATAACTGAATTAGATCTATTAACAATTCTTTAACATATGTGTTTTTTTTATAACTATTATTATCAATTAAATTGATAAGCAGATTTTCTAATGATAAATTTTTTAGATCAATTTTTTTTTCATTAGAATAATTGATTAACCTAACAATTTGACCTGGACTGCTATAGTGATTTATTAAATTCTCGTTTAATATTTCAAAAATATTTTTCTTGGTAATTTTATTTGATATAGACACAACTTCATTAAAATTTAGATTAATATTAAATGTGAGACAACGGGAAATTAATGTTGGTAGAATCTTGGTTTGATTATTATGAATTAGTATAAAAAATAAATTTTTTTTGGGCTCTTCAACAATTTTTAATAATGCATTAATAGAATTCTTATTTAGATTTTCAATATTATCGATTAATATAAACCGTGGTTTATCATTAAAATTAGATTTGTTAGTATGAGCTATCATTGCTCTAATTTGCTCAATATCAATATTTTTTTTACCTTCAAAAATATCAATTAAATAAAAATTAGGGTGTGTTCCATTTTGTATTAATTTAAAAGATTTATTTTCAACATTAATTATGTTGTTGTTTCTATCATATTTATTATCTTCATTTTGAGAGCATACATAGTTAATGATATGATAAGCCAATGTTGATTTACCCAAACCCTTTTTCCCAGAAAATAAAATTTTATTTGGTAATTTGTTTGAATCATGCAATGAAGCACATTCTTTAAAGTACCTCTCTAAACCATAGAGATTAATATTTGATATTGGTTCTATATTCATTATTTAATTAATTTTTTAATCTTATTAATAATTAATTTTTTGTTTAAATTTATTTCCAAATTAGAATTAACTTTAAGATATTTATTTTTTTTTTTTTTAAAAATATCTAAAAAACCTTTTTGAACTTTGTTATAAAAAACTGTATTAAATTTGTCATAGCGATTTAATTTTTTTCTTTTTTTAAGCCTATTGTTCATATTTTTTAAACTAACTATATTTAAAAAA
>Ga0209309_10003844_pt1 | contig 12721 bp, 10 predicted proteins | sample COGITO_mtgs_1204_2_FD_184807 | JGI IMG/M metagenome (GOLD analysis project Ga0209309, IMG submission 184807) | Pelagic marine microbial communities from North Sea - COGITO_mtgs_120412 (SPAdes) (version 2) | ecosystem: Environmental > Aquatic > Marine > Epipelagic ...
CTTATCTTGATTTCTTAAATAAAATAGAAGACTAAAAAAAAGGCCCCTTTTTAAAGGGGCCCTTTTTATAAAAAGTATAAAACTTAATTAAAATGCAAAAGTAATTGATACTTCAGTATGCTCAGAAGTTGAGTTCGCTGTGTGACCAACGTTGTCCCCTTCATTAGCATGAGCAGAAATAGTCATACCACCCATTGAATAACCAACAGAAATACCAGATACTTCTTGGTCAACGTCTGAACCATCTTTTTCAGTTGTTTGATCACCGATAGAGATAGAAAGATCATCATTTACAGCAAACGAAATCGCCATAAACTCAGCTGAGTAATCAGAACCTGATGCATCTTCATCATCCATTTCATTTCTTTGGTAACCAACTGTTACTGGACCAAAAGCATAAGTTACTGCTAATGCATCATGTGAATGATCTTTTCCATCAGTTGAACCATCTGTACCTGTACCAGCATAGACAGTTAAACCTGAATCAGCAACTGGGTATGTAATTCCAATTGAAGATGAAGAAGTTCCAGCACCTGCACCTGTACCTGTACCTTGGTCGTTAGCAGATGATTGTGAAGTTGGTGCATAGTTTACTGATATGCTAGCTCCACCTACAGAATTACTGTAAACAAAACCAGTTCCAACTGAGCTTCCTGCACTAGTTAAACCAGTTAAACCATTTGAAGGTTCTTCATGAGCTGTAGGCATAACATCGTCTAATGCTTCTACACCACCACCTAGATCAACTTGAACGTAAGCTAATGATCCACTGTCTCCTAAGTCAAGAGTGATTGATGATGTTTGAGCATTTGCTGTAGTACCATCGTTTACTTGAGTTGAAAGACTAACACCGATACCGTTGTCCATCTCACCAGAAGCTGATGCAGTTAGTCCTTTATCAACACCAATTCCACTACCTGTTACAGTTGCGTCCTGATTTCCAGATTTTGAAATGTATGTCATTACTGCAGAACCTGAAAGTGTCATTTCAGCTGCTTGTGCTGAAATAGCCACCATAGAACCTGCAAGGGCTGTAAGCCCAATTTTTTTTAGGTTTTTCATATTTTTCCTTTGTTTGTTTATTATTAACATTAATAATGATGATTATTTATCAAATTGAAGTTTAAAATGTATAATTTACATAGAAAAAAATGACAATTTTATATAAATGTTGCATAAATATCACACAATTATTAGTTTTAATCCTTAAAAAATGTATGATATTTAATTCTTTTTTATACATGCCCTTCATTAAATTAATGGTTAAAATAACCAATACTTACCTAATACTAGGGTTACTTTTTCTAGTAAATAATTGTGGAATTTACAAACCTGTTGATGCAAGAAAAGTTTCACCAAATGCAAAAGATAGAGCTGAAAAAAATATTCAAACAGGTAAGGGATTTAAAGTATTTGATACAAATAGAAATAAAGCAGGTGGGGTATTCCAATTTGCATCGTCAAATCCAATGTGGAGAGCAACAATTTCTTTGCTTGAATTCACGCCACTAAGTAATGTTGATTATTCAGGTGGTATTATCATAACAGATTGGTTTAATGATGATGTCTCAAATCAAGCTATTAAAATAACTGTTAAATTTTTATCAAATGAAATTAGATCTGATGCAATTAAAGTAATTGTTTATAAAAGAATATGTGATGATCAAAATAATTGTAAAACTAATAAATTAGATACTATTCTAGAAAAAGAAATCAAAGTAGCAATTTTAAAAGAGGCAGCTCTAATTGAAGAAAATGAAAAAATAAAAAATCCTGACTTTAAATATCCTAAAATTCCAGAAAAAAATTAAGTTAATTAAGTCACATAAAAATGGAAAGATACAATTATAAAATTATTGAGAATAAATGGCAAAAATTTTGGGATGATAATAAATCCTTTTCAACAAAAATAGATAAAAGTAAAAAAAAATTTTACTGCCTCGAAATGTTTCCTTACCCTTCTGGAAAAATTCACATGGGACATGTGCGCAATTATACGATTGGTGATGTGCTAGCAAGATTTAAAACATTACAAAATTACAATGTACTTCATCCAATGGGCTGGGACTCTTTTGGTATGCCTGCAGAAAATGCTGCGAGGCAAAATAATTTAGATCCAAAAACTTGGACTGAAAAAAATATCTCTGTAATGAAATCACAACTTAAAAAACTAGGGTTATCAATAGATTGGGACAAAGAGATATCTACATGTTCTCCAGATTATTATAAACATCAGCAAGAATTTTTTTTAGATCTTTATGATAAAGGTTTGGTCTACAGAAAAGAAAATTATGTTAATTGGGATCCAATAGATGAAACAGTTTTAGCAAACGAGCAAGTAATAGATGGAAAGGGATGGCGATCCGGAGCTATTGTTGAGAGAAAAAAACTAAACCAGTGGTTTTTTAATATTACAAAATTTTCAAAAGAATTACTTGAAAGCTTAGAAACACTTAAAGATTGGCCAAATAAAGTAAAAGTAATGCAGCAAAATTGGATAGGTAGATCGTTTGGCTGTGAGATAAAATTTAAAATTAAATCAAAAAAAAATATTAATGAAATTAAATGCTACACTACTAGACCAGATACTTTATTTGGTATGTCTTTTCTGGCAGTGTCTGTTGATCACCCTATATCAAAATTTTATTCTTCAGATCCTGAATTTATAAAATTCAAAGATGAATGCTCTAAAACTGGAACTACTGAAGAGTCAATAGCAGCAGCTGAAAAACTTGGCTTTAAAACTGATTTGTTGGCAATTAATCCTTTAGACTCTGGTGCTGAAGTCCCAGTTTATTTTGCAAATTTTGTACTTATGGACTATGGCTTAGGTGCTGTATTTGGTTGCCCAGCACACGATCAAAGAGACTTGGATTTTGCAAATAAATATAATTTAAAAGTGACAGCAGTTGTAAGACCAGAAAAAGATAAAAACTTTTTTATTAAAGACAAAGCTTATACAGAGCCTGGCTATTTATTTAATTCAAAATTTCTAAACGATTTAAAAGTTCCAAATGAATCTATTCCAAAAACGATAGAATATCTTGAAAAAAATAATATTGGTGAAAAAAAAACTAATTACAGATTAAAAGATTGGGGTATCTCGCGACAAAGATATTGGGGCTGTCCTATTCCAATTGCTTATGACGAAAATCATAATCCAATTAAGATTCCAAAAAATATGCTTCCAGTCAAACTACCTGAAATAGAAAAATTTGAGACAAAAGGAAACCCTTTAGACAATATTAAAGAATGGAAAAATATTTCGATTAATGGAAAAAATTATACTAGAGAAACAGATACCTTAGACACATTCGTGGATTCTTCGTGGTATTTTTTAAGATTCTGCTCACCAAATAAAATTGATTATGGTTTTGATAGTGAAGATATAAATTATTGGATGCCTGTTGATCAATACATTGGTGGTGTTGAGCATGCAATATTGCATCTTTTATACTCTAGATTTTTTATGCATGCTTTGTCTTTTAAAAATAAAAATTTCAATATTAAAGAACCATTCAATGGCTTATTTACACAAGGAATGGTATGTCACGAAACATACAAAGATAAAAATAATAATTGGGTTAGCCCCGACGAGTTAATAACCATTGATGGGAAAAAATTTCTTAAAGAAAATAATGAGGAGTCTGTAAAAATTGGGCCATCAGAATCGATGTCTAAATCAAAAAAAAACACTATAGATCCTGAAAAAATTATTAAAGAATATGGGGCTGATTCAGTAAGACTTTTTATATTATCTGATAGTCCTCCTGAAAAGGATGTACAATGGTCTGAAGAAGGAATGAATTCATCATACAAATTTATTCAAAAACTATGGGTATTAAATCAAAAAATTTTAGAAGAAATTAAAGCAGATCATCCACCAAATCCATCTAGAGAACTTGAAAAAATAACTAATTTATTTGTAAGAAACGTAACTAATAATATTGAAAGTTTTGCCTACAATAAAATAATTGCAAATTTTTATGAAAATTATGCATCTTTAAACAAAATATTATTACAAAAATTTGAAAAAAAAAAATTAATTAAAAATTATAAAAAAATTTTAATTACAATGAGCCCAATAATTCCACACTTCGCAAATGAATGTCTTGAAATAATTAATATTAAAGAGAGTCTTACTTGGCCAGAAGTTGATGAAAGTTTTTTAATTGAAGAAAAGAAAAAATATGTTGTTCAAATTAATGGAAAAACAAGAGATATTATAGAGGCAGATAAAGATTTAACAGAGGAAGATTTATTAATTAAAATAAATGAAAATTCTAAGTTAAAAAATTATATTAAAAACAAAATTATTAAGAAAAAAATATTTATTCCAAATAAACTTATTAATATATTGATAATATAAAATGATAATAAAAAACAAAATAATAATTTTAATATTTATTTTACTCATAAATTGTGGTTATCAACCACTATTAACAACAGATAAAATTGGAGATATTTATATTAAAAATATAGATTTTGAAGGAGACAATGAACTTAATAATTTTTTAAAAATTAATTTAAAAAAATATTCTGAGGAAAAAAATGCGAAGAAAATACAAGTTTATGTTAAAACAGAATACTCTAAAAACGAAATAAGCAAAGATGCAACTGGTTCCGTTGCAAAATTTGAAATCACAGCCAAAGTTATTTTTTTAGTAATAGATCAAAATTCTAAAAAAGATAAAATTATCATTACTGAAAGTTTTACAATGAATAGATTAGATGATTTGAATAGTGAAACAAAATATGAGAGAATTATTAAGCAAAATTTTGCTAGTTCAATTTCTAATAAATTAATAATAGAACTACTTAAAATAAAATGATCATAAAATCATTTGAAACTCGAAAAATAAATCTAGATTCAAATAAATTTATTCTTTTTCATGGAGATAATGAGGGTCTTAAAAGTGAAAAGATTAAAGAATTAATAAAAAATAGAAATGGAATTTCGAAATATGAGGAAAAAGAAATTTTAGATAACCAAAATAATTTTATTGAAAGTATATTATCTGGATCTCTTTTCGAAAATGAAAAAGTAATTATTATTAAAAGGGCAACTGACAAAATAATTAAAATCATAGAAGAATTAAGTGCTAAAAATATTGAACATTTAATGATAATTATTAGTGCAGAAAGTTTAAATAAAAAATCAAAATTGAGATCTTTTTTTGAAAAAGAAAAAAAATACGTTTGTGTTGCTTTTTATCCAGATAATGAACAAACATTAACAAAATTAGCATATAATTTTTTAAGAGAAAAAAACGTACCCACTTCTTCAGCAGATATTAATATAATAACAAATAAATGTAATGGGGATAGGGAAGCTTTATTGAATGAGCTAAAAAAGATAGAGTATTTTAGTAAAAATGGAAAAAAAATTACTAGTGAAAATATATCAAAAATAATCAATTTAAGAGAAAACCATAGCATATCTGAGCTTATTGATTATTGCCTAGCTAAGAATAAAAAGAAAATAATAAGTATCTTAAATGAAAATAATTTCAGTAATGATGACTGCATTATGATTACTAGATCTTTTTTAATTAAAGCAAAAAAATTACTGTCATTATCAATAACATTTGAAAACAATAAAAATATAGATTTGACTATTTCATCAGCAAAACCGCCAATTTTCTGGAAAGAAAAAGAAATAACAAAACAACAAATTTATAAATGGAAATCAAAAAATATTAAAAAATTAATCTATGAACTAAGTGAAACTGAATTACAAATTAAGAAAAATATTAATAATTCAATTAATTTAATTACAGACTTTATTTTAAGTCAAACATCTTCTGAAGCTAATAGTTAGATTTAATTATGTCTAATATTTTATTTAATTGATCCAAATCTTTGTACTCAAAAGTAATTTTTCCCTTATTATTTTTTTTATTTTGAATTACAACTTTTAAACCAACTTTATCTGATACAGATAATTCAAGATCTTTTATGTTTGCATCTTTTGGCTTGTCTGGTCTTTGTTTTTTATTTTTAAAGATTTTAACGAAATTTTCTGCTTGTCTTACAGATAATTTTTTTTCAACAATTTTATTTGCCACAAAAGAAGCGTTTTCTAGACCAACTAAAATTTTTGCATGACCAGCAGTCAATTTTTGTGTTTCTATTAATTTTATAACCTCAACTGGTAGAGTTAAAATTCTTAACGAATTGGTTATGTGACTTCTGCTTTTACCTATAAATTTTGATACCCTCTCTTGATCATAAGAAAATTCGTCTATTAATCTTTTATATCCCTGGGCCTCTTCTAAAGGATTTAAATCGTGTCTCTGAACGTTCTCAACAATTGCAAATTCAAGAGACTTAAGATCATCGGCATCAGTTATAACCACTGGAACTTCATGAAGATTAGCTCTTTGAGCAGCTAACCACCTTCTCTCTCCTGCTATTATTTCAAATTTAGAATTATCATTATTAGATTTTCTTACAATAATTGGTTGTAAGATACCTCTTTCTTTAATTGATTGAGTTAAATCATTTAAGTTATCCTCATCAAAAATTTTTCGTGGTTGATATTTATTTGGGACAATATCAGAAACTGATATTTTATTTTTTTGAATATCAACTTTTGTTTCACCTATCAAAGAAGACAGTCCTCTTCCAAGTCCTTTTTTAATTTTATTTGAATCCATTAAGCTGCACTCCCTATATTTGTTTCTTGAGTTATAAATTCATCTGTAAAACTGAAATATGATTTGCTACCAGGGCATGATTTATCATAAATTAAAACAGGCATTCCATGAGAAGGTGCCTCTGATAATCTTACATTTCTTGGGATTACTGTTGAATAAACTTTTTCATTAAAATAATCTCTAGCTTCCTTTTCAACTTGAGAGGATAGCTTGTTTCTTTTGTCATACATCGTTAAAAGAATTCCTCTAATTTTTAATTCAGGGTTCAAACTGACTTTTATTCTCTCAATAGTTTTCATAAGCTGTGTTAAACCCTCGAGAGCAAAGAATTCTGTCTGAAGTGGAACAACTAGAGAGTTAGATGACACCAATGCCATAACTGTTAAAAGACTTAAAGAAGGTGGGCAGTCAATTAATATATAATCATAAGATCCTCTAGAATTATTTAAATAAGCGGTTAATTTAAGCTTTAAAATAAAAGCTCTATTGCTATCATCGGCTGTTTCAACTTCTAGCCCTGATAAATCTACATTTGAAGTTATTAGATCTAAATTTTTAAACTCAGTTTTTTTTATTACTTCTGACACTTCCTTTGTACCATTCAATACTCCATAAATTGTCTCTTCAGAATTTTCCATATTAGATAAGCCAAGGCCTGTTGTTGCATTGCCCTGAGGATCCAAGTCAATAACAAGAATTTTTTTATTTTGTTGGGACAAACCTGCCGCAAGATTAATTACTGTTGTAGTTTTACCAACCCCACCCTTTTGATTTATGACAGATATAATTTGCATTTAATTTTTTTTTAAAATTTTTATTGTTTAATTATTTTTTTTTCATTTTTTTTATATTTAACAAAAATGAATCTTCACTGGTTAAACTTTTTTTTTCTGTATAATCTAAATCCCAATCCTTTAAAGAATTTTCTAAAATTTTTTTTCCATTCTTGCCCATAAAAAAAATTAAATTTTTGTAACTTGAAAAATTTTCGTTAACTAAATCCAAAACAACTGGCATTGGCTTAAATGCTCTAGACATTATAGTTCCAGTTTGTAAATTTTTTATTTCAAAAATGTTTTTTTGAACTATTTCTGTTTTTAATTTTAATTTTTTCGAAACATCTCTCAAAAAATGGCTTTTATGGTGACTTTTTTCATATAAATAAATTTTTACATTTTTTTTCAAATTTTTAAGTATAATTGCTATGATTATGCCTGGCATACCACCACCAGAACCTAAATCTGTAGTTGTATCTATATTTAAATCAATAAAATCAATAATTTGAGCAGAATCTAATATATGACGATCAAAAAATACCTTTTTTTGCTCTGTTTTTTGGCTTATTAAATTAATTTCTTTATTTTTTTCCAATAACATCGATCTATAGTTTTCAAGATCTAAAAATGTTTCACGTGAAACATTTAAGCTGCTAATTTTTGAAAATGAATTTATAATTTCTTGTTCCATTAAGCTATATGCTTAATAGACTTTCTTTTTACATGTGACAACAAAATATATACGGCCGCTGGAGTAATTCCGTCTATTCTTAGAGCCTGACCCATAGTTTTTGGTCTTATTTCTTTAAATTTAGCTTTTACTTCATTCGATAGACCAGAAAGGTCATCATAATTAACTTTTTCTGGAATTATAAGATTTTCATCTCTTTTGAAAGCTAAAATATCAGCTTTTTGCTTCTTTAAGTAGCCTCTGTAATGAGCATTAATTTCTATTTGCTCATCTATTTCTTTATCAAAATAAGGTATTTCTTTCCATATTTCTCTAATTTTTTTCATATCAACTCCTTTTTGAGTTAATATTTCATTTGAAGATCTTAAAACACCATCTTTAGCTATCTTTATACCAAAATTTCCTGCTTTTGATGGAGAAATATGAGATTTTTGCATTTTTTCAACAATTTCATTAATTTTTCTATGCTTATCCTCATAAAATATTTTTCTATTTTCACTAATTAATCCTATAGATATACCTTTACTAGTTAATCTTTGATCTGCATTATCTGCTCTTAAGCTTAATCTATATTCGGCTCTTGAAGTAAACATTCTATAAGGTTCAGCGACACCTTTTGTAACAAGATCATCTATCATAACACCAATATATGCATCTGACCTATCTAATATAAAGGGTTCTTGTTTTTTAAATGATAAAGCTGCATTAATACCAGCTATAAGACCTTGGGCTGCTGCTTCTTCATAACCTGTTGTTCCATTAATCTGACCAGCAAGATAAAGGTTGCTAATTTTCTTTGTCTCTAGGGTTAAAAACAGTTCTCTTGGGTCTATATAGTCATATTCAATAGCATATCCTGGTCTAATTATCTTAACATTTTCTAAACCACTGATATTATTACATATTTCTTCCTGAACATCAGCTGGTAGTGATGTGGATATACCATTTGGGTAAATTGTATGATCATTAAGCCCTTCTGGCTCTAAAAATATCTGATGCCTGCCCTTATCAGCAAATTTTACAATCTTATCTTCTATAGAAGGACAATATCTTGGTCCAACACCTTGTATGCTACCAGAGTACATAGCACTCTTAGATAAATTTTTTTCAATAATTTTATGAACCTTGTCGTTAGTGTAAGTCATACGACATGAAACTTGTTTGTTAATATTTTTTTTAGTTAAGAAAGAAAAAAAATAAGGGTCATCATCTGCAAACTGTTCTTCTAAATTTTGATAATTAATTGTTCTTGAGTCAAGTCGGGGAGGGGTTCCTGTTTTTAATCTTCCTATTTTAAAATTATATTTTTCTAATTGTTCACTTAATCCCGTTGAAGGTTTCTCATCATACCTTCCAGCAGGTGTTCGTTCATCACCTATATGTATCAAACCATTTAAAAAAGTTCCCGTTGTTAGTATTAGCTTAGAACATGAAACTTTTTTACCTTCTTTAGTTTCAAAACCACTTATTGTATTTTTATCAAAAATAAACTTTATTACTGGATCTGAAAAAATGCTTAAATTACAGTAGTTTACAAGTTTTTCTTGCATATATTTACGATATAATGATCTATCTGATTGAGTTCTTGGGCCTCTTACAGCTGGACCTCTACTTCTGTTTAATAATCTAAATTGAATACCTGATTTATCCGCAACCTCACCCATAACACCATCAAGGGCATCTATCTCACGTACTAAATGACCTTTACCCAAACCACCAATTGCTGGGTTACAAGACATCTCTCCAATTGTTTCTATCTTGTGTGTAAATAGTGCTGTGTTAACTCCTAGACGTGCAGAAGCTGCAGCAGCCTCGCAACCTGCGTGACCACCACCTATTACTACAACATCAAATGATAAATCATTTTTCATAAGCTAAATTTATAACTGATTATTATATTTACAAGGTACGTATAGTTTTGCCTAAATAAGCTTTAATTATAAGGGTTTTTTAGGAGAATAGGCGTAAAGAAACAAGGAAAATAGGGTATTATTTACCTATACAAAAATCGTTGAAAATACTACCTAATATCTCCTCAACATCGACTTTTCCAACAATCATGCCAAGGTGTCTTGTAGCTAATCTTAAATCTTCAGCTGCTTTATCAAAATCTTCAACTTCATTTTTTTTATTAAAATTTTTAAGATGCTCTAAACATTGTTTTAAATGTTGTCTGTGTCGCTCTCTTGTAATTAAAATATCATCACTTGTTATAAATTTATTTTTTAAATTATTTTTTATTTTTAAAATTAATTCATCAATATTTAAATTTTCTTTAATTGAAATTAATACATGATTTAATTTTTTTATTTCAGGATCAATTTCTTCATCTAAAAGATCTGATTTATTAATTACTAAAATTGCATTTTCATCTAACAAACCCTTCAAAACATCAGTAAAATCAAGGTTTTTTCCATCAACGACAACTAACTTCAAATCTGCTTCTTCGGCTCTATTTAAAGATAATTTGATGCCTTTTTTTTCAATTTCATTTTTAGAGTCTCTTATACCGGCAGTGTCAGAAACTATAACAGGATATCCATCTATATTTAGATGTGTTTCAATTACATCTCTTGTTGTCCCTGCGATCTCTGAAACTATTGCAACATCTCTATTTGATAAATGATTTAAGAGGCTAGACTTTCCTGCATTAGTTGGTCCAAGAATTGCAATCTTAAAACCTTCTCTTATTCTTTCTCCAACTTTTTGATCATTTAGAATTTTTTCAATATTTATTAAAACTTCATCTGAACTTTTTTTAATTTCGTTTAAAATATTATTTGGCAAATCTTCATCTGGAAAATCTATTTTAGCTTCAACATGTGATAAAACTTTTAAAAGTTTTTCTCTTAAAAAATTAAATTGATCAGAAGATTTTCCATTCATAATTTTTATTGCTTGTTGTCTTTGAATTTCAGTTTCAGAAGAAATTAAATCTGCGATGCTCTCTGCTTTAAGTAAATTTATTTTTCCATTTTGAAATGCAAGTTTTGTGAACTCACCTGGTTCTGCCAAGCGGCAATTTTCTACATTTGAAATAGAAGAGTGCAGGGCGTCAATTACGGCCTTGCTTCCATGTACCTGTATTTCTGCCATATCTTCACCTGTGTAGCTCTCAGGCCCAGGAAACCATAGTATTATACCCTCATCAATTAGCTCAGAAGTGTTGATTTTGTTGATTTTTCTAAGCGTTGCCACCCTTGGTTCGGGAACACTTTTGCCAGTTAATAATTCAATAGCTTTGGATGTTTCTTGACCTGAAATTCTTATGACAGCAATACCAGATATTCCAGGTCCACTTGATAAAGCATAAATTGTCATTTGAAGATTATAACTTCAAATCAAGGTGCCTGTAAAACTTTAATTATAATGATTAATTATTATGCTGGCTTATTCATTGAGTTAAAAAACTCAGCATTATTTTTTGTATCTTTTAATTTTGAATTGATAAATTCAATTGCATCCATTGTTCCCATTGGTGCAATTATTCTTCTAAGAACATTCATTTTTTGTAAATCATTTTTATCAAATAATAATTCTTCTCTTCTAGTTCCAGATTTTGTTATATCGATTGCCGGATAAATTCTTTTATCTGCAATTTTTCTATCAAGAACAGTTTCGCTATTTCCTGTTCCTTTAAATTCTTCGAAAATAACCTCATCCATTCTGCTACCAGTGTCGATTAGAGCAGTTGAGATAATTGTTAATGATCCACCTTCTTCAATATTTCTTGCTGCACCAAAAAATCTTTTTGGTCTTTGAAGTGCATTTGCATCCACACCACCAGTTAAAACTTTTCCAGAACTTGGAATAACTGCATTGTAAGCTCTTCCTAATCTGGTGATTGAGTCCAAAAGTATAACAACATCTTTTTTATGTTCCGTTAATCTTTTTGCCTTTTCTATAACCATCTCAGCAACAGCCACGTGTCTTTGTGCGGGTTCATCAAAAGTTGAGCTGATTACTTCGCCTTTAACTGTTCTTTGCATGTCTGTAACTTCTTCTGGTCTTTCATCAATTAATAAAACAATCAAATAACTTTTTGGATAATTCTTGGCAATTGAATTTGCAATACTTTGTAAAATCATTGTCTTTCCAGCCTTAGGAGGTGAAATTATTATTGATCTTTGACCTTTTCCAATTGGACTAACAAGATCAATTAATCTTGGTGTTAAATCTGGTTTTTTTTCAATTTTTGTAGTTTCAACTTCCATCACCATTTGCTCATCCGGATAAAGAGGTGTTAAGTTATCAAACGCAATTTTATGTCTTGCTTTTTCTGGTTCTTCAAAATTAATTTTACTTACCTGAAGTAATGCAAAATATCTTTCACCTTCTTTGGGTGCTCTAACTGGTCCTTCTATTGTGTCACCAGTTCTTAATCCAAATTTTCTAATTTGACTAGGGCTTACATAAATATCATCTGGACCTGGAAGATAATTTGATTCCATTGCTCTTAGAAAACCAAATCCATCTTGCAATAATTGTAAAACTCCTGCGCCAGTTATTTCTTCTTTCTCAGCAACTTTTTTTAATATAGCAAAAAGAATTTCTTGTTTTCTTAAAGTGCTTGCATTCTCAATACCAAGTTCTTC
>Ga0209309_10003847_pt1 | contig 12703 bp, 10 predicted proteins | sample COGITO_mtgs_1204_2_FD_184807 | JGI IMG/M metagenome (GOLD analysis project Ga0209309, IMG submission 184807) | Pelagic marine microbial communities from North Sea - COGITO_mtgs_120412 (SPAdes) (version 2) | ecosystem: Environmental > Aquatic > Marine > Epipelagic ...
TACTGGAATACTATTTCTTGTAGCCAAACGAGTTAACGGAACCATTCCGGTATCGCTATGTCCACCAATCACCATTCCATCTACATCAGATGGAGGACACTCTAAAGCTTCACTCAATCTAAATTTGAAACGTGCACTATCTAAAGCACCACCCATTCCAATAATTCTATTCTTAGGAAGTCCTGTAGTTTTATGAACTAAATAAGCCATAGTATCCATAGGATTACTCACTACTATAATAACAGTATTTGGAGAATGTTTTATAAGATTTGCAGAAACTTCTTTTACAATTCCTGCATTAATCCCTATTAGCTCTTCTCTTGTCATTCCAGGTTTTCTAGGAATACCACTTGTAATAACTACTACATCACTTCCAGCAGTTTTTGTGTAATCGTTTGTAGAACCTACTATCTTAGAATCAAATCCGTTAAGTGTAGCGGTTTGCATTAAATCCATGGCCTTACCTTCAGCAACACCCTCTTTAATATCTACTAAAACAATTTCTGAAGCAAAATTCTTTATGGCGATATATTCAGCACAACTTGCTCCCACAGCACCTGCTCCAACGATAGTAACTTTCATTTTATATGATTTTAAATATTATTATTAATTTTTACGAAAATACGAATATTGAATTTGTATTATAATAAGGAATGGTTAAATGTCTTCTAATTAAATCTATAGTGAAGTCCAACATTTGCATTGAATAAACCACTGGCAGAAAATACAGTGCTAATTTTAAATTTGTTAGCGTAGTAGTTAAATCCAATATTTCCTTTAAATTTTCCTTCGCTATTACCTAAAGCACCCAATTCATCATTCAAAACAGATAATGATGCTCCTGATCCTCCAAAAGCATAATCGAAATTAGAATTAGTATAACCAACTCCTCCCATTACTTCAAAATTCTCATACAGTCTAGACCCTATAACCTGAACATTATACATATTGGCATCTACATTTATTCTATTTAAATTAGCGATCTGAATGTCTATTGGAAGAAATTTATAATCTGCTTGAAAGTTGCTATAATTAGCTATTAATGCAAATTGAAAATCTTCAGGTCTAAGTCTCTTATAAAAATATTGAGAAAAGTTGTGCTTTAAACCAACTCCATACGTGCTAATTCCAACATCATTAATAAATACTTCCGGTAAGTACCTCACAGCAATCTCAGTTTTAAATGGCAAACCAACTGTAACTTGTGGAAAAGCATGCAAGACAACTCCTTTATCCAAACCATCTATAGCATCAAATTCAAAATCTTGTCCAAGAATTCTCCCCTCATAAACTATATCTGTATCTCCACCGTAAACAGTAGGTAAAAGTGCATTACTAGCACCACTTATATTTAAGTTGTTAAAATCAGCATTACTAATTAATTTATTTTTCTTAGAACTTGGTACAAATAAGGCATTCCCATGAACGGAAACTTCCACTTGCCATTTATCTAAGGTAGATGCTGAAGAAAACCATCCAGCACTCGACTGTAAAGTTGCGCCTTCTGCTCCAGGCGCGGCAAAATTATCCGCTATTAAAAGCATATCTTCAATTAACTCATCCACATCTCCTTGAGCAAATGAAGAATTTGAAACAAATAATATAGCAAAGATTAAAATAGGTTTAAGGGGATTTCTCACAACAGTAGATTTTTTTAAAGTTAAGTAAAATAATAAATTAGTTTATTGAACGAAAAACAACAATAAATATTACCAAATATATAAAAAGCCCGCAATTAAGCAGGCTCCTAAAATTATATATCGACGTTCGCGTAGACTGCATTCTTTTCAATAAACTCTCGTCTTGGCGGTACCTCATCCCCCATTAACATAGAGAAAATTCTATCGGCTTCACTGCTGTTGTCTATATTAACTTGACGAAGCGTCCTGAATTCAGGATTCATTGTAGTATCCCATAACTGTTCAGCGTTCATCTCTCCCAAACCTTTATATCGCTGGATTTGAACTCCTCCACTATAACTTTCTGCAATAGCATCACGTTCCTTATCATTCCAAGCATATTGCTTTTTCTGTCCTTTTTTAACCAAATATAAAGGTGGAGTTGCAATATAAATATGTCCATTTTCTATAAGCTCCTTCATATATCTGAAGAAGAAAGTGAGAATTAAAGTTTCAATATGACTACCATCTACATCGGCATCACACATTATTACAATCTTATGGTATCTTAACTTTGAAAGATTTAAGGCTTTACTATCCTCTTCTGTTCCAATTGTAACTCCTAAAGCAGTATATATATTCTTGATCTCCTCATTATCAAACACACGATGTCTCATTGCTTTTTCCACATTCAGAATCTTACCTCGCAATGGCAAAATAGCTTGAAAAGCTCTATCTCTACCTTGTTTTGCAGTTCCACCTGCAGAATCTCCCTCTACTAAGTAAACTTCACATTTTGTAGGGTCTTGTTCTGAACAATCTGATAATTTTCCAGGTAATCCACCTATACTCATTACTGTTTTACGCTGAACCATTTCACGCGCTTTCTTAGCTGCATGCCGAGCTTGAGCAGCAAGAATAACTTTTTCTACAATAGTTTTTGCATCACTTGGGTTTTCTTCCAAATAATTCTCCAACATTTCAGAAACCGCTTGAGAGACAGCAGAAGTCACTTCTCTATTCCCTAATTTTGTTTTGGTTTGTCCTTCAAACTGAGGCTCCCCAACTTTAACAGAAATAATTGCGGTTAAACCTTCACGAAAATCATCCCCTGCTATTTCGAATTTAAGCTTATCCAACATTCCAGAAGCATCTGCATATTTCTTTAACGTTGTTGTTAAGCCTCTTCTAAAACCAGCTAAGTGAGTACCACCTTCGTGGGTATTAATATTGTTTACATAAGAATGTAAATTCTCACTAAATGATGTATTATAAATCATTGCAACCTCAACAGGAATGTCGTTTTTTTCACCTTCCATGGAGATCACATTAGTAATGATTGGATCTCTGTTTTGATCAAGGAATTTTATAAACTCCTTTAAACCTTCTTCCGAATGAAAAGTTTCAGAAGCAAAAGAACCATCTTCATTAACATCACGCTCGTCAGTCAGAATGATGGTTAATCCTTTATTCAAAAAGGAAAGTTCACGCATTCTACTCGCAAGAGTATCGTAATTATATTCTGTAGTTTGCTGAAAGATGGTTGGATCTGGAGTAAAGGTAACAACGGTACCTCTAAGATCTGTTTCACCAATAGATTTTACAGGATACATTGGCTTACCTTTTTCATATTCCTGACGCCAGATCACCCCTTCTCTGTAAACAGTTGCACTTAGATGGTCAGATAATGCATTCACACAACTTACACCCACACCATGCAATCCTCCAGAAACTTTATAGGAATCCTTATCGAATTTCCCACCTGCTCCAATTTTAGTCATTACGACCTCTAAAGCAGAAACTCCTTCTTTTTTATGTAAATCTATAGGAATACCACGCCCATTATCTTCGGTAGTGATAGATCCTTCTTTTGTAATAGTTACTTTAATTGTATCACAATGGCCAGCCATTGCTTCATCTATAGAGTTATCCACAACCTCATACACCAAATGATGCAATCCTCTTACTCCAGTATCACCGATATACATGGAAGGGCGCATGCGCACATGCTCCATTCCTTCAAGCGCCTGAATACTATCTGCCGAATAACTGTTTTTCTTAACTTCTTCGCTCATATATGATTCTGTTAAAATTTGTCTTTTTATGTAACAGACAAATATAACAAAACCCCTACTCCTATTAGCTTGAAGCGCACCTCAATACCTTTAAGTTATTAACAATTTTTGTGAAAAACTTCGCTTTTTAAATGTTAGGGAACTCAAACTTTTTCTGTTTCTATAAAACTGGTTTGCGCAACGTGAGTTGAACTTGCTCTACCGCTTGGGTCTAGATCTTTTTGCCATTTAGGGATCCATTTTTTTACAGATCTAGCAGCAGGTTCTTGAGGAAAATAACCGTTGAAAATTTCTCTGTAAAAATAGGCTTCTTTAGTTGCAGGAGTATTAAACGGATATTTTGTAGCTGCAGTTTGCATTTCAACGTCACTTACTTGAGACTTTGTGAATTCAATAAGACTATCTATCCAACTATATCCAACACCATCACTAAATTGCTCCTTCTGTCTCCAAAGCACTTCTTCTGGCAAAAACGGATCTTCTGGTGTATCAAAAGCTTTTCTCAAGATATATTTTTCTATACCTCCATGGGTTTTCGGCATTTTATGCGTTGGATCTATTTCTATAGCGGTTTGTAAGAATGCCTTATCTAAAAATGGAACTCTAGCTTCCAATCCATGAGCCATAGTAGATTTATCTGCGCGCAAGCAATCTGCTGTAGACAATCTTTTTACTCTACTTATGGTTTCTTCTTGAAATTCTTCAGCTGAAGGTGCATTTTTAAAGTACAAGTAACCGCCAAAAATCTCATCGGCTCCTTCTCCTGAAAGTACTACCTTAATTCCTTTTTCTGTAATTGCTTTTGAAAGAAAATACATAGGCGTACTTGCTCTAACTGAAGTTACATCGTAAGTTTCCAAATGCCAGATTAATTTTTTAATGATCTCGATTCCCTCTTTTACAGTAAAGTGAATTTCATGATGCTCTGTTCCCAGAAAATCGGCCACTTTTTTAGCAGCGATAAGATCTGGAGCTTTTTCATCTAAGCCAATAGAAAAGGAATGTAATTTTTTTCCTTTTTCTTTAAGTAATCTTGCTGCTATAGAAGACGTTAAAGACGAATCCAAACCTCCACTTAATAATACTCCCAATGGAACATCAGACATTAAACGCTTTTTAGTAGCAGCAATTAAGGATTCTCTTAATCTCTTTAAGTCTGCTTCCTCTTTACAGTCTTCGATTTTATACCAATCTGGTTTGTAAAACTGAACAAATCCAGTTGTGGGAGTGTAATAATATCCTGGAGGAAATGCTTGAAATTCTTCACATTGATCTGCCAATACTTTCATTTCACTAGCAAACCACATAGCTCCTTCAGCATCTGTACCATAATAAAGCGGCTTTACTCCAATTGGATCTCTGGCTGCAATAAAATCTTTCCCATCAACTACAACAAATGCAAAATCTCCATCTAGTTTATTTAAAAATCCGTAACCGTATTTTTCATATAAATGAACAATCACTTCAGAATCGCCTGTAGTTCTAAACTGATGATCTTTTAGCTCCTTTTCCTTAAGTGCTTTATAGTTATATATTTCACCATTATGTATCATCCACGCTGAAGAAGAACCTTGTATAGGCTGCTTTCCAGTTGTTACGTCCATAATCGCTAAACGCTCATGGCACAATATTGCACCCGATTCTGTAACATGAACATCACTTTCGTCAGGACCACGATGACTCATTCTTTTAGAGAAGCTAGAAACAAGTTCAAGATCTTTCTTTTTTCCTATAACGGCTAAAATACCACACATAACTTTCAGTTTTAATTATAAGCAAATTTGTATTTATTATTTATTAATTAAAACCTATAATATTAAAATGCTTACATTCAAAAACTAAATAAGATAAATATCTATTTAAAAGTAAGCTATTTAAATAGATATTCTGACATTTACTACCAATTATAAAGATGTGGTGTTTTTACAAATTATAAGACTTCCTTAACAAGACTCACAGCGCTTAAATAGTACCTTTATACCTTATTAAATCAATATTAAAAATTATGAAAAGAATATTTTTATTAGCAGTGATTGCAATTTTTACATTACAAAGCAATCCAATAAATGCTCAAGAAAAATCCAAAGAAGCTCCAAATTTTGCAAAAATGGATGCTAGTCCTATGGATTTGGTAGTTTATAAAAACCAAGATGAAGAAGTTATTGCTCGTGTTATTTATAGCAGACCAATGAAAAGAGATCGTGATATCTTTGGAAAACTAGTGCCTTATAATGAAGTTTGGAGAACCGGAGCCAATGAAGCAACAGAGCTTACTTTATACAGAGACATGAAAGTTGCAGACGTTGTTGTAGAAGCTGGAACTTACACTGTTTACTCAATCCCTGGAGAAAAAGAATGGACAGTTATATTAAATAACAGAACTAACACTTGGGGAGCTTATGAATATACCGATCAAGAAGATAAGGTAAGAATTAAAGTTCCTGTACGTAATGCACCTTCAACTATAGAATCGTTTTCTATGGCATTTATAACTAAAGCTGATGGTGCTGATCTTTTAATGGGTTGGGATAACAAATATGTAGAAGTACCTTTTAAAGCAGTACAGTAAGAAAAAAAAAAGCACATTAAAGTAAAAACGGTTTCAATTCTAAAGAATTGAAACCGTTTTTTATTACGGAATATTTAAATATTTGTGCGTTTGTAAAGAAACTTTCCATTTAGGATTTTTCATAACATAATCAACTATCATTGGGATCACAGAATCCCTCTTACTCCATTCTGGCTGAAGATATAAAATACAGTTCTTATTAACCTTTGCAGCCTGCTCTTCAGCAAATTTAAGATCGTGCATATTATAAACAATCACCTTTAATTCATTTGCAACCTCATAGATCTCTTCTGTAGGTAACTTTATTTTCTTTGGAGACAAACAAATCCAATCCCACTGACCACTTAATTTATAAGCTCCAGAGGTCTCTATATGTATCTGACATCCTTTTTCCTTTAGCATATTGGTGATAGGCCCCATATCCCAAGTTAATGGTTCCCCCCCTGTAATAACAATAGTGTCGCTATAAGCAACTGCATCATTTACAATTTTAGTGATCTCGGTTGGTGGATGCAATTTAGCATTCCAACTTTCCTTTACATCACACCAGTGGCAACCAACATCACAGCCACCTATCCTTATAAAATAAGCTGCTGTACCTTTATGAAATCCTTCCCCTTGAATGGTATAAAATGCCTCCATTAAAGGTAACATCACGCCTTGTTCTACCTGCGTATTTATTTCCGCTTCTATCATGGCGCAAAGATAACTATTCTTTAAGACCTAACATAGTTAACTTCTAAATTCAATATTAGTTAAAAACATCTCCAATTCAACAAAAAAAATAGCAAGCTATACATACTTGTTTATAGGAATTGTTATAATTTAAATTTCTGAACTCAATTGGGTTTCATAAAGATTTAAATTTCTAATTCTGATATATTTTGCTGAGATCTACAATTTTCAATTCGTTTTTTTTACTATGTCTTCTCTCACTGCTAACCTCCTGTTCTACTACCAAAAAAATAACCAAGCAAGTTGAGTCCAGTATAAATTCTGAAGTATTTAATCAAAGCTTTTCGGGTTTCGCTTTATACGATCCGGAAAAAAAGGAGTTTATTGTAGAGAAGAATTCTAATAAATATTATACACCTGCCTCTAATATAAAACTACTTACTTTCTATGCAGGCTTAAAAGAACTAAAGGATTCTATTCCTGGAATAAAATACATTATCCATGGAGATTCATTAATTTTTTGGGGAACTGGAGATCCAAGTTTTTTAAATCCAAACCTGCCAAAATCTAAGGTTTATGAGTTTTTAAAAAGCACCACTAAAGATCTTTATTTTACAAATTCAGAAGAAACGATTACGCCACTAGGATCTGGTTGGGCTTGGGACGATTACAATGATGATTACTCAGCAGAAAAATCTGAATTTCCCATCTATGGTAACCTTGCGAATTTTAGATGGGATCTCGAAGACAGCATTCCTAATAGCAATCCATCTCATTTCAATTTGAGTTTAAAAAAAGGCAAAAAAGGTTCTAAGTCCATTCATAGAGATGTGGATCAAAATATATTTAGACACCCATCTTACAATCAAAAAGAAAATAAGGAAGTAAGCATTCCATTTAAAACTTCTTCAGAATTAATAATTAAGCTACTTGGTGACACGTTAAACAAACCTGTAAAACTCATTACATTTCCTATGTCTAAAAGAGCTGAAGCTCAAGTTTTATACAGCAACTCAACCGATAGTCTCTACAAGGAAATGCTTCATGAAAGTGACAATTTTATAGCTGAACAACTACTTCTCCTTATTTCTGAAAAGTTATCCGATACCTTAAGCACAGATATTGCCATTAAGCATCTTCAAAAAACTTTTTTTCAACAACTAAAAGATGAAATTAAATGGGTGGATGGCTCTGGATTGTCCAGATATAATTTAGCAACTCCAAGAACCTTGGTCGAAGTCCTTGAACTAATTTATCAAGAAGTATCAAAAGAAAGATTATTCCAACTCTTACCAGCCGCTGGAAAGTCTGGCACTTTAAAATCTTGGCAACAAAGTGAAGAACCGTATTTATTTGCCAAATCAGGATCTCTTAGAAATAACTATTCTCTAAGCGGGTTTCTAAAAACCAACTCCGGAAAGACTTTGATCTTTAGTTTTATGAATAATAATTTCGTTATTCCTTCTTCAGAAATCAAACAGGAAATGCAAAAAATCTTGTTTTCCATACACAAGTCTTATTAAGGCATAACATATTTGAGAAAAACCAAATAATATTTCTTTATTTTAGGGCTCAATTATTTTTCAAATTAACTTATAATGGAGAGAAGGAATTTTTTAAGGAATATTGGAACCGGAAGTCTTGCCGTAGGGTTATCTACTTTTTTACCACAAGTTGCTTTTTCTTCAGAATTAAATATTCCTACCACAAAAGAGTTAATTCCAAAACATCTTTCTGAAGGTGACACCATTGGAATTATAAGCCCTGCATCTAATAGATTTGAATCTGAACCTTACGAAATTGCAGTGGAAAGCCTACAAGCAATGGGCTTAAAAGTAAAACTCGGCAATTATGTAAATACTCATTACGGGCATCTTGCCGGGACAGATGAAGAGCGTGCCGAAGATTTTAATACAATGTTCAAAGATCCTGAGATAAATGCGATAATCGCCTTACGTGGTGGATCTGGTGCAGCACGAATTTTAGATTTAATAGATTATGAAGCTATTTCGGAAAACCCAAAAATATTTATTGGGTATAGCGACATTACTGCTTTACATACTGCGATCTATACAAAAACAGGCTTAGTGACTTTTCATGGTCCTATGGCAACCTCTAAATGGAATAGTTTCAGTTACACTATTTTTAAGGAAATTCTTTTCAATAAGGAAACTTTCATTTTTGAAAACCCAAAAGAAACCGGAGATAATTTAGCTCAGGTAAACAATAGAATCCGAACTATTTCTAAAGGCAAAGCTGAAGGCATTTTATTAGGAGGAAATCTTTCAGTTCTTTCAGGAATAATGGGATCTGAATATATTCCGAATTGGGAAAACAAAATATTATACCTGGAGGAAGTTGGCGAAAAAATCTATGCCATAGATAGAATGATGTCCCAGCTTAAATTAGCTGGAGTTCTAAACAAAATCTCTGGCTTTGTATTTGGAAAATGTACCGATTGCGAGCCCGGCGGAAGTGGTTATGGTTCCTTAACTTTAGAAGAAGTAATAGATCACTATATAAAACCTTTAAATATTCCTGCCTATTCCGGAGCAATGTTTGGACATGTAGATGACAATTCCACCATTCCTAATGGGCTTAAAGTGGAGCTAGATGCCAATAAAGGTATAATAAAAATGCTCTCACCAGCAGTATCTTAAAAGAAATTACAAATCAGAATTTTTCTTGAAATGGTAGCTGGCTAATTATATAACAACTTAGTAAAATGAAAGATCCTAACAAGTTTATAGAACATATCCAGCAGGGTTATGCTCCAAAAGGAGATTATATTTATATGGGTGCTGCAATGCTCGATGGAAAAACCATTCCTGAAGCTCAAGTTAAAATTCCTTTAAAAACTATGAATCGGCATGGTTTAATTGCTGGAGCTACGGGAACAGGAAAAACCAAAACCTTGCAAATTCTTGCTGAAAACCTATCTGAAAAAGGAGTGCCTGTTCTTATGATGGACATAAAAGGAGATCTAAGTGGGATTGCAGAAGTTTCGCCGGGTCATGAAAAAATAACCGCCAGACATAAATTATTGAATTTTGAATTTAAACCTCAAGCCTCTCCTGTAGAGTTACTAAGTCTTTCTGAACAACCTGGCGTAAGATTAAAGGCAACAGTTAGTGAATTTGGACCCGTCCTACTTGCAAGAATTTTAGATCTTTCTGAAACCCAAACCGGAATATTGGCAATCGTCTTCAAATATTGTGACGATAATCAACTTCCCTTACTGGATTTAAAAGATCTTAAAAAAATTATTCATTACGCCACAGATGATGGGAAAGCGGAATTTGAAAAAGATTATGGTAGAATGTCTAAATCTTCAACAGGTTCTATTTTAAGAAAAATTGTTGCGCTTGAGCAGCAAGATGCCGATCTCTTTTTTGGAGAACCTTCTTTTGAAGTAGAGGATCTTATGAGAACCAATATTGATGGAAGAGGAATGGTAAACATAATTAGACTGGATGATATTCAGGATAAACCAAAACTTTTCTCCACTTTTATGTTAAGCTTGTTAGCCGAAATTTATTCTACACTTCCTGAAAAAGGAGATAGTGATAGGCCAGAGCTGATACTTTTTATTGATGAAGCACATTTAATTTTCAAGGAAGCTTCCGATGCTTTGTTAGACCAAATAGAAAGCATTATTAAATTGATTCGTTCCAAAGGAGTAGGAATATATTTTGTAACCCAAAATCCAACTGATGTACCAAAAGAAATATTAAGCCAGTTAGGGTTAAAAATTCAGCATTCCTTGCGTGCATTTACAGCAAATGATAGAAAAGCAATCAAATTAACTGCAGAAAATTATCCAATTTCTGAATATTACGATACCAAAGAAGTTTTAACCTCGTTAGGTATTGGAGAGGCTTTTATTTCAGCTTTAGACGAAAAAGGAAGACCATCTCCTTTGGCAGCAACCATGATGCGAGCACCAATGAGTAGAATGGATATATTGACCCCTTCAGAAATAAAAAAACTGATAGGTTCGTCTAAATTGGCAAGCAAGTACAATAAAGAGATTGATCGAGAGAGTGCCTACGAATTATTGAATAAGAAAATTGCACTTGCAGATCAAGAAGAAGCGAAGGAAAAGGCTAAAGAAGAAAGAGAAAAAGTTTCCCGTACAAGTACCAGAACTTCCAGAAGTTCTAATAAAACTCAAAGCGCAGTTATAAAAGTACTTACCAGCGCTACTTTTATAAGAGGCGTGATGAGCGTTTTAAACAAAGCATTTAAATAGAAGCCCAAATTAAGATATGAAAAAATTAAGTTTATTAGCATTCATCACCATAAGTTTAATAGCATGTGGGCGGGATTCCGACCCATTCCTTATTGATAACACCAGAGTTGGTTCCTTAACCAAGGAAATAAAACTAAATCAGTTAGATTCTGTTTTTAGTGAAGATTCTATCGTTCGAAAAAACTCTGGGAATCAATTTTTTAATTCTACCAGTGAAATAGAAATATTCGATAAAGAGGGAAAACCACTTTTAATCTTAGAACCTATTCAGCAATTCGATTCTACAAGCACCGTGGGATACATTCAAATTTTGGATTCAAGATTTCAAACAGAAAAAGGCTTAAACAATACCAGTACTTTTGGCGATGTAGTAGAGAATTATACAATCTCTAGAATTGAGAACACATTAAATTCTGCAGTGGTGTTTATAGATGATTTAAATTTATACTTAACTATAGATAAAAAGGACTTGCCTTCAAGTCTTAGATACGATACAGATTCTCGGATCACAGCATCACAAATCCCAGATAATGCAAAAATCAAATATTTCATGGTTAGTTGGTAAGTTGGTAAGTTGGTAAGTTTTAGATTCATCTTTTAAGATAAATTTTATGCGATTCTGATTAAAAAAAGCAAATTTTAGAGATTAATCCTTTAGAAAATGTTAATAATGAATCGTTTTTAATTTCTTTAGGTACCTTTATCACTTAACCAAAATTTAATATTATGATTAAGATTATAGCCGTAATTATGTTAATTGGAGGCGCCATATCCCTAATAATGGGAGTTTTGGGGATATTCGGAAGTGTTGCGCTAATGATGAGCCCATGGGCTCTAGCAATATTAGGATTTGTGTTTTTTATAGCCGGAATCTCAATGCTGAAGTATCGCAAAGATACCGACGAAGTAGCTGTTGAGAATAAAAAAGCAGAATAACTTATTTTGGGGTAGCAAAGATTAAAACTGAATTCAGACAACATAATAATTGCTGAATCTTTATCTTTGCTACCCTAATCCTTTTTATACTATGCAACTTACCCGAATCAATAAATATTTAAGTGAAGCCGGTTTTTGTTCCCGCAGAGAAGCTGATAAATTAATTGATCAAGGCAGAATCACCATTAATGGTGAAGTTCCTGAAATGGGCACAAAGGTTGCCCCAGGCGATATTGTTCGTGTAAACGGAAAAACCATTATCAATCAAGATGAAAAACCGGTTTATATTGCTTTCAACAAACCTATAGGTATTGTTTGCACTACCGACTCTGGTGTAGAAAAAGACAATATAATAGACTTTATAAATTATCCCAAACGTATTTTTCCAATTGGTAGATTAGATAAAGCCAGTGAAGGCCTAATATTCCTAACTAATGATGGGGATATCGTGAATAAAATATTACGCGCTAGTAATAATCACGAAAAAGAGTATGTTGTTACCGTAAATAAACCTATCTCTTCTACTTTTATAGATAGAATGGGAATGGGAATCTCCATTTTAGACACAGTTACCAAA
>Ga0209309_10003851_pt1 | contig 12697 bp, 8 predicted proteins | sample COGITO_mtgs_1204_2_FD_184807 | JGI IMG/M metagenome (GOLD analysis project Ga0209309, IMG submission 184807) | Pelagic marine microbial communities from North Sea - COGITO_mtgs_120412 (SPAdes) (version 2) | ecosystem: Environmental > Aquatic > Marine > Epipelagic ...
CGTCTATCCTATGCTACTTTAGGAGCATTTATTAAATACCCAAAAGAATCCCTTCCGCATAAACCCACAAAAAATATAGGCGATAAGAAATTTGGTGTTTTTCAAACAGAAAAGAAAATATTCGAAGATATTGCCGTTGAGTTGGGCCTTCAAAATGTGAGAAATGGAGAATTTACTGCTTTTGCAAGACATCCACTAGCATTTTTAGTAGAAGCCGCAGATGATATTTGCTATACCATCATCGATTTTGAAGATGGCATAAACCTGGGCCTAATAGACGAGGAGTACGCTTTGGAGTATTTGATTAAATTGGTGAAGAACAGTATAAACACTTCTAAATATAATTCACTTACTAGCACTGCAGATAGATTAAGCTATTTAAGAGCATTGGCTATTAACACCCTAATTACAGAAGCAGTGGCGATTTTTCTGGAAAACGAAGAGGCAATCCTAAAAGGAGAATTTCATGAAGCCCTATTTGATAAAAGCAGTTATGAAGCCCAGATCAAGGATATCATTAAAATTTCAGTAGAAAAAATATATCAAAGTGAAGAAGTAATCAATAAAGAGATTGCAGGCTACAAAATGCTTTCTCATTTATTAGATACATACACCGGGGCTTTTCTACCAGAATCTGTCGAACAAGAAGATTCTAACTATAATAATTTGGTAAGAAAATCGGTTCCAAAATTAAAAATTCGGGAGGGGCAATCTGTTTACGAAACGCTAATGCAGCTTTGTTCTTATACTGCTTCTTTAACCGATGGAATTACAGTAGCTTCATTTGAAAAATATAAAGGTTTAAAAATATAATTTTCAGATTTAAAATGAAACTTCATAATTACGAAATCAAAGTAGAATGGACAGGGAATCTTGGTAAAGGAACCCAAGATTATAAAGCGTTTACAAGAGATCATGTGATTTCGGGAGAGAATAAATCAGCTTTCATTGAAGGCTCTTCTGACCCCTCGTTTTTAGGAGATAAATCCAGATATAATCCAGAAGAACTATTGGTTTCTTCTATTTCATCTTGCCACATGCTTTGGTATTTACATTTATGTGCGGTAAATAAGATCGTAGTGATTAGTTATGTAGATAGTGCCACCGGAACCATGGAAGAACAAGCTAATGGAAGTGGTAGGTTTAAGGAAGTAATATTAAATCCTACTATTATTATCAAGAACAGCGATAAAATCAATAGAGCTCAGGAACTACATCCCGAAGCTAATAAAATGTGCTTTATTGCTAATTCCTGTAATTTTCCGATTATGCATCATGCTAAAATAACAAGCGAAGACTAACCAAATTAGCTAAAACTCGTACATCACTCCAACTCCCAGTAATTGTTTAAACTGAATTTTTGGCCCTAAGGTTTCTAGAGTGCCATCATCATTGGTATCTTCCTTAAATTTTACATCATCGTCGTAAATAAGATGGGAGCCAATATTAGCTTTTACAAATTCATTGACCACCAAATTCAATTTTAACTCCCAATCCACATCTATATTTCCAAATTTATTAAGATAATCTGTATAAAAACTTATCTGATTATCTAGATTCACATTGGTAAAAACTTCTTTACTAAAACTACTAGTAAGAAGAATTCCAACCTCCGTTCGCACATTCTCCCCTTTAGTAATAATATTTCCAATACTATCGCGAACAGCCGGAGTTACCCCAAACATACCTTCGTTTGCCAAACGCTGATCTAAAACAAAAGTAGATTTATCGGTTAAAGGAGAAAGGTATACTGTAAGATCTTCATTAGGAGTAGAATATTCTGCACCTACTCCTAAAAATATATAACCAGGAGCCATAAAACTGGAGATAGACTTATCTCGCTGCGGATATTTATATCCGTTTGCAAACTGGGTTTTAAAATTGAATTTTGCGGAATATCTAAAATTAGAAGTGGAATCTCTACGATATCCATAAGTGGAATTCAAGGAAATCTCGTCGTCTGTTTTTCGAACTTTCCTCCCATCTTGAGCATTAAGTCCGTATCTGATGGTTGCTGAAGTCTTCCAAAGCAAAAGGTCTTTTTGAAACTTTCGCTCGAAATTACCATAGAATAAGGCCGAAACCGAATTATTTCCACCGGCATTCCAATTTACAAAAGCTACTTCGCTAAGATTTACTCCCAAAGAATTCTTTATAGACCATGGCATCACAAGGTTTTGATCCTCTTTCTTAATAGAATCATTTCTTGTACTATCTACAGAGGTGGTGTCTGATAAGGATTTTGGTAAAAGACTAGCAAAGGAGTTTGAAATCGAGAAAATTAAAATTAATAAAAAGGAGAGAATCGAGGTAAATTTCATTCGTAAAGGCTAAACTATTTATTTAAAAGACTTTTAATGGTATTGGCTATACTTTGAACGTCTAATTTTACGATTTCATATAATTCCTTCATACTTCCTTGTTCTATAAAATTATCTGGAATGCCTAAACACTTCACTTTACATTCATAATTATGTTTTGCAGCAAACTCTAAAACTGCACTTCCAAATCCACCAGATAGTGCCCCTTCCTCAACGGTAATAACCTGTTTGAAATTGGAGAATATTTCATGAAGCATCACCTCATCTAAAGGCTTTATAAACCCACCATCATAATGCGCTACTTTATCATTTGCTTCAGCCAAAATAATAGCTTTTTTAACATTTTCAGCAATACTGCCTATACTTAGAATAGCGAGATCGCTTCCTTCATTCAGCATTGCTCCCTTTCCAATTTCTATCCTTCTAAATTCTTGCTTCCAATCTAGACGAACTCCTCTTCCGCGAGGATAGCGAATTGCAATAGGTCCAGTTAATCCTTCCAACTGTACTGTGTATAATAAGTTGCGTAATTCCACCTCATCTCTTGGCGCAGCAATCATTAAATTAGGAATACATCTTAAGTAAGAAATATCAAAAACGCCGTGATGGGTGGCACCATCTTCTCCTACCAATCCTGCTCTATCCAAACAAAAGATCACTGGTAGTTTTTGCAAGGCTACATCGTGGATTACTTGATCGTAAGCACGTTGTAAAAAAGTGGAATAAATAGCACAGTATACTATAAAGCCTTGAGTAGCCATTCCCGCAGCAAGAGTTACCGCATGCTGTTCGGCTATTCCAACATCGAAAGCTCTTTCCGGAAAAGCTTCCATCATATATTTTAAGGAACTCCCTGTTGGCATCGCCGGAGTGATTCCTATAATTTTCTCATTCTTTTCGGCTAATTCTACTAAAGTCAGTCCAAAAACATCTTGATATTTTAACGGTAATCCTTCAGAATTTGAGGGAATCAATTCACCTGTTTCAGGAGTAAATTTTCCGGGGGCATGATATTTTACCTGATCTTCTTCCGCTTTTTTTAGCCCCTTTCCCTTAGTAGTAATTACATGAAGGAATTTAGGACCTTCAATATTTTTTAATTTATCAAAAATTTCCAATAAACCCTTAATATCATGACCATCCGCTGGACCAAAATAGTTAAAATTTAAAGCTTCAATAATATTATCTTGAGAAGGTTTATGCCCTACTTTAGCTTTGGTTAGATATTGTTTTAATGCTCCCACACTAGGGTCTATACCAATAGCATTATCATTTAAAATCACTAACAAGTTAGCATCAGTAACCCCCGCATGATTCAAGCCTTCAAAAGCCATCCCGCTTGCGATAGAAGCATCTCCAACTACGGCAATATGCTGTTTATGGTTATCTCCTTTAAGCTTAGAAGCAATTGCCATTCCCAGTGCCGCCGAAATCGCCGTAGAGGAATGTCCTACCCCAAAAGTGTCATATCCGCTTTCAGATCTTTTAGGGAAGCCGCTTAAGCCATGTAATTGTCTGTTGGTATGAAATATATCTCTTCTGCCAGTAAGTATCTTATGCCCATAAGCTTGATGACCCACGTCCCAAACCAAAAGGTCATCGGGAGTATTAAAAGCATAATGAAGGGCAATAGTTAGCTCTACCACACCTAGACTGGCTCCTAAATGTCCCTCTTTAGTGGCCACGATATCTATAATGAATTTCCGAAGTTCCTTTGCCAGAACAGGTAATTCTTCCTTAGAAAGTTTGCGTAGATCTAATGGGGAATCAATATTGTTTAAAATACTTTTTTCCATGGAAAGCAAAGGTACATTTTGAATTTGTATTTTTGGATATGCAAATGATTTTTGACGACGAGTATTTTATGCGAAAAGCCTTAGATGAGGCTAATTACGCATATGAAAAAGGAGAGATTCCTGTAGGTGTGGTGATTGTAATTAATCAGCAAATCATAGCTCGGGGCCATAACCTTACCGAAATGCTGAACGACGTAACCGCACATGCCGAAATGCAGGCCATCACTGCTGCTGCTAATTTCCTTGGAGGAAAATACTTAAAAGATTGCACGATGTACGTGACTTTAGAACCCTGCCAGATGTGTGCAGGCGCCTTGTATTGGAGTCAGCTTTCTAATCTGGTCTTTGCGGCTACAGACCATGAACGCGGCTATAGAAAAATAGGCGGGCAACTGCATCCAAAAACCACAGTGAAAAGTGGAATTATGGAAGAAGAGGCTTCCAAACTCTTAAAACGTTTCTTTATTGAACGTAGGAATTTGAATTAGATCCTTCGACAAGCTCAGGATGACACCTCAAAACAATAATAGAAATAAGGACAGGTTAATAAAATTTTATTGTCTCTTCGTCCCGATAACTATCGGGAGGAGTCGAGAAGTCTTTTATCTGATGTCATGAATTCATTGAAATTCTTCAGTTCACAAAGTTTCCTTCAGAATGACAATTCTGTTTTATTGTCATTCCGACGAAGGAGGAAATCTCTTAAATTTCTAATTAATTAACTTCAATGAGATCCTTCGACAAGCTCAGGATGACATACTTCTAGTTTACCACCTTTTTAGCTGCTTCAGGAATATCCCACATATCTTCTAACTCTTCTAAAGTTTTCCCTTTAGTTTCAGGGATATATTTATAAGTAAAGATTATAATTCCTAAGATGAATACCGAAAATATGAAATAAGGCAAGGATCCATTCCAAAAATCACCTTCATTAATTTTACTTTCAGCAACCATCGGGAAAGATTGGGTCACCAGATAGTTTGCTGCCCATTGTGCTGCTACGGCTATAGACATTGCTGTACTTCTTATACTGTTTGGGAACATTTCTGAAAGTATCACCCAAACCACGGGCCCCATGGACATTGCAAAAGAGGCAATAAATAGTAGCACCCCAATTAAAGAAAGTAACCCAACTGAATTGGTCATTAAAGTTCCTCCTAATAGTAGGAAACCTGCTAACATTCCTACAGCACCAATATATAAAAGGGGTTTTCTACCTAATTTATCTACGGTGGCCATTGCAACAAAAGTGAATAATAAATTGATTCCTGCTAATAAAACCTGTTGAAGCAATACATCTTCTTTTCCAAAACCTAAGGCTTTTTCGAAGATATCGGCTCCATAATAAAGTACTGCATTAATCCCTGTAAATTGTTGCAACATAGACAACACGGTACCTATTGCAATGATTGCAAAAATCCCTTTTGCGAAAATATTCAGCTTCAATTTATGTTGATCTTTTTGAATCGATTTCTCTATTTCCTTTATTTCTATTTGTGCAACCTCAGCACCATGAATACGGGTAAGTACTTTTAAAGCATCCGATTTTAATCCTTTTATCGCTAGCCATCTTGGACTTTTAGGCACGAAGAATAATAACACTAAAAATGATAAACTTGGTATCAATTCAGACCAGAACATCGTTCTCCATCCATCCTGTATATTTTCTGCTTCTGTAGCACTATTCCCAATAAAATAGGTTGCCAAGAAAACCACAAAAAATCCAACTACGATCGCGAGTTGGTAGTAAGTTACTAAGGTTCCTCTAATTTTTGCCGGTGCAATTTCAGCAATATAAGTAGGTGCATTCATAGATGCGATCCCTATTCCAAGTCCTCCGATGATTCTGAATACAACCAATAAACTTACCGATTCTGGTAGAAATGCAGGTAATCCTGAACCCCAGGCGGAAAGTGAAAATAATACTGCGGAAATTATCAACGAATATTTTCTACCTATTCCTTTACTAAGTGGTCCTGCCACAATTGCTCCAACAAAACATCCTATTAAAGCACTACCAACAACCCAACCTTTCATCCCTGCATCCAAATCGAAATACTGACTGAAATAATATTGAGAGCCATTGATTACTCCGGTATCATACCCAAAAAGCAATCCACCTAAGGCGGATACGATAGTGATTAAAATTAGAAATGTTTGGTTTTTCATTTGTTAGGAATTAGATCTTATTATATCGAAAGTAATTAATTTAAATCTATAATTTGGTAACCTTGATGTAATCTACATAAAGTTTTTGTGGTAATGCAGTATCATCTACAACTGCACCCCCTAAATTTCCACCAACCGCAAGATTGATCAGGAAATAAAAAGGTTTATTAAAAGGATAGTGCTTGTCATCATATTCTTTAGGAACAAAAGTGTACAAAAGGACATTATCTACATAAAATTTAATGTTTTCCTTACTCCAGTCTGCTCTAAACAAATGAAATCCGTCCTCAATACCTTCAATTTTTGTCTTCTTGGTATTAATAGTGTTTCCGTGACTAGCAGGTGTATGTAGCGATGTAAAAACTCTACCTGGTTCCTTACCTACATATTCCATAATATCTATTTCTCCAGATGCAGGCCAACCCACTTCATATACATCTGCTCCCAACATCCATAGTGCAGGCCAAAAGCCTTTTCCTGTTGCTAGCTTGGCCCTTACCTCAATACTTCCATATTGAAATTCTACTTTATTTTTGGTATTTATTTTTCCTGAAAAATATTGATTTCCTTTCTTAACAGCAGTTATTACAAGGTTTCCGTTCTCAACTTTTACATAATCTCTGCTGTAGATTTGAAGCTCATTATTTCCCCAACCACAAAGATCTGGACAGCCATCTCCCTCCTCATAACTCCAATTTTCCATGTTTAAAGAATCTCCATCAAAATTATCCTGAAAAATTTTTGGAGCACAAGAAGTAAACGTCAAAAAACTTAAAAGAAGAAGAGTTACTTTATAATTCATTTTCTAAATGGGTTTAGTGTTTAAAGCTAAACTTTGTGGTTTTTAGATCTATGGAATTTCCTCCAATAAAAACATTAAAATCGCCATCTTCAACTTCCCGTTTCCTATTAGCTGTATAGAATTCTAACATTTTTGGAGTGATAGGGAATGAAACTGTACGAGTTTCTCCTGTTTCTAATTCTACTAATTGAAAGCCTTTTAATTCTTTTACAGGTCTGGTTCTACTTCCAACGACATCCTGAAGATACAATTGTACAACTTCTTTTCCCTTTACTTTCCCTGTATTTGTAATCTTGACTTCAGCTAATATCTGTCCGTCTAAATTCATCTCACTTCCAGAAAGCTCTATGTCTCCATATTCAAACTGAGTATAACTTAACCCGAAGCCAAATGGATACAGCGCATCTTTCTTTACATCGGTATAATGAGAATAAGTTACATGCTGCTCATTCCAAGGTCTTCCTGTATTCTTCTGGTTGTAGTATAAAGGTTCCTGTCCAACTAATCTAGGAAAAGAGACCGGTAATTTTCCTGAAGGATTATACTTTCCGAAAAGAACGTCTGCTATTGCATTTCCACTTTCCGATCCTAATTGCCAGGCTACTACAATCGCAGGAATGTTTTCTGAAGCCCACGAGATTTCCATTGGTCTTCCATTAATTAGAACCAATACAATATTGTTATTCACTTTTTTAATTTCTGCTAGCAATTCTTGTTGAAGCCCAGCTAAACCAATTTTTGCTTGACTTCTACCTTCTCCAGATTGGAAAGCATCTTCTCCCAAAACCATCACTACCATTTCTGAGGTTTTTGCCAATTCTATAGCCTCTTTAAATTGAGATTTATCTGAGTTATTGATCTCCAAAGGCAGTAAAAAAGAGCGTTCACTGATTCCTAATGAGGTACCTAAAGCATAATTGACTTGTGTGTTTTTACCCACTGCATTTTTGATCCCTTCTACTACTGAAATTGCCGAATTTGATTCTCCCTGTGCTCTCCAATTTCCAATTGGGGTATCCTTATCATTCGCTAGTGGACCAATAACCGCTATAGATTTTATAGAAGGTTTAATTGGTAAAAGTTCATTTTTATTTTTAAGCAGCACTATAGATTTAGCAGCAATTTCCCGAGCGGCTTTTCTATGTTCTTCAAAAGAGATGTTTTTTGCCACCTCAGGATTCGAATATTTATAAGGATCGTCAAAAAGCCCTAATTTAAATTTCACTCTTAGTACACGTTTTACAGCATCGTCAACTAATGCTTCATCCACACTGCCTTCCTTTACTAATTCGGCTAAACTAGATTCGTAGGCACCACCTTCCATATCCATATCGCTCCCTGCATTTATAGCAATTTCTGAAGCATGTTTTTTATCTTTTGCAATTCCATGATAGATCATCTCTGGAATAGAAGCCCAATCTGAAACCATAAATCCTCTCCAATTCCAATCTCCTTTCAGAATGTCTCGTTGCAAATATTTATTCCCAGTAGAGGGGATTCCATCTATTTCATTAAAAGAATTCATAAAGGTAGCAACTCCAGCCTCAGCTGCAGCTTTGAACGGCGGAAGTACTGTATTATGTAATTCGTTTTCACCTAAATTCACCGTGTTATAATCTCTACCTGCTTCTGCAAAACCATAACCTGCAAAATGTTTTGCCGTGGCTGCGATAGTTAGGTTGTCTGAAAGATCATCTCCCTGATATCCTTTAATTTTTGCGACTCCTACAAGAGAAGTTAAATAAGGATCTTCTCCGGAGCTCTCCATTATTCTTCCCCACCTAGCATCTCTGGAGACATCTATCATAGGGGAGAATGTCCAGTTTACACCATTGGCAACAGATTCTATTGCTGCAATTCGAGCCGATCTTTCCATGGCTTCCAGATCCCAACTGGCGGTTTCGCCTAGAGGTACAGGAAAAATGGTTTTGTATCCATGAATTACATCATATCCAAAAATCAGAGGGATTTTCATTCTGGAATTTTCCATAACCAATTTTTGTGCTTCTCTAGTCCCTTCCACAGAATAAACGTTGAGCATGGAACCAACCAATCCTTTTTTAAGATTATCCTCCTTCTCCTTACTATTCATTTCTGAAGCTGGACCGGTAAGATCCCAACTGCCATTATATTGGACTAATTGTCCAACTTTTTCTTCAAGCGTCATCATAGATAATACAGAATCTATCTTGACTTCTACATTCTCTATAGAGCTTGGTATTGTTGAATTTTGAGCATTCCCAGTAACAAAACTGATTAAAAGGATAATAAAATATAATATTGATTTCTTCATTCTAAACAATTAAATATCTAGAGGAGATACCTCCTCTAGATATTATTAGCTAATTCTAAACCTATTGATAAACCCTTATATAATCTACCTCCATTGTTGATTCCTGAAATGCAGGATCTATATCCCCACCGAATCCGCCTCCCATGGCTACATTCATTATTAGGAAGAAATCTTTATTAAAAGGTAAGGAGTCATCGTTTGTGAAAGTAAAGAACTCTACTCCATCCAGTAAAAAGATAATATTATCCTGAGTCCATTCTACAGAATAGGTATGGAATTCTGAAGATGCATTTTGGATGGGAGTACTATCAAATACTGCATTACTTCCAAAATTTTCTGGAAAGTGAAGTGCAGATGAGATCTCATTTGGATTATTACCTACCCATTCCATAATATCAATCTCGCCTGTTTCAGGCCAGCCCACTACATCAAAATTAGCACCTAACATCCATATTGCGGGCCATGTACCTCCACCTTCAGGTAATTTAGCTCTGGCTTCAACTCTTCCGAATGTAAATTCATAATTATCCTGAGTAGTAATTCGTCCAGAAGTAAAATCAAATCCGCTTTCAGCTTCACGCCTTGCAGTAATTACAAGATTTCCATCTTGTACTTTCACATTATCTTCGGTGTAGTACTGAACTTCTCCATTCCCCCAACCATTGGTTCCATTACCAATTTCATAATTCCAGGTATCTGTATCTAAAGTATCACCGTCAAAATCATCTGAAAATACCAAGTTTGTAAATTCACTCTCGAAACCTTGTTCTCCTCCATTACCATCGGTTACTATCGAACCATCGGGCGAAGTAGTAAGAATAAGATACCATACTAGGAAATTATCGTTACCCTGAACAGCACGTAGAACCAGTTTATTTTCATCAATTGATAAAACTTCATATTGACTTTGGCCAATATAATAGCTTACAAATCCATCGCCTGCTATATCTAACACCGTTCCCGTAGATAAATTCTGAGAAATACCAGAAGTTGCAGGAGCGAGTGACAATGGCACTGTACCAGTAGAGTTGAAATCAAGACATTCATCTACAAATTGTTCCCCATTTCCACCAAACTCCAAGGTAAATTGCCAGTTAAAGAAGGTTACTCCGAAATTTTCGTATTCGTATACGATCTCATCATTTGCATTTAAGCTAAAAGTCATTTTATCGTCATAGAAACAGTCAGGTCCAAAACCAGGAGCACCCGAAAAGAATCCACCTCCGTCAACTATTGGACCATCATCGTTTACATTCTGACCAACACCCAAATGCCCTGCTACCTGTGAGGCTATATACCAAGTCTTAGAACTGCCTCCAGTAAGAAATTGTTTTGTTTCAGGATCGTTAAAGTCACTTCTAACCTCAACTTCTAAAGACTTAGAGCTGCTCACTCCTCCTTTTCCAAAGGCAATTACGGTTACCAAATATTTATTTAAACCTACTCGAGTAAAGCGCTTAACAACTTCACCTTCTGCAGAAAATGCGGTGGTTCCATCACTAAATATATACTTATAAGTTAATGCATCATTTGCCGTAGCCTGAAACTTTACTTCTCCAGAACCATCATCGCTAATTTCTGTGGTAACCTGAAGATTGGAAGGTACAAGAATAGTCCCTAGCGTAAGATCATCGTCCTGGCAGCTGGAAAACAGCACGACAATTGCCAATAAGCTAAATATTATTTTAAAGTATTTCATAGTTTATTTTTTTCCTAGTTATGGAAGTACAAATTATCAATATAAAAAGCACCTCCATTATTTGGCTGAACATCAAATTTGATTTGAAACACATCGCTTATGTCGAGTCCCTGACTGGTAAATTCAGATAGTGGTATTTCAATACTGTTCCATTGGTTTGGTGTAACATCCAGGGTCACTGATTTTTCTCCTGTACTACTGATAAGAAAAAATGGAATTGAGGAATAATCTCCAGACCAAACATCAATATGTATTATACTATAAACTGTGGCATCCACATTTTCACCAAAATCAATTCCCTGATAATTAGCATTGCTATATTTTATAAAATTATTTCCGTCTATAGTGACCATTTCATAGGTTGTGGATTGACCCCAATCTGGATTGTAATTTATACTCGCTGGGTCTGTATATGCATCACTAAATATTGATTTTACATCCCCTTCATCCAAAGTGGGAGTCGGTGCTGCTGAAGTTGGATCAGTTGAACTACCTCCAGATGTTGAGGCATTCAATGTAACATTATCAAAATAAGCAACGTTGTCCTGTGTTCTGCTATCATTAAAATCCGGAAAAACAACAAGACCTGTGATATCTGTATTATTAGGATTACCAATTACTCCTGAGAAATCGAAAGTAAGCTCTTCCCATTCATTGGTTTTGGTATTGGCCACTTTAATCTCTCCGGTAGATCCACCGGTTCCATTTTCAAACTTGATCCCTACATCACTAATTACAGATTTCCAAACTAAAATCTTAACTGTGCTATTAGATGCACTTAAGGTGAAAGGAGTTTCCAGTTGGGTGATCGTACCTGCGAAAGGTTGACCAGCTTGTCTTGCAGTAAACTTTGCAACAGTAGCAGAGGTGTTAGCTCCACTTGCATCTGGATTAGAAATAATCTCTAAAGCTGGATTGTCTACATTTTCGAAAACTGACCAATTTGCAGCCGCACCACCATTTGCAGCAGTTTCGAAATTTACAGGAAAGCTTGTTTTAGTGCTTGCAGATCCCCCACCAGTTCCATCACTATCAGATTGTGCGATATCGTCTATGTAGAATGTACCCGCAGTAGTACCCGAAAAGTCTAAAAATATTGAAAACGAATCATATTGTCCTGTTGGAACAAAAGCTTGTCCATTTTCTGGATCTCCTTCAACAAAACTTTTTCTAGCTTCAGTTGCGAAATTAAAGGTCAATTCTTCCCATCCTGTTCCTCCATGTTCTAATTCTACTTCATTAGCTCTTTCTCCATTTACACCAGTTTCTAACTTAAATAAAACCGGGTACGCGATTTCAGAATAAACCTTCATGGTAATAGTTTTATTAGTACCAGAAAAGTCAATAGCTTCATCAAGAACGACTGTTAATGCTTCGAATGCACTACCTGTATTGGTAAGCGAACCAACCTTTGTATCAGTCGAATTAATACCAGATTGGTTTGGATTAGTTACCACTTCAAAAGCAACACCACTGGTTGCTGAAGCATATGCTACAGATCCGTCAAAATCTATTGGTAACTTTAATGGATCTGTTGAAGATGATTCCTGTGCGATATCGTCGAAATAGAAAGTACCTGCCGTGGTTTCGCCAATTTCAACAAATAAAACTAGTGTG
>Ga0209309_10003853_pt1 | contig 12694 bp, 9 predicted proteins | sample COGITO_mtgs_1204_2_FD_184807 | JGI IMG/M metagenome (GOLD analysis project Ga0209309, IMG submission 184807) | Pelagic marine microbial communities from North Sea - COGITO_mtgs_120412 (SPAdes) (version 2) | ecosystem: Environmental > Aquatic > Marine > Epipelagic ...
GTGCAAAAGCATCGTTAAGAATTTTGAAGTTTGAATTTTCTCCATTTTCTATTTTAACAAATAGCCGATTCTTACGAACAAAACCAGAGAAAGCTTCTGGTGGCATTTGGTTTAAAGAAAACATGGGCTCTTCTTGCGGAAGCCCATCTACAGGGGCAGCAAGCGATTTTCTTAAGGCTTCACCAATGGAGCCTTCCCACATATTATTATCTATTACTACAGAGATATTATTGATGTTCCCAGAAGATGTGGTTAGTATAGCTTGGCTATTTTTTTCTGTGTCTTGGCAACCAACAAATAATAAAGAGATAAATAAACTTAGGAATACAAAATTCTTCATAATTAAATTTTAAATAAATTCTAGCTCCCAGATAGTTTAAGCTTCATACCGGGTTTTAGCGTAGTATTGGAAATACTATTCCATGACCGCAAATTTTGTACCGTTATGCCTGGGAACTTTTGAGAAATGCTCCAAAGAGAATCTCCGCTCCTAACTGTATATATTCTTGCTGAAGTTGAAGGTTTAGAACTGCTAACAGTAGGTTTTGCTACAGATACAGATTTGGTAGGATAAATTGTAAGATATTGTCCAACTCTTAAATTGTTACTTCTTAAACTATTCCACCTTTTAATACTGCTTACTCCTACCCCATATCTAGATGCTATTCGCCCTAAGTAATCTCCGCTTTTCACTCTATATCTTACTTTATCCTCTGCTTCAGTAAATCTTGGCAAAGTCTTTTCCTTTTCTGCTATTTCAGATTTAGCGAAATTATAGATCGTCTCTTCGTTATTTACAAATAAGCCTACACCATTTCTAGGTAACCTTAAAGCATATGCTTCATTTTTAACAAAAGGAATTATATCCAATTTATAACTTGGGTTCAAAAACTGAAGCATTTCCTTATCTACACCAGACACTTTTGTAATCTGATCGAAAGTCAACATCTGTTTTACGTGAATAGTATCGGTGTCAAAAAAAGCAACATCTGGCCTGTTAGGCTGAAAATCGTGTTCTTTAGCATATTCAAATAGATAAAGAGTAGCTAAAAATGCTGGTACATAACCAGCTGTTTCACGTGGAAGGTAATTTCTTAAAGCCCAATAATTGGTAGAGCCACCACTTCTTCTAATTGCTTTTGAAACATTTCCAGGTCCGGAATTGTAAGATGCCAACACCATATCCCAATCCCCAAAAGTTTTATATAAACTCGCTAAGTATTGTGCCGCGGCTTCGGTAGCCATAATAGGATCCATCCGTTCATCTACATAAGAGCTAACATCCAGTCCATGCATTTTACCTGTTGCAAACATGAATTGCCATAATCCCGTTGCACCAACTCTAGATTTTGCTTTTGGATTAAGTGCCGACTCTACAATTGCCAAATACTTTATCTCTAAAGGAACATCGTATCTATCCAGTTGCTGCTCGAACATTGGGAAATAATATTCACTTAGCGCCATAAGGCGTTCCATAGACTTTTTATTACGTTTCAGGTAAGATTTAATTACACTTTCCAGAATAGGATTGTATTCAACATTAAAAGGTGTGCGAGCGTTTAGTCTTGCCAATCTAGCTTTTAAAGTGTCCGTAGGTAATTCTTTATAAACAACTTCAGAATAATCCTGTTTAAGGATTTCCTCTTGCATCTCTTCATAAAGATCTGAATTCAACAATTCGTTTTTCCAAACCGAATCTATTGTAGCAGCATGAGGCAGATCTTTAAGGTCCTGGATAGAATTCTTGTTTATTTTTGCTGAAATTGGTAACCGATCCTTAAATTCTGGATCTGGACTTTTTAATTCAATTTTAGCGGTATCAGATTTTTTAAATACCTGTACTCTAAAATTTGCTTTTTCAGCTTTATCTATTATTTTATTGGTTTTTTTTACTGGAGTTTTTTGCGCCATTAAGCCAAAGCAAATAAACAACATTAAAAGTGTAGCTATCTTTTTCATATTTCTAAATCTATGATACACAAAACGTTCATTATTCTAATTTCGTGCTTAATCTTGAGAAATCGCTTTAATTCCAGGCAAAATTTTACCTTCTAGCATCTCTAGCATCGCTCCACCTCCCGTAGACACGTAACTTACTTCATTTTCTAAGTTGAATTTTTTAACCGCAGCCACAGAGTCTCCTCCTCCAACTAAAGAAAAAGCCCCATTTTTAGTTGCTTTACCAATAGCTTGCCCTATTTTTTTTGTTCCTTCTGAAAACGCATCCATTTCAAAAACTCCCACCGGTCCATTCCAAAGGATCGTTTTAGATTTTAGGATTATTTCAGAAAATAGATCTATAGATCTTGGTCCTGCATCTAGCCCCATCCAGCCATCTGGAATATCATCTATTGGACACACATCTATATTCGCCATTTCAGAAAAACTATCAGCAATAATACTATCTACAGGCAAATGAATTTCTACTCCTTTTTTAGATGCTTTTTTTAATATCTCTAAGGCAAGTTCCTGTTTATCGTCTTCTACCAAAGAACTACCTATTTTACCGCCTTGTGCTTTTATAAAGGTAAATGCCATTCCTCCACCAATAATTAGATGGTCTATCTTATCTAAAATATTTTCGATCACTGTGATCTTAGAAGAAACTTTTGCTCCTCCAATAATAGCGGTGACGGGCTTTTCGGCAGAATTTAAAACTTTATTTAAGCTTTCTATTTCCTGCTTTAGAAGATAACCAAAACACTTTTCGTCGAAATATTTAGCAATCACTGTTGTAGAAGCATGGGCTCTATGGGCAGTACCAAAAGCATCATTTATATAAATATCACCTAAACGTGATAATTGCTCTGCAAAATCTGAGTTCCCTTCGGTTTCTTCAGAATGATATCTTAAATTCTCCAATAATAGAATTTCTCCGGGCTTCAGTTCTTTTGCAGCATTTTCTGCTACTTCGCCTACACAATCGTTCACAAATTTTGTTTCTACACCCATAATTTCAGAAACCTTAGAAACTATTTGTTGCAAAGAGAATTTAGCCTCTTTGTTTTCTGGTCTTCCAAGATGTGTCATTAAAATTACACTTCCACCATCTTCAAGAACTTTTAAAATAGTGGGTTTAGCTGCTTCTATCCTTGTACTGTCGGTTACATTTCCATCTTCATCTAAAGGAACATTAAAATCTACCCGGATAAGGGCCTTTTTATCTTTAAAATTGTAGTCGTCTACTGTTTTCATGTGCAATGTGTATCGTACAAATATAATTTTTTCTAAAGATATAAAGTGAAGATTAATTTTATCTTTGCCTATGCTTTTTTCTGAAGTTTTAGGGTTACCCCACATTAAGAATCATTTAACTACAACGGCAGACAGGGGCCGTATTCCGCATGCGCAATTATTTGTCGGGAATAACGGTAGCGGATTATTGCCCATGGCAATTGCTTATGCCCAGTATATTTTATGTGGAAATACCAATTCCGAGAATACTGCAGGGAATTCTGCTTGTAATTTAAAATTCAATCATCTTTCTCATCCCGATCTTCATTTTGCATTTCCGGTAGCTACCAACGATAAAATAAAATCGCACCCTGTTTCTAATCATTTTTTGGAATCTTGGAGAGCTTTTATTAAAAACAACCCATATGGTAGCTTGTTTGATTGGTATCAAGAAATTGGAATAGAGAACAAACAAGGTCAAATAGGTGTAGACGAAGCGCAAGAAATTGTTAAGTCGTTATCTTTAAAATCTTACGAGGGCGGTTATAAAGTGATGTTGATTTGGATGGCAGACAAAATGAATGCTGCCAGTTCTAATAAATTGTTGAAGTTAATTGAAGAGCCACCCAATAAAACACTTTTCATCCTAATTGCTGAAGATGAGGAACAAATAATTCAGACTATAAAATCGAGGTGCCAGATCCTTAGGTTCCCCCCTCTTTCTGAAAATGTGATTGCTGAAAAGTTAGCCGAAGAGCAAAAGATTGATGCTTCCACTGCCAAAAAAATTGCTATTCAAGCTAATGGAAGTTATTCCCAAGCGCAACATATCCTTAAGAATGATTCCGGAGACGAACAGTTTGAAAATTGGTTTATTACTTGGGTTAGAACTGCCTTTAAAGCAAAAGGAAATAAAGCTTCTATTTTAGAGCTAATAGCTTGGAGCGATATAATTGCTGCTGCCGGGAGAGAGACTCAAAAAAGTTTTCTGCATTACTGTCTGGATTTCTTTAGGCAAGCATTAGTATATAATTATCAAGCAAAAGAATTGGTGTATCTGCAGCCTAAAACTGAAAATTTTAAACTTGAAAAGTTTGCACCTTTTATAACCGGAGCAAATATTATAGATATCACAACAGAGTTAGAAGATGCCATTTATCATATAGAACGAAATGGAAATGCCAAGATTATACTTACAGATTTATCAATTAAATTAACAAGATTAATTCATAAAAAAACAGCCTAAAATATGGAAAACCTAACGAATTATATTACCGAAATTCTAATTTCAATTTTTATTGTAATTACTTTTTTGCAATCTGGGCTAGATAAAATTACCGACTGGGAAGGAAATATAGGATGGTTAAAAGGTCACTTTTCAAAAACATTTCTAGCTGGCCAAGTCCCTTTCATGGTTGGGATAATTTTGATCTTAGAAGTATTGGCAGGTCTTATGGCGTTAGTAGGAATATTTTTTATTGTTATTAGTGGCAAAACAGATATTGCTCTTTACGCACATATTCTAGCAGCAATAACGCTCTTAATGTTATTATTTGGGCAACGAGTTGCTAAAGACTACGCAGGGGCTTTTACAATTGTTGGATATTTTGTGGTTGTGATTTTAGGAGTTACTCTATTATCTTAAAAAGAAACCTTCATTGAGAGTTTAATTCCCCGAGGCTTGTCTCGAATTTTTAAGAGTATTTTCCAATTGATACCGCTTGGGCTTGCCCCGTGGTTCTTGATTTAAATTAAAAAAGCATCAACCTTTATAAAGATTGATGCTTTTTTGTTTTAAAGAATTAGATAATTCTTATTTCTTGTAGCTTTCGTTTAATTTTTCAAGAATTTCTTCCGTGATATCTAAACCATCTTTTGCATACATAATGTTTGCAGATTCATTAGATCCAAAGATATATGTATAATCATTCTCTTTTCCGTATTCCTTTACGTATTCTTTCACTTTCGTAACTATAGAGTCTATAACAACATCACTTTCCTGACGCAGTTGGTTTCCCATCATTTGTTGTTGTTGTTGGATGGTTTGTTGCTTAGCCATTAACTCTTGCTCTTTTTCTTGTCTTTGTGCTGTAGACATACCATTCATGCTTGCTTGGTATTCCTGTACTTCTTTCTGAAAGCTTTGAGCTAAAGAATCAAGTTGTGTTTTAACTTTATCAGACTTAGAAGTAAATTCTTCTTCCACTTCTTTCATTTCGCGATACTCCTTAATAATTTTAGTAGTATCTACATAAGCTGTTTTTTGTTCAGTACAACTTGTAAGTCCAGCTGCAATTAAAAAAACCAATAATAACTTCTTCATAATTTTAATTTTGTTTGCCGCAAAAGTAGTGAAGTAAATTTTGAAAAAATAAAAATTTATTAATCAAGCTGCACTATAATAAAATATTATGATTCATAAGCCTTAAATAGAATATGTCGATAAAAAACGAAGCAATTTAAGCTGCTATCAATCGATTTCCGGATAAATAATAATGCTAATAGCTGTCAAGAATAAAATCTTAGCTTAAAACAGCTTAAAAATCGTTTTTAGTTAGATTTTCGATAGAAATAAGCAATAGAAGAATACTCTAAGCTGTTTTTAGCTTTTAAATTAGATTTGAATCCAATATAAAGCGCTTTTAAGAAATTGCTCTTTCCAGTCTTATATTTTTCAGAAAGCAAACTCACATAATAAGAATCAAACATCAAGGGTTTTTCTTCTACTTTACTAAAAGAAGTACTTGCAAAAAGTTTTTGAAAGCTATTTCTGGAAAAATGCCATAAGTGTCTTGGCACATCGTAAGCAGCCCAAAATTCTTTGTAAAAATTTGCATCGAAACTTTTAAAGTTTGGAACTGCAATAATTAACAAGCCGTCCTTTTTTAATAATTGCTCCAACTCTATAATTTGATTTTTCAAATCGTACACATGTTCAAAAACATGCCACATGGTAATTACATCAAATTTTTCCGCTTTAAAATTAGATGAATCTCCTACCAATTTTAAGCCTTTTTCTTTTGCTAATTTTCTTGCTTCTTCATTAGGTTCTATCCCCTTAACTTTCCAGCCTTTTGTTTTTGCTTGGCGTAAAAACTCTCCAGTCCCCGCTCCAATATCTAAAAGTTTTCCTTTCTCAGGAAAATATTTCCCAATCCAATTTAACTTTTTAGCAAGCATCCTTTTTTTGATTTGCTGATAAACTTTATCTGTGATAGAATTTTTAGAATCGGTATGAGAAATATATTTCTCACTTTTATAATAGTTAGGTAATTTTTCTAGATCTGGTTTTGGAGTGGTAATTAGAAGATCATTTTCAGTATCTAAAATAAGCTGAAATTCTTCACCAGAAACAGTATGATCTTTGCAAGAAATATAAATTGTGTTGACTTTTTTTAATTCAGAATTATTCACAGACATGAAAATATTTAGGGCAATTGTTCACTAAATATAGCTGAAAATTTGAATTGTTCCACGTGAAACAATTTATCTTCCCATATAAACAAGAAGCACAGAAATGTCACTTGGGCTCACTCCGCTAATTCTTGAAGCTTGAGAAACACTTATGGGCTGAATTTTATTTAGTTTCTCCCGAGCTTCGTAAGACATAGATTTTATATTAGAATAATCGAAATTTTGCGGAATTTTAACGTCTTCTAACCTATGTAATTTATCGGCATTGTTTTTTTCTTTATTAATGTATCCGGCATATTTAACTTGGATCTCAGTTTGTTCAAGCATTTCCTCATTAAGTTCATTGTCTGAAACAAACTCACTTACCCCAGGAAACTCCATTACATCTTCCATAGTGATATTGGGTCTGGAAAAGATCTTAAAAATTTTATCACTTTGTTTCATTGGAGCCGAATCTTTTGCTTCTAAAACAGGGTTTGAAAACTCTGGAGTTACACTAGTGTCTTGTAAATAATCTACAAAACTTAGAGATTTTTCTTTTTTCTCCTCCATTTTTCGAAGACGTTTTTCTGAAGCTAAACCTAAATTAAATGACTTTTCAGTAAGTCTAAAATCAGCATTATCTTGTCTTAATAAAGTTCTATATTCCGCTCGAGAAGTAAACATTCTATAAGGTTCTTCTGTTCCTTTAGTGATAAGATCGTCTACTAGAACTCCTATATAAGCCTCATCTCTTTTTAGAATAAAGGATTCTTTTTCCTGAACTTTTAAGGCGGCATTAATTCCTGCCATTAAACCTTGTGAAGCTGCTTCTTCATATCCAGTAGTTCCATTTATCTGTCCTGCAAAATACAATCCACTAACTAACTTTGTTTCCAAAGTATGCTTTAACTGTGTAGGAGGGAAATAATCATATTCTATAGCATAACCAGGTCTAAAAAACTTCACGTTTTCGAAACCAGCGACAGAGCTTAATGCTTTAAATTGTACATCTTCTGGTAAAGAAGTAGAAAATCCGTTCACATACATTTCAACTGTATTCCAACCCTCGGGCTCTACAAATAATTGATGCCTATCCTTGTCTGCAAACCTATTAATCTTGTCTTCTATAGAAGGGCAATATCTAGGTCCTAAACTTTTAATTCTACCATTAAACATTGGCGATCTATCAAAACCTTCTTTCAATAAATTATGCACTTCCGGAGAAGTGTAGGTCATATAACAAGATCTTTGTTTAGCTAAAGGTTTGGTTTCATCTAAATAGGAAAATTTAGATGGTTTTTCATCTCCAGGCTGTTCTGCCATTTTAGAATAATCTAAAGATCTTCCATCTACTCTTGGTGGAGTTCCTGTTTTCATTCTACCAGATTCAAATCCCAACTGAATTAGCTCTTCGGTTATTCCTGTTGAAGCTCTTTCCCCAGATCTTCCTCCTCCAAAATTCTTATCTCCGATATGAATTAATCCATTTAAAAAAGTACCGTTTGTAAGCACTACAGATTTAGCTCTAATCTTTATACCCAACGAAGTTTTAATTCCAACTACCGCATCTCCTTCTACAATTAATCCGGCAACCATTTCTTGATAAAAATCCAAGTTTTTTGTTCCTTCTAATCTCAATCTCCAATGCTCTGCAAACATCATTCTATCACTTTGCACTCTTGGGCTCCACATTGCGGGTCCTTTAGATTTATTCAGCATTTTAAACTGAATGGCACTAGTATCACTTACCAATCCGCTATATCCACCTAAAGCATCTATTTCACGAACTATTTGTCCCTTTGCAATTCCTCCCATTGCTGGGTTGCAACTCATTTGAGCTATGTTTTGTAAATTCATTGTTACTAATAAGGTTTTAGAACCCATATTAGCTGCAGCTGCGGCTGCTTCACTTCCAGCATGTCCTGCTCCAACAACAATTACATCATATATTTCACTAAACATAAACTTACTTATTTAAGATTGTTCCACGTGGAACAATTTCATTTTTTCCTCTTCCTTGCTTCTCATAAGAGCCGCTTCTTCGTCGGTTTTGTCTTTATATCCACTAAGGTGTAAAACCCCATGAACTAGTACTCGTCGTAATTCATCTTCAAACTTTACATTAAAAGATTCTGAATTTTCATGAACTCGTTCTGTACTAATATAAATATCTCCTTGTAATATTTTGCCTACGCAATAATCAAAAGTTATAATATCTGTATAGGTATCGTGATTCAAATATTCAATGTTGATATTCAACAAATATTCATCATCACAAAAAATATAGCTAAGCTCTTCTAGTGTTTTGCCTTCAGAGGAAATAACAGTTTCTATCCAAGAAGCATACTTAGTTTCATCCTCGAGGACAAAATCGTTTTCAGAATAAAAATTAATTTTCGACAGATTCAAAATATCGTTTTACTTTAGTCTTATAAATTTGCCGCAAAGGTAAGCTTTGTCTATTTAAAATTTCAGTAGAATTAAAATATTCTTTAGCTCTAAGATTTTGATCCTGAGTGGTGTTTTTAAAGTTTTGCTGATTAGTTTTTGATGTTCTTTGCTCCTCCTCTTCCTGCTCTCTTACAGCATTTTCTAACTGAAGCAATTTATGCTGAATTTGATTCATCCGTTTTAAAGTTTCTCTATTAAAACCTTTTTCTAAAAGCTCTTGTTCTGTGAGCTTCATTTCACTTAACAACTCGGCATTTTTTTTGTCTAAACCAGTTTCCTTTAATTTATCCTCTAACTGTTGTCGTAATAACTGTTGTTGCTTAAATATCTCAAAAAGCTTGGCGCTGCCTTCTTCATCTAATTTTCCTTCTCCTTCAGTCTTTGTTTTTCCTTCACCTGTTTTACCAGACCCGTTCTCTCCTTCTTTTTCTTGTTTTTCCTCACCTTCTTTTACTCCTTCTTCCATTTCTTGATTAAGACCTTCTTGGGCCTTTATAATATCTGGTAACTGCATTCCCTCGCCACTACCATTTGGAGACAGGCTTAAATTTGCCATTTCTTGCATGCTGCCCAGCACATCGCTTAACATATTAGCAAGCTCGTTAGTGTTTGTCATTACGTATTGCTGACTCGCAGTTCCTTGCGGCAATTCATTTTGAGCAAGGCGTTCTAAGGCTTTATTAATATCAAACTCAATATCGGTAAGTTTAGAGGTGATCTTTTCGGTGATCATTGGGTTATTCATGGCAAGCACAAATAAACTATCATCTATATGCTGGAAATGTTCTTTTAAAACCTGTTGTTTTTTTAATTTCTTAGGATAAGCAGGATTATTGATACTCATTTCCCTAAAACTTAGCAATAGATCCTCTTGTTCAAAAGAAAATACCATAAGATTATCCAGGATCTGCCTCATGGTTTCAATATTGGCATTTAGCTGTTCGCCTTGGGCTCCTGCTTGGGTAGATTTTATTTTCTTACTCATCTCCTTCATTTTCTCTGCTGCCTTTTTTTGAGGGGGTTTAGCGGCTTGCTTATTATTTTGCTGCAATTGTTCTTCCGCTTTTTGCTGTTCTTCTTTAATCTCTTCTTCAGTTTCTTTTTCCCTATCCATATCGAAAGGCTTTTTTAGGGATTTATTTTCCTTCTCTAAATCATCCATTTCTTCTTTAAATTCTTCAAATTCATTTGATAATTGCTCTTGATTTTCCTTAGTGCTTAGAGAATCATTTTTAGCTAATTTTTCTTGATTCTCTCCCAACTTTTCAAGATCTCTTGCCAGCTTCTGAGTTTTTTCCTGTACATAGTATCTTTTGGTTAATTCCAAAAGCTGTTCTAAATTTTTCTGTTCAGAAGTATTTTGTTTGGAGAGCTTTTCTAATTTATCCATTAACTCTTCCTTGCTAAGCTTATCGGCATATTCTTGTAATTCTTTTAAAAGCTCTTCATTTTCCTGCAAACGTTCCTCATTTCTTTCTACTCTATCCTTTAGTTCTTCTTCTAGCTCTTTATTTTCCTCAGACCCTCTTTTATCTTCTAAATTATTCTTGAGCTTTTCAGAATAATTTTTCATCATTTCCGCCTGTTGCTTTTGGCGTTTTAAGAACTCCTCTACTCTCTTCTTATCATTATAATTTAATTCACTTTTTTCCTTTTGCATTTTAGAAAGCTCCTCCAATTCTTTCTTAGATTCCCTTAGTTCTTCCAAACTCTCAGAAATTCCCTGAATAGATTCTCCTTGTTGTTGTAATTTTTCTTCACTCAACTCTTTCTCGCTTTTTTTTCTGAAGCTAAAAACTTCGCTTTTTGAAGATTTAGAACCTCTAATTCCATCATTATCAAACACTTCAAAATATAAATTATAGTTTGTGCCCAACTCTAATTCCAAGGCTCCCGGGAATGTGCTTAAAAATTCACTTACATTTTGATTGGCTACAGGAATAGAGATATTAGTAGTATTTTCCTTATTATTTTCAGTATAATACACAAGATTTACTTTGGTAACAGCATGATCATCAGATACTTTCCCATAGAAATAATGAGTTTCTGTATTCACTGAATCTTGTTTATGCAGAACATTTATTACAGGGTATTCATCTTTAATAACTTCAATAGAGTAATTTAAGTTTTCATAATCTTTAACTATCGCATTAGAAGTGTTTATTGAATATTCTATCGGAGAGAAAATCCTTTCAGAAAACTCAAAATCAGTATTGTTTTTATTGAATTTGAATGCTGTGTCTTCATACTTAAATAAAACCTCATCGGTAGTTCTAGTTTTTAAAGACCAAGAAATTTTAGTTCCTACTGGTACAGTTGCATTTCCCGTTCCTTTAACTGTTTCATTTGCTTTTTTTAGATAAGCCGGGAAATTGAGATGCATTACAAAATCCAATAGTTTTGGGACTTGAATTACTTTAATTTTATAGGGTCTGGAGGTCACATTATTTGCGGTAAGATAAAATTCTAAATCATTTTTTAATCCTTCAAATAAATATAGAAAAGTATTGGGGGCTGTGTTCTTCAAATAATATTCTTCTTCATTAAAATGAACTACCACGGTCTCCGGAATAACTTTTCCGATAGTTTGCACTTCTAATTTAAAATCTTCTCTTTCTTCAACCACCAAACCTTCCACATTCAGTATAAAAGCGAAAGGAGCTGGAGGCTCATAAGCCCTGTTATAATGAACAACTCTTGTGTAGCTTTCAGAAAAAATTGAAGAATTTCCAGTAAGAATAATGGCTAAAATTATTAAAATTGGAAATGCAGCATATTTAAAATATTTTAAACTTGTGTTGAAGTTTACTGCAGATTTAAATGGAACCGGACTAAGCTCTTTAGATTTCTGAGAAATACTAGCCAACAATAATTCTGATTGATCTGAATTATTTTCAAGCTGAAGGACATTCAGTAACTTATCGTTTACTTCAGGAAAATACTTACCAATTAGTATGGAAGCATCTGTAAGATCTAAACCTTTAGATAATTTAAAAAGCTTTGCAAGAGGCCAGAGAATAAATTTTAAAAAAAGAAATCCGGAAAAAAGAAGGAAAACCCAAAATAACAAACTTCTGTAAGGCGGGGAAAGCCATAAAAAATATTCGATAAACAGTATGAGCAAACTATACAAAAGCCAAATAGAGAAAAATAAAATAGTCCCTTTCAGCAATTCATTTACGTAGTAACGCCTAATAAATGCTGTGAGTTTCTGTTTTATAATGCCAAATTCCTTCATGATTACTCCCCTACTTTTCCGTCTATTAAAACTACAAATTTCCTTTTACTTTATCTAAAGCTCTTTTTGTGAAAAACAATTTTAAGAGCCATAGGAAATGACACTTTTAAATAGGTGGTATTTCCTAACAGAATCTATTACCTTTGCAGCTAAAATTACAATTTTATGTCTGCTAAAGTACGAGTTCGTTTTGCGCCAAGTCCAACAGGACCTTTACATATTGGAGGAGTAAGAACCGCATTGTATAATTATTTATTTGCTAAGAAACATGGTGGAGATTTTCTATTACGTATAGAAGATACAGATCAAAATAGGTTTGTAGAGGGTGCAGAGCAATATATTATTGACTCATTAAATTGGTGCGGAATACCTTATAATGAAGGCCCCGGGAAAGATGGAGGTTTCGGACCTTATAGACAAAGTGAGCGAGCAAGT
>Ga0209309_10003856_pt1 | contig 12687 bp, 12 predicted proteins | sample COGITO_mtgs_1204_2_FD_184807 | JGI IMG/M metagenome (GOLD analysis project Ga0209309, IMG submission 184807) | Pelagic marine microbial communities from North Sea - COGITO_mtgs_120412 (SPAdes) (version 2) | ecosystem: Environmental > Aquatic > Marine > Epipelagic ...
AAGAACTAATTTTTTCAAAAACTTCATTAAGATATCTCCTTTGTTTAAGTTTTATTAATGAGATTAAATAATGAATGAGATTAAAAAACAAGAGCTAGATTATAAATACAACTATAAATTGAATTGAAAAGTCCACTCTTTTATATAATGATTAAATATGAGTGAAATTTCTAAATTAGAAAAAAATTCTACATATTTAAAAATTGTTTGGGATGATGGTGAGGAAAGCAAATTTAATTATTTATGGTTAAGAGATAATTGTCCGACAGCCCATGACAAAGACTCACGTCATAGAATGTTTAATATTTTAAATGTTTCGACAAATATTAATCCAAAAAATTATAGTGTTGGAGAAAATGGAAGCTTGGAAATAGAATGGAGTGAAGGGGATCACAAAAGTTCATATGATCCATTATGGCTAAGAGAAAATTGCTATACTTTAAAAAATAAAGTTAAATATGTGTCTCCTTATAAACTTTGGGATAATTCATTACAAAATAATTTAAAATCAATTGAAATAGATCATGAAGAAATAATTAATTCAGAAGAAGGGCTGGTTAAATGGCTGGAACTTTTACATTATACTGGAATAGCAATTGTTAAAAATGCACCGGTTGAAAAAAATTCTGCTTTTAAAGTTTTAAATAGAATAAGCCATACTAGAGAAACTTTTTTTAAAACCCCATTTGAAGTAATAAACATTCCAAAACCAAATAATTCAGCCTATACAACTCATGCATTAAGAAATCATATGGATCTTCCTTGGTTTGAAAATCCTCCAGGGTATCAATTTTTACATTGTTTAGTCAATTCTGCAAAAGGTGGAGACTCATCAGCTGTAGATGCTTTTGCTGTGGCAGAGTATTTAAAAAAAAATGAAAAAGAAATTTTTGATGTTTTGGTAAATACTCCATTAAAATTTAGAGATAAAGACTATACTCAAGAAGCAGTTAGAAGTGTTTACGGAACCGCAATTTCTCTTACCAAAGATGGAGATTATAATGATATTCGATACAGTATCGCAACTTTAGATGCATTGGATTGTCATCCAGATAAAATGAATTCAGTTTATAAAGCCCTTCACCGATTTGGTAATTTATTACATGATGCTAAATTTCAAATTAATTTTAGATTAGAGCCAGGTGATATATTTTCATTTAACAATAGGAGACTTCTTCATGGTCGAACTGAATTTGATCCAAACTCAGGACATAGACATCTCCAAGGTTATTATATGGATCGAGATGAAATTATTGGAAGACTAAAATACTTAAAACAAATTTAAACCTGAAGTAGTAAATTTTTTTACTTTATTAAATATAATTCAAAAAAAATTAATTTATTTGTAACAATACTTTAATAATTTTTATATGTTTCCTTTATAAATTTATAAATTAATTAAATTTAATTAACGGAGGAAAATAATGAAAAAGATACTAAGTATTTTAACAATACTATTTACATTTTCTTTTACATCTCACAGTTACTCAAAAACTGAAATTCACTGGTGGTATGGAAACAGTGGTTTTCTTGGTGATGTGATTATAGAAATTGCAAATAGATTTAATGCTTCTCAAAACGATTATACTGTCATTCCGACAGGTAAAGGAAGTTATGAGGATAACATGGCTGCAACAATTGCGGCTTTTAGAGCTGGAGATCAACCCCATTATTCACAAGTTTATGATGCTGGAGCTGCGATCATGGTAGCACAAGTAAAAAATGGTGTTGTTATCGGTTTTGAAGAAATGGCTGAGAAATATGGAATTAATGTAGACGCAGATAACTACATTCCTGGAATTAAAAATTTCTATGCTGACTCTGATGGAAAAATGATTGGTGTTCCTTTCAATAGTTCAACTTGTTTGATGTATGCAAACATGGACATATTGAAAAAAGTAGGAATTGAATCTGTTCCAAAAACTTATGAAGAGTTTGAGGCTATGGCTCCAAAAATTAAAGCTGCTGGATACATTCCTTTAGTTCAAAGTCACTTTCCTTGGATTTGGACAGAAAATTTCTTTTCAAGACATAACTTGTTAATGACTGATGGAAACAATGGTTACGATGCTGTTCCAACAAAAACTTTATTTGCTGAAACAGATGCATTCGTAACGCACTGGAAAAAAGTTAAAGAATGGTATGAAAAAGGATATTATGGTTACAAAGGTAGAGCATGGGGAGATAACCAAGCTCCTTTTATAGCTGGTGAAGCTGCTTTCTGGTTTGGTTCTGCTGCATCATTTGGTGGAATGAAAGGTGTTGTACCTAACTTCTCAGTAAATCATATTCCTTATTGGGATTCTGTTACTAAAGGGAAAGAGTACCCAACATTTATTGGTGGTGCTGCTAACTGGATCTTGAACGGTCATACAGAAGAAGAATATAAAGGACTTGCTAAATTCATTGAATTTATGAGTTCTCCAGAAATGGATCTATATTACCACAACATGACTGGTTATTCTGCAGTGACTAAAGGTGGTATAGAGTTAGCTGAGACTATTAACTTTTATAGAACTTCTCCTTACCATAAAGCTGTTGGTGAACAATTAAGCTTAGAAGGTTCGACTATTCCTGGTGGATATAGAGCTGGTAACTGGCCACAAATTCGTGAAGTAATTTATGAAAATGTTGAGCCAATGTTAAATGGTAAGATCTCTATTGAAAAAGGTCTTAAGAACATGGACAAGGGCGCAGCGAAATTGTTAAAACAATTCGCTAAAACTCTTTAAAAAATAATATTAATGAGGAGGATATTAAAGTATCCTCCTCATTTTTATATGTATGAAAAAAGTTCAATTTAAATCTAATTATTCACAATATCTTTTCTTAGCACCTCAGCTAGGAATTTTATTAATATTTTTATATTGGCCAATAATACAAACTTTTAAAGATGCATTTACTATTCAAGATGCATTTGGAATCAGTACCCAGTTTGCAGGTATTGATAATTTTTTATTTATTTTTGATGACCCAGCTTATCTAACAGCCTTTAAGTTTACTATTATTTATAGTTTTGTTATCACGCTTATAACGGGAGCTATTGGATTGTTGCTTGCTGTTCAAGCTAATAAAGTAATTCATGGTAAAAGTGCTTACAAAACACTTCTAATTTGGCCTTATGCAATTGCGCCAGCTGTAGTGGGTGTTATGGCAAATTATTTTTTTAGTGAAAGATTTGGACTTCTTTATCATTTGTTCAATGATATGTGGGGTTTCAACTGGTATGAAAGTGTCTATGATGCTTATATCTACGTAATTGTAGCTGGATCTTGGAAACAAATCAGTGCTAATTTTATTTTTTTCTTAGCTGGTCTTCAAGCTATTCAAGTGTCTGTAATTGAAGCATCTATGATTGATTGCAAAAGTAGTTTTAGAAGATTTTGGACAATTACCTTTCCTTTGTTGATGCCCACTACATTTTTTTTGATTATAATTAATATTACTTACGCTTTTTTTGATACATTTGGAATTATTGATACTACGACAATAGGAGCTCCATCTGGGGAAACCAGAACTCTAGTATATAAAGCTTACATGGATGGATTTAGGGGACTAGATTTAGGTAGTGCTGGTGCTCAATCAATAATGATGATGTTAATTGTTTTATTTATTACGATTTTTCAATTTAGATACATTGAAGGAAAGATACATTACAATTAATGAATAGATTATTCACATCAAACTTATCACATTTAATTTTATTCGTTGGAATATCAATTATGATAATTCCAGTATGGATGATTTTTGCTAGTTCAACCCACACAAGTTCATTTATTAATACACACGGACTTCAGTTTTTTTTAGGCGATAGCTTTCAAGAAAATTACTTAAGGGTTCTTATGTATCAAGGAGGTTTCTTTAAAGAAATAACAGCTTTAAAAATGTTTCTTAATAGCTTTATAATGGCAACAGGAGTAGCTTTGTTATCAGTTGTTACCTCTCTCATGGCTGCATACGCTTTAGTCTATTATAGAACTAAATATGCTACATTTTTATTCTGGTTAATTTTTATTACTATTTTGGTCCCTCTAGAGTTAAGAATTTTTCCCACTTATTCAGTTATGGCTAAACTTAATCTTGTAAATTCTTATTTTGGATTAATTGTTCCTATTTCAGCTTCAGCTATAGCAACTTTATTTTTTAGACAATTTTATAGAACAGTTCCAGATGAATTGCTTGAGTCTGCAAAATTAGATGGTGCAAGTACATGGAGATTTTTTATTGATTTTTTAGTTCCATTATCAAGAACAATGATTGTTGCTATGTTTATTTTTATGTTTGTCTTTGGTTATAATCAATATCTATGGCCACTATTAGTTACATCCTCAGAACAGTATTGGACAGTAGTGATGGGATTAAAAATGATGTCAGGATCAATCGTACATCGTTTTGCTTTTGTAATTATGTCTATGGTTCCACCAATTTTAATTATAATTATTTTACAAAAACATTTTATTAAGGGAGTATTTCAAGACAAATGAAAATTAAACCACTTCAAATTTCAGCTCACATTATTTTGCTACTAGGTGTGTTATTGATGGTTGTTCCAATTTGGATATCTTTTGCTAGCTCGACTCACGATACAGTAACCATATTAACAGAAGGTATGAAATTTAATATCGGTGAGTATTTTTCTAGAAACTACAATGAAGTTTTAAATGAAAAAGGTGGATGGTCAGAGGAAGTTACTGCAGCAAAAATGTTCATTAATAGTTTTATAATGGCATTAGGAATAGCGACCCTTAAAGTAACTATTTCAGCAATGTCAGCGTATGCTCTAGTTTATTATAGATTTAAATTAGCTGTACCTATTTTTTGGTTAATTTTTATTACTTTGCTTGTGCCTTTGGAAGTAAGAATTTTCCCAACATATAAAATTGTATCAGATTTAGGTTTAACAAACTCTTATACCGGTCTAATTCTTCCATTGGTCGCATCTGCAACAGCAACCTTTTTCTTTAGACAATTTTACAGAACTATCCCAGATGAATTGCTTGAGTCTGCAAAACTGGATGGTGCAAATAGCTGGAGATTTTTTGTGGATTTCTTGCTTCCATTGTCCAAAACTATGATTGCAGCAATGTTTATATTTATGTTTGTTTATGGATATAGCCAATATTTATGGCCATTAATCATGACGACCAGTGAAAAATATTGGACAGTTGTGATGGGAATGAAGATTATATTTACAGAGAGTTATGAAGGTGTTGCTCTTCCAAGAACAGCAGAGAGATTTGCATATATTATTTTATCAATGTTACCTCCAGTTTTAGTGGTAGTAATTTTACAAAAATGGTTCATAAAAGGACTAATTCAAACAGAAAAATAAATGAGTTTTTTAGATTTAAAAAATGTAACTAAAATTTATCCTAATGGAACTAAAGCAGTCCATGAAACTTCGTTAAGTATTGATGAAGGAGAATTCATGGTTTTTGTTGGTCCAAGTGGATGTGGTAAGTCTACTTTATTAAGAATGGTAGCCGGTTTAGAAGATATTACAGAGGGAGAAATTACTCTTGATGGAAATTTGATAAATGAAGTTGATCCCTCTGAAAGAGATATTGCAATGGTATTTCAAAATTACGCTTTATACCCACACATGAATGTTTACAACAATTTAGCTTATGGGCTGAAGAATAGAGGGATAGATAAAAAAGATATTGATCAAAAAGTAAATGAAGCAGCAAAACTTTTACAAATTTCAGATTATTTGGAAAGAAAACCATCGATGTTATCAGGTGGTCAAAGACAAAGAGTTGCGATGGGAAGAGCTATTGTTAGAAATCCAAAAATATTTTTATTTGATGAGCCTTTGTCAAACCTTGATGCAAAGTTAAGAATTCAAATGAGACTTGAGATTAAAAAACTTCAACAAAAAGTAGGTGTAACAAGTATATTTGTTACTCATGATCAAACTGAAGCTATGACTCTCGCTGATAAGTTGGCCGTTATTAATAATGGAATAATAGAACAACTTGCAACTCCAATTGAAATTTATAATAATCCAAAATCTTTATTTGTTGCTGGATTTATAGGATCTCCCCAAATGAATTTTATCGACGGTGAATTAAAAAATAACACATTGTCTGCTGAAGGTTTTGAAATTAAAAATGTAAAAAGTGATTTCAATGGCGACATAACACTTGGGATAAGACCTGAGCATTTATCCCAATCAGATAATGGTTTAATAAATTTAAATGTAGACTTAGTAGAACAGTTGGGTTCAGATAATCTTGTCTATGGTCAATTAAAAGACAAAAAAGATTTCTGCTATAGATGTCCAGGAAATCTAACAATAAAAAAAGGTGATAAGCTTAGTCTCAATATTGATAACGAAAACTATTTTATTTTTGACAAAAGTAGTGGTAAACGAGTTAATTAAATTTGATTTTATCTAAACCAAACCATATTAAAATTTATGGTCACCGAGGAGCCAGAGGGGATCTTCCAGAAAATACTTTAGAGAGTTTTAAATATTTGTTTGATAACGCTATTAATGCTTACGAAACTGATATTTTAATTTCAAAAGATCTTATACCTGTAATTACTCACGATTTTCGATTGGATCCTAGTCTTACTAAAGATAAGGAAGGAAATTGGATAAAGGATGAAGATATTAAAATTTTTGACCTTACATATGATGAAATTTCAAAGTTTGATGTTGGTTCACTTAACAAGTTAACACGATATGGAAGAAGATTTGTTAATCAAAGAAGTTTAGAAAATCAAAAAATTCCAAAACTTTCAGAGTTACTTGAATTATCTTCAAAAAATGTATTACAAAATTTATTAATTAATTTGGAGATTAAATCTACACCAGATGAAAAAAACCTTACTCCTGATCCTAAAGATTTAGTTCAAATAGTTTTAAATGAAATCAATAATTCAAATTTAAAGGACAAAATTATAATTTCATCTTTTGATTGGAGAATTTTAAGAGAGGTTAAAAAACAAAGTCCTGAAATTCCCAGAGCTTATTTAACCTTTCAACAAGAGAAAGGAATGAAGATTAAAAAAACAATTTATAGCAAGTCTCCTTGGATAGACCATATTCCTCTTACAATCGTTTATGATCTTCCTAAAATTATAAAAGAACTAGGTGGAAGTGCCTGGCATCCTTACTACAAAGATATAAATAAAAAAGCTGTAAAAGATGCGCACGATAATAATCTGCCAGTAAATGTTTGGACGGTTAATGATGAGGACGATATGTTAAAAATGATTGAATATGGTGTTGATGGTATTATGACAGATTATCCTTTGAGACTAAAAAACCTTTGTGAGAAAAGAAGTATAAACTGGTTTTAATTTAATTTTAATGGACATTAATATTGTTAACAACGAGAAAAAGTTTTTAGCAGGTGAGCTCGAAGGTTATAATTTAAAAGGTGCGGAAAATAAATTTGATGACAAAGGAAATCCTTTACCATTTCCTGGTTGCACAATAATTTGTAATATTCCTCTCAATACTTATTTATCTAATCTGATAAATAGTTTTCAAAAAAAATTAGAAAATTTTAATCCAAAAAAAACTTATTTCTATTTACCATCATCAAGCTTTCATATGACATTATTTGATTGTTGTAACTTAAACACAAAAAATACTAATAATTGGCCATCAAATATAGATTCTAATATGGATTATAAAGATATAGCTGTTGAACTAAATAAAAGAATTCAGAACTATATTTTTCCAGAAAAATTAAATCTTAAACTAAAAATGTTTTTTGGTGGATACAGTATTATCTTAGAACCATATTCCGAAGAAGATGAAAAAATTTTAAGAAATTGCAGAGATGAACTAAGTAGTCTTTTAAAAATCAAATTTGAAAATCATCAAAGATATACTTTTCATATTACATTGGGATATATTTTAAGAGAGCTCAAAGAAGATGAAATAAAAAATTTATTAGAATTCAACAAAAATCTATTCCAAGAGTTTAATAAAGAAGTTGCTAAAATTATTTTAAATAAACCTAAAATGTCTACATTTGAAAATATGCTGGAATTTAAAAGTGTTATTCAGAAATTTTAGTAAATGCACAAACTTTATTTCCATCAAGATCTCGAACATAACAATAATAATCACCTGATCTAATCCCAGGCGCTCCTTCATCTTTTCCACCCAGTTTTATTCCAGTGTTATAAAAATTATTCACTATATCCTTTGAGTTCACCAAAAAAGATATTTGTGTGCCATTTCCAAATGTTGCTTTTTCTTTGTTGACTGGATTAGTTATATAGAATTCAACTTCATTTGGTTTCTCTTTTGGTGCATAGCCAACGTATTTTTCATTTGTAACTACTCTGTGTAATTCAATTGTATTAAGTAAAGTGTCATAAAATTTAGTTGCTTTATCAAGATTGTTAGTGCCAACCATAATAAAGCCAATCATAAATTATTTCCAACCAGTAACTGTTTTTACTTCAAGATACTCTTCAAGACCCCATACTCCACCTTCACGACCATTCCCAGATTGTCTGTATCCTCCAAATGGAGTTCCTGCATCAGCAGCATTACCATTAATATAAACACATCCCGATCTTAATTTTTGAGCAACACGATGAGCTTTTACTTTATCTTCAGTTTGTAAATAATTTCCTAAACCATAAGAAGTATCATTAACAATATTTATTGCTTCTTCTTCTGTATCAAATGGAATAATTGATAATACTGGACCAAAAATCTCTTCTTTAGCTATTCTCATTTCATTTGTGACATCTGTAAATATTGTTGGTTTAATAAAATAACCTTTGTTTAAACCATTGGGTAGTTCTGGTCCACCAGCAGCTAGTGTTGCTCCTTCTGAAATCCCACTTTCAATTAAACTTATGATTTTATCATACTGAGTTTTTGAAATTACAGGACCAATATGATCTCCTTTTTTTAAAGCTTGATCCACTTGAATTTTGTTTGCCTCATCCACTGCATCTTCAACTGCTCTTTTGTAAATAGATTTTTCAACCAACATTCTGGTTGGTGCATCACAAGATTGGCCAGAATTACTCATTACATTTCGAATACCATCTCTAACAGCATCTTTATAGCTATCAGCGAAAACTATATTTCCACCTTTGCCACCAAGCTCAAGACAAACTCTTTTAATTGTATCCGCAGCATTTTTCGAAATTAACCTTCCAGCTCTTGTAGAACCTGTAAATGAAACCATATCAATATCGGGATGACTTGATATTTGCGATCCAACTCCATCTCCATCTCCATTAACTAGATTAAACACACCTTTTGGAAAGCCTACTTCATTAATCATTTCAGCAAATAACATCGCTGAAATTGGTGCTATTTCAGAGGGTTTTAAAATCATAGTGCAGCCAGTTGCTAAAGCAGGCACAACTTTAAGAGCTATTTGATTTATAGGCCAGTTCCATGGAGTAATTAATCCACATACTCCAATAGGCTCATAGTAAATATGATTATTTGATTTTTCATCAAAGTGTTCATCAAACTTAAATTCTTTTAATCTTAATATAAAATCTTCTAAGTGGGCTTGACCTGATGCTGTTTGAACATCTCTAGACCAGTCCATGGGTGCTCCCATCTCTAATGAAATAGCTTCTGCCATTTCTCCAAACCTTTTTTTATAAATTGATAATAGTTTTTCCAAATAATCTATTCGTTGTTCTTTGGTAATTTCTTTCCAGCTTTCAAAAGAAGTTTTGGCTGCCTTAACTGCTAGATCAGTATCTTCTTTTGAGCCTAATGAAATAGTTGCAAATGGTTCTTCATTACAAGGATTAATAACCTCACAATCATTTTTCTTATAAGGGTTTACCCATTCACCATTAATATAGAATTTTTTTTTATCTAACATTTTATTTTAACTTATCACAATAATTATATTTCATATCCTTTTTCTTCAGGCTCATTATCTGTGAGCTCTTCTGGAAATCCTTTTGCTCTAAAATCTATATTGTTAATATCTTCCATTCTTTTAACAATCATAGAGGACCAAGCTCTAGAACCATATTTTTTTTGACCATCTTTAAAAATATCAACAACTTTAGGAGAAATTTCTAAAGGAGCACCTAATTTTTTTGCAAGATCATCAAATAATCCGGTATCTTTTAAAACTAAATCCATAGTAAAATTTATATTATAAGAACCATTTAATATCACTTGGCTTTCAGTTTCATGAACAAAAGAGTTTCCTGATGAAACAGCAATTCCTTTATAAGCTTTGGTAAGATCTAGATTTGATTTTTTAGCAACTGTCCAGGCCTCACCAAGAGCAACTAAATGAACAGAAGCTAAATAATTGGTAATAACTTTTAAAATAGTTGCAGTACCCAATTCACCGGTGTGTAAAATTTTTCTGCCCATTACCGTTAATGCAGGTAAAATTTTATCAAATGCTTTTCTTTCACCACCAACAAATATTGCAATATTACCAGTTGCAGCTCTATGACATCCTCCACTGACAGGTCCATCTAAAGGGATAGCTTTTTTAGCAATTATTTTTTTACTAATTCTTTTAATTTCAGCTTCATCTGTTGTACTCATTTCTAACCAAATTTTATTTTCAGATAATCCACTTATAACACCATCTTCTGCCTCCATGACCTCGGCACAAATTTTAGGGGAAGGTAAGCAAGTGATAATCAAATCAACTTGTTCAGCTAGTTCTTTTGCAGAATTTACAACTTTTGCCCCTAAATCTCTAAATGATTGAGTAAGATTTTTATCCAGATCTCTAACTGTTAAATCAAAGTTATTTCTTAACAAACTTCCTGCTAATTTACCTCCAACATTGCCCAAACCAATAAAACCAACTTTCATTAATTTCTCCTTAATTTTGATGAATATTTAGATGCTGATGTTATATTTGTTTTAAAAATTATGCACTCTGTAAAAATTGAACCAAAATATGCAGAACTTTCAAACCCAAGGGTAGGATTAATTGCACTAGCCACTGATTTTAGAATAGAAAAAGACTTTATAAGCGTCATCAAAGATCAAAACATAGATTTTTTTGTTAACAGAATTCATTGTTACTTTCCTTTGACTAGTGAAAATTTAATTAAGATGTCAGGCACAGTTACCGAGATATCGGAAGATATTTTGCCAAATGAAAAATTAGATTGTGTTGTTTATGGATGTACCTCTGGAACTATTGCTGCAGGATATGAAAATATTAAAAAGAAAATTAATTTAGCAAAACCTGAGGCTGAAGTTACTACTCCAAGCACAGCAGCAATTAATGCATTAAAAAAAATGAATGTTAAAAAAATTGCAATTTTTACTCCATATTCAAAAGTTTTAAATGATGAAGTCATTGATTATTTTAAAAGTGAAAACTTTGAAGTTTCTTCAAATGCTTACTTTGATATTTTAAGTGATTTAGATATTGGTAAAGTAGATGAAGAATATCTTTATGAAACTTTGTCAAAGATGGATTTAGGAAATGCTGATGCTCTCTTCATTTCTTGTACAGCTTTACCAGCCCTTTCTATTATTGATAAACTAGAGAAAAAATTAAACAAAGTGGTTCTCTCAAGTAATCAAGTGTTAATTTGGGACACATTACAATCAATTGGAAAAAAAAATTCTATTGAAGGGTTTGGAAAACTATTTAAGAATTAGGTATATGGATTTTACTAAAGAAGAATATCAACGAAGATTAAAAAAAGTTCAAAAGATGATGCGGGAAAAGGGCATCGAGCTATTAATTTCACATGATACAAATAATTTAAATTATTTAACCGGCTATGATGCTTGGTCTTTCTATTATGCTCAATGTGCAATTGTTCATGTAAATGCCGAAGAGCCTTTATGTTTTGTAAGAGCACAAGACTCAGGAGGAGCTTATATTAAAACATATCTTAAAGATGAAAATATTATAGTTTATGATGAAGGTTATATTCATACTTGGCCAAAACATCCGTATGATTATTTAGTTCAAGTTATAAAAGATAGAAAATGGGATAAACTTTCTGTTGGCGTAGAAATGGACGCGCATTATTACACAGCATTTTGTCATGAAAAAATTAAACAAGGTTTACCAAATGCTAAAATAGTAGATAGCGATAGACTTGTTAACTGGGCAAGATTAGTAAAATCAGATGCAGAAATAGGATATATGAAATCTGCTGCTTTAATTTCTCAAAAAGGAATGAAGACTGCATTAGAAGTTATTAATCCAGGTGTAAGACAGTGTGATGCGGTAGGTGAAATTCAAAAAGCATTATTTTATGGAACGGAAGAATTTGGTGGCGAATATTCAAGTATTGCAACATTGCTTCCTACAGGAAAAGGAACTTCAGCCTCACATTTAACAGCTACACAAGATAAATTTGTTGAAGGAGAGGCAACAATTATTGAATTGTCAGGTGTTTATAAAAGATATCATGCGCCAATGGCTAGAACCGTATTACTTGGAAAACCAGATCAATTAAAAATTGATACCATGAAAAAAACTATCGAGGCCTTAGAAACTGGAATTAGTGCTGTAAAACCAGGAAATACTGCTGATGATGTGGCCCAAGCGTTTTGGAAAATATTAGATAAATACGGTATCGATAAAAAATCTAGAACTGGATATTCTATTGGAATAGGTTATCCGCCTGATTGGGGAGAGCATACTCTTAATATATATAAAGGAGACATGACTGTTCTAGAACCCAATGTTTGTTTTCATATGATTGCTGTGATGCAATTTGGTGATTGGG
>Ga0209309_10003865_pt1 | contig 12674 bp, 11 predicted proteins | sample COGITO_mtgs_1204_2_FD_184807 | JGI IMG/M metagenome (GOLD analysis project Ga0209309, IMG submission 184807) | Pelagic marine microbial communities from North Sea - COGITO_mtgs_120412 (SPAdes) (version 2) | ecosystem: Environmental > Aquatic > Marine > Epipelagic ...
TCGGTCCCAACGGGGCTGGCAAAACTACGCTGTTGGGGTCGATCGCAGGGCTACTGCGACCTGACACGGGCACGGTCACCTTCGACGGCAACGACATCACCAACGTTGCCCCCGAGAAGATCTTGCGGGCTGGCCTCGCGCTGGTGCCCGAACATCGTCGAATCTTCACCGACATGACGGTCGAAGAAAACCTGAAGATCGGCGGCGTCACGGTTAAGGCATCAGAACGGGCCGCGCTGCTCGAGGAGATGGCTGACCTCTTTCCGGTGCTCAAAAAGAAGTGGGATGTCCCTGCGGGGTACATGTCCGGTGGCGAAGCTCAACAGTTAGCTATCGCCCGAGCGCTTATGTCCAAGCCGAAACTGCTGATGATGGACGAACCCTCGCTCGGTCTTGCACCGATTCTTGTCGACCTGGTGTTTGATCTGATCGAGCAACTCCGAGACCAGGGCCGCACCATCCTGGTTGTCGAGCAGAATGCAACCCGTATGTTGCAGGCAGCCGATCGGGCCTATGTGCTGCGAAGTGGTGAAGTGGTGGCCTCGGGAACTGGTGCAGAACTACTGGCTCGTACCGACCTGTTCGACACCTTCGTCGCTGGTTGACATGACCCAGCTGCTGCAGAACATCATCGACGGTCTCGGCCGCGGCAGCATCTATGCGCTACTTGCGCTTGGTGTTGCGGTGGTCTTCGGCATCATGCACCTGCTGAACTTCGCCCACGGCGAACTGATCACCATTCCTGGTTACCTGACCTACTGGGCGTTCAACCACGGCTGGAATTGGTGGACAGTCGTGCCGCTCATTCTTGTTTCAGCGGTCGGCAGTTCACTACTGATTGAGCGCATCGCGTTCAGCCGGGTTCGAGGGGCCAAGGACTTCACCATGCTCCTGACCTCGTTCGGTGTGCACTTTATTGTCTCGGCATTGTTCCTTTTGTACGTGTCCGCGTCGGTCAAGAGCATCCAACGACCGGGCTGGGCAGCAGACACCGTGGCCCTTGGTTCCCTCCGCATCGAGATCTTTGACCTCCTAGTCATCGGTGTCACGATCGTCACCTTGCTGGCAACGACCTGGCTGTTGCAACGAACCATGTTTGGCCTGTCGCTTCGGGCTGCCGCGTCGGACTTCGAAGCAGCCCGGCTCATGGGTGTGAACTCTGATTCAGTCATCCGAGGTGCGTTCGCCCTGTCAGGATTTCTGGCAGGTATTGCCGGCATCTTCTGGTTGATGCGGGCCGGCTCAGTTACCCCGACCGCAGGTATCGACCCCATGCTCAAAGGTGTGCTCGCCGCGCTCATCGGTGGCCTTGGCAGCTTGCGTGGAGCCGTCGTTGGCGGGCTCGTGCTTGGTTTGGCCGAGGTCCTGCTTCGAGCCTGGTTACCCGAAGGTATTCAGAATCTGACGACCGGGTTCGTGTTTGTGTTGATCGCGCTGTTGTTCATCTTCAAGCCTGGGGGACTGCTCGCAGTGCCACAGGTTGAGCGGGTGTGATGTCGCTCCGTTCCTTGTTCCCCAAACCCACGCGCGACATTGCCTTTCCGCTCGCCGGGTCCGTCCTGCTGTTTGGATTTCTCGTCGGCGGAGGGCTGCTCTATCAGGTGATCCTGGGTTCTGGTACCGCCGAACGCCTGGTCACCACCATGCTGATCGATGCCATCATCGTGATCGGTATCCAGATCTACATCGGAAACACCGGCATCTTGTCGTTCGGCCATGTCGGCTTCGGAGCGATAGCCGGGTACGTCTTTGCCGTGAGCGCGATTGCGCCCGAAGACAAAATCAAACGTATTCCCAAGGCTCCTTTCGGCCTGACCGATGTTCAGGTCAGCCCGGGTGTGGCGATCCTCTTGGCCGTGGCGTTTACGGTGGTCGCTGCCATGATTCTTGGTGTTGGCCTGGCCCGATCTGGTGCCGAATCCGGTGCTGTTGCTGCCACGGTGATCACGCTGGCCCTGCTCTTCGTTACCCATGAGGTCGCCAAAAGCTGGTCTGAGCTCACCGGTGGTAACCGGGGTGGTCTGTCGTTCGGTATCGGCGAATCGCTCGATGGTCGTGTGTTGATCTTCGTGGTGTTGTTCCTGGCACTGGTTGTTGCCCGCTTGTATGGCCAGTCACGCAGCGGTCGGCTTGCTGTTGCGGCCCGCGAAGACAACCTGGCGGCACGAGCGGTTGGTATCAACCCGCTGGTGCAACAGATGGTGGCCCTAGTCATCTCGGTCGTTGTGGTGTCTGTTGGATCCGCATTGCGGGTGTGGGAGATCGGGTCAATCCTTCCCGATCGGTTCTTCTTCGACTACACCATGTTGACCCTGGTCATGTTGATCGTAGGCGGTCGCAACAGTGTGACCGGTGCCGTGCTTGGTGTTGTGGTGATGACTGCCAGCCGCGAACTCACCCGACGCCTTGGCCAAGAAGGTTTCGAGGTGTTCGGCATCGGACTCGACGAGGAGCCGCTCGATTGGATTTTCCGCGAGAACCTGAACAACGTGGTGTTGGGCCTGTCGATGGTCGCGTTCATGATCTGGCGACCAGGGGGAATCCTGGGCGACTGGGAGCTCGACGAATGGCTCTATCGCACCTTCGGCCGGGGTAACGAAGAAGAACCTGAGCGTCTGCCCGAACTCGATGTCATCCCCGACGCCCAGTTCACCGCCTCGGGTATCGGCGTGGCCTTCGGTGGCTTCCAGGCATTACACAATGCAGGCCTGTCAGCGGCGAGCGGCGAGGTCGTGGGCATTATCGGCCCGAACGGGGCCGGCAAAACAACATTCGTCAACGTGATCACTGGCATGGTCCAGCCCGACTCGGGTTCGTTCGCTATCGACGACCTGGACTTGTCTGCGACACCTGCACATGCTCTGGCCCGAGCTGGGTTGGTCAGGACCTTCCAAAACCTGCGGTTGTTCGGTGCGCTCACGGTGCGCGAGAACGTCGAAACCGCTGCTCTGGTCGCCCGGGAACATCGGGCGGATCGGGTCGTGCGTGATCCCGATGCACTGATCGCCGAAGCCGGTTTGTGGGAATTGCGAGACCGCCGGGCGAGCGAACTCGACTATGGCAATTCCCGACGGCTTGAACTTGCCCGTGCGGCAGCGATGGCCCCGTCGTTCATGCTTCTCGATGAACCGACGAGCGGCATGAGTAATAGCGAGTCATTGACGATGATCGAACAGGTCCGCCATATGGCGGCCACGGTGGGCGCTGGTGTGATCGTGATCGATCATGACCTTGGTTTCATCACCGGGATTTCTGATCGGATCTACGTGTTTGACCAAGGTCAAGTCATTGCCGAAGGAACACCCACCGAGGTTCAGGCTGACCCCCGAGTGCAAGCGGCCTACCTCGGATCCGCAGCCGTTACATGAACGTGGGCATCGGCGATCGATGCGGTGGTGGTTAGAGCGATGCCAGCCTGGATAGATGCGTCAGCCGAACTGTCGAGTGGTGTTACCGGGTGGCGAGAGGTTGGGTCTGGACCGCCACTGCTGTTCTTACACGGTCTCGGAGGGACCCGAGGTTCCTGGAATCCTCAACTGGCATACTTCGGGTCGTCACATCGGTGCATCGCCTGGGACATGCCCGGCTACGGCGCGTCGACGGGTGAATCGCCACTGACCTATGAACGGATCGTGGCCCGGTTTGTGGAACTGCTCGACCATCTGCAGATCGACCAGGCAGACATGGTCGGTCTTTCGTTCGGAGGTATGCATGCGTTACACACCGCGCTCAACCATCCGAGTCGAGTGGGGCGTCTGGTTGTGGCTGATACGAGCCCAGCATTTGGCATGAACGGAACCGACCCCGAGGAGTGGAAGGCAACACGAGTCGGTGCCCTCGCCGCAGGGCAGACACCAGCGTCGATGGCGGCACCTGTGCTCGACTCGATTGTCGCCACATCTTTGGACACGGTGGTTCGGGCCGACCTCATCGAAGCATTCGCCCGGATCTCAGTCGACGGATTCCGGGCCGCAGTCAACTGTTTGCCCCACAACGACATTCGGGCTCGACTGCATGAAATTACCGCACAATCGCTGGTGATCGTGGGTGAACTCGATGAAGAGACGCCGGTTGCCTACGCCGCAGTTCTTCATGACGGACTGGCGAACTCGACGATGGTGGTCCTGCCAGGTATCGGCCACCTGTCACCATCGGAAGACCCGGCTCTGTTCAACAGTCATGTTGCGCGGTTTCTCGCAGCCAGTTGACCTGCGACTGCTTATCTACGTTGTTGCCTAATCAACGGTTGTGGCAGCAAATGTGGTGGCAGCCATGATTGGGGCGAGTGTCGATTCGAGCCACCCGAAGGCGTCGCGACGTTCGATCAGCACATCGATGGTGCCTTCGAATGTGATGTGTCCCAGTAGGAATGCCTGATGTGCATCGGTGGTGCCTTGCGCGACCGCTTGGGCCGTCTTGAGGTTTTGCCGGAAGACCGCGTCAGCGACAGCAACGGTGGATTCGGCAGCGAGCTCGGCGATTGTGCACCTGTCGCGCTCGATGATGACTTGGTAGCTGGTCGCACCGTGGACATGTTGGTCGATGATGACCCGGGCGTCGGGCGCAGTGGACGCGGCAGCTTCAACCGCGGCATTGGCGGCTTCGATCCACTCTTCACTCAAGTACTGCATTTACCCGAGGGTACGAATACTGGGCACCATTACCTATCTCGGGCTGGGCATCTCTGGTGGTGTCGTCGACAACACAAAGCAGTGGAACTTCCGCAACAGCACGGCAGAGGTGAACGACCTGGGTGCGGCCACCGCAGGATTGTTGGCGATTCCTGGACTACAACCACTCGTCGCAGCGGACGGACCAAGCAGCCCATCACCTGCGGGTGGGTCCCCGGTGGCGACAACAGATGCTGACACACCGCAGTTAGACACTCTTTCGCCGGCTCTGCTTGCGATGAGGGGCGTGCGCATGGTTGCGTCATGCCGAGAAGAACGCAGCAACCCACATCACTAGGCGATTGGCCGATGGCCGAGAGCGAGGCGCTGAGTAACCTGCGGCGGTGATCGCTGCTGCCCGCGACGAAGGGCCACACCAACCAACCGACGACCCGAACTGGGTCGAGTCATGGCTGTTCGACATGGTCCAGGCCGATGGATCACTGGCCATGTCGATCGAGTTCATGGTCTGGCCGCAACACCATCGCATGGCTTTTCTTGTGTCGCTGGTGCAGCAAGGCCATCCGCTGATCTCACTGGTCGAGCTGGACGCAACCGCGCCAAAACCGCCCGGTTTAGAGGTACGAGCTTCAGGGCTGTGGACCGACATTGGGGTGCAAACGCCGCTCGATCACATGACCGTGGACATCGAAGCATTCTCTGTCGCCCTTGACGACCCAGAAGATGTATTCGCCGGTGCCTATGGGATCCGTACCGCTTTGGGTTGTGAGCTCGAATGGGAGACAGACGGAGCTGTCATTGCCGGGTCAGCGACACACTCCTACGAAGTGCCGTGCATTGTGCATGGCGAACTTCTTCTCGACGAGCAGACGATCGAGATCGACGGATGGGGTTGGCGTTCGCACCGATGGGGATCGCCAACAACCGTTGACCGAGCAGCCCTGCGAGGCCGAAGCATCGACGGCACATGGTTCCACGACGATCACGAGGACCGAGCCGCGACCATGCGAGTGGTGGGCGCGGGTCCCGTCCCCGCACCCGAACTCGATGCTCGTCTTGATCAGTTCTTTGCCGCCGGAGACAGTGGCGACATGGCCTGGATCCGGCGCATTAGTGGGCTGCTGTAGCAAGCCACTCAGACCGTGTTTCTTAGACCGTGTTTCTTAGACCGTGTTTCTTAGACCGTGTTTCTTAGACCGTGTCGATGGGTCGATGGCGGCGAGGGGTGTTCTCCGGTGATGGAGCGGACCTCAGCGCGGACATGATCCATTTCCGGCTATCGGCAGGATCGATTACATCGTCGAACTCGAAGTAGGAGGCAGCCGATACGGCCTTGCCGTGTTCGTACATCTTGTCGACCATCTTCTCGTACAGAACCTCGCGTTCAGCCAGATCTTCGACTGCCTCGAGTTCCTTGCGGTACCCGAGCGAGACGGCACCTTCGAGACCCATGCCCCCGACTTCGCCGGTCGGCCATGCCACCGTAAAGATCGGCTGTTTGAAACCGCCGCCAGCCATGGCCTGAGCGCCCAGGCCGTATCCCTTGCGAGTGATGATCGTCATGAACGGCACGCTTAGGCTTGCACCGACGACAAACAGCCGGCCGGCACGACGGACCATGCCCTCTGCCTCGCTCTCGGGCCCGACCATGAACCCTGGGGTGTCACACAAAAACACGATCGGCAGGCCGTGGGCCTCGCACAACTGCATGAACCGGGCCGACTTGTCAGCAGCGGCGGCATCAATTGCACCACCGAGGTGATGAGGGTTGTTTGCAATAACACCAACCGGGCGACCGTCCATCCTGGCCAGCGCAGTGATCATGCCATCAGCCCACTTCGGACGAAGTTCCAAAACGGAGTCGACATCGAAGAGCCCATCGATGACATCGCGCATGTCGTAGATCTGCTTACGGTTCTCCGGCACGACATAGCGAAGCGCGTCCTGGTCGGGGACCTGCCACTCATCGAGAGGTCCTTGGAAGTAGCTCAAGTACTTCTTGGCGACAGCCACACCTTCGGCCTCATCGGCAACCCGAATGTCGACAACGCCGTTGCTCTCCTGTACTTCGATCGGACCGATTTCGGTCGGGTGATAGGTGCCCAGTCCGCCGCCTTCGATCATCGCGGGACCAGCCATACCGATGTAAGAGTCCTCGGTTGCGATGATCACGTCGCAGCAAGCCAGGATGGCGGCATTACCAGCGAAGCAATACCCGGAGTTGATGCCGATCATGGGTACGAGTCCTGAGAGCTTTCCCCAGTACGCGAATGCCAGGCAGTCGAGCCCAGCAAAGCCCACGCCGTCGGTGTCGCCAGGACGTCCGCCACCACCTTCGGTGAAGAAGACAACAGGCAATTGCTGGCGTTCTGCCAGCTCGAACATACGGTCCTTCTTACGGTGGTTCTGGCCACCCTGGGTGCCAGCGAGGACCATGTAGTCATACGAGATGACCACGGTCTGGGCGACCTCTGGTTCGAAGAGGTCGCCATTTACGGTGGCCACGCCGCTGACCATGCCGTCGGCCGGGGTGTTGTCGATCAGATCCTGCAGCTCACGGCGACGACGCTGGGGGGCAATGACCAGCGGCCCGTATTCGACGAAGCTGTCTTCGTCTACCAGGTCGGCAATGTTCTCTCGGGCGGTGCGTTGATTGCGGGCTCGACGTTTCGCAACTCGTTCAGGACGGCTTTCGTCGTACCCCTTCGCATGGCGGTCGCGGACCTCGGCCAGGTCAGCTCGTTCTTGGTTCGCATCTACCGGGCCTTCGTCGACAACAACGGCTTCGCTGATTTCTTGGGGAACGAGCTCGATGAGTTTCTCGCCCTTGACCACGGTGGCGGCTTCGTCGATCAGCACCACGCTGATCACACCGGACTCAGGTGCCTTGATGGGGTGTTCCATCTTCATCGACTCGATGATGATGAGTTCCTGGCCCTGGCGGACCTCGTCTCCGGCGGCAACCTTAAGTTGCCAGATGGTTCCTTGCAGCGGAGATGTAATTGACAATGCAGACGTCATTCCTCAATCATCGCCGCCAGCCGTTGCCCACCACTAACGCAGGCCTGATTCGTTGCGCGATGGTCTCGTGTAGTGCTCGCATGGAAGCTGAGCTGGTTGCCGCATTCTTCGCCGTGGTGATGGTGGTGTCGTATCTGGCGGCTATCTAGCTGGTGGTGATCAGCTCTCGACAGAGGCCAAAGAAAGGATGACCGCTTGGGCTGGTGCGAGTGTGAACCCGGTCGTGGGTGAGTCGACGGTGTTGTGGGTGTCGAACAGCACCGTGCCCGAGAGCGAAACAACCAGGTCGATACCGCCCATATTGACCACCACACAAAGCTGCCCACGCCGGAACGCGACCGCGTCGTTGCTCACCGTGAGCCATTCCCAACTCGAGCCGTGGAGTACGGGTGTGTTTCGACGTAGCGCAGTCAGTTTCCGATAGTGGTGGAACCAGCTATCTGGTTGCGAGCGTTGCACCGAAGCGGTCTCGTCGTCGGTCCTCCCCGCGGTTGGCAGCCAGGTTTCAGGAGCCTGCGAGAAACCCAGTGTCGGGCCGGGGGCCCACGGCATCGGCGTCCGGCAGCCGTCTCGACTTTGTGTCACATCGCCGCCGACGGGATCAGCTCGCCGGTCGGCCCCGACCGCGCCGTTCACCAGGCCGAGTTCTTCGCCTTGGTACAGGAAAGGCACACCTGGCAGGCAGAAGAGCACGGTCGCCAGCGCGAGTGCTCGTTGTCGGCCGAGGTTGTGGGAGCCGAACCGGGTGGCGGCCCGGTCCTCGTCGAGGCTCGAAGCCATCCACCCGATTGATGTTGGATCGGCAACGGCGGCGAGTGGTTCGGCGTAGTTGGTCGGCGTTCCATTCGATGTGCACTGGTTCGAACCAGCAACCAACGTGCAGGCCTCCACCTGGCACAAGAGCGGCGAATGTATTGGCATCGCCAACCGAGGTTTCACCAATGAGGACCGCGTCGTAGTCGCCGCAGATCGCTCGCCACCGCTCGAATAGCGTGAGTGTCTCGGGTTGAGCGATGTCGTAACGGTGTTCGAATGCGTCCCACTGTTCGTGGCGCGTTGTGTGCGGATCCCACGGTGTGAGAGTCGGATTACTGCGCAGCCTGGTTTCCTTGACCAGTCCTTGGGCGACATCGATCCGGAAACCGTCAATGTTCTTGTTGAGCCAGAACCGCAGAATCTGATCGAATTCATCCTGGACCCGAGAGTTGCGCCAGTTCAGGTCAGGCTGGTCTGGCAGGAAGAGATGGAGGTAGTACTGACCGGTCTTGTCGTCAAAGGTCCAGGCGGGCCCACCGAAGTAACTGACCCAGTTGTTTGGGGGGCCTCCATCGGCACCAGGGTCAGCCCAGATGTAGTGGTCTCGGAAGTCGCTGGTCAGCGAGGTACGGGATTGTGTGAACCATGGGTGCTTGATGCTGGTGTGATTGGGAACGAGGTCGAGAATGACCCGGATACCTCGGGCGTGGGCATCGGTCACCAACCGATCAAGGTCGTCCATGTCGCCGTACATCGGATCGATCGCGCAGTAGTCCGATACGTCGTAGCCGAAATCCGCCATCGGCGACGCGAAGAACGGTGTGATCCACACCAGGTCAACACCAAGTGCCTCGAGATGATCGAGATGGGCAATGGCCCCACCCAGGTCACCGATGCCGTCGCCATCGGAATCGGCGAACGATCGGATGTACAGGCAATAACCAACCGCACCGTGCCACCAGCCCGAGTGATGGTCACCGCTTCTCGGCAACCCCGTGGTCTTCCCTGCCATTGGCGGAGTGTAGGACGGGTTACCGTCACAGCCAGACTTGGCCCCGACCTGCGAGAACCGATAAGCGACTATGAGAATCGTTGTTCTACCAACCGCCGACGACGCCGCCCAGTTTGTGGCCGACAACTTTGAAAAGCTGCTCGCGACGAAACCAAACGCCGTGCTTGGCCTTTCCGCTGGGCGTACCCCTGAGCTTGCCTATCAGCTTGTCTGTGAACGGCACCCGATTGTCGACCAAGCCGCGGCCGTGTTGCTTGATGAGTATGTGGGTCTCAGCGCAACTGATGGCCAAAGCTTCAGGCATCAGATCCAAACGACATTCACTGACCCGCTCGGCCTTGATCCGAGTCGGCTGTATTCGCTCGATGGACGAGCCACCGACCCGGTCGCTACGTGCGCTGGGTTCGAAGAATCGATCCGTGTACTTGGCGGTATCGATCTACAACTACTGGGTGTGGGCCGGAATGGTCATATCGGTTTTAACGAACCAGGCTCGTCGCACCTGTCTCGCACCAGGTCGATCCAACTCACCGAAACAACCCGAAATGACAATGCCACCGCGTTCGGCTCGGTCGACCTGGTGCCGGCATCTGCCCTGACCCAGGGCATCGGCACGATTCTTGAGGCTCGCCAGATCATCTTGTTGGCGACAGGAGCACACAAGGCTGATGCCATTGCCGCCGCGGTACACGGACCAGTTACCGAAGCCGTTCCGGCCAGTGCGCTACAGCGACACCCCAACACAATGGTGGTCGTCGATGCCGCGGCTGCGCAACGCTGCTGAAGGTAACCAAACTCAAACTGGCCCCGCTGTTGTCAGCTTGTGGCAGGAGTGAATCGGTTCAGACCGGTCACGACTGCATAGGCAACGATGGCAAGCACGATGGGCAACCAGGCTTGGCCGACGTCGTCGGGTAGATCAATGGTGGTGCCGCTGATCTGTTCGGTCGCGTCGTCTTCGATGGTTCCAACACCGTTTGGCCACGGCCACAACACCCGCAGGGAACCAGCCATGAGACCAATGAGTGCGGCCAACAGGGTGTCGCGATGATGCTCGAGGATCCACCACAGCAGCGTGCTGAATGCTGCCAGGCCAGCGAGCGCACCAAGCACAAAGAAGAGCAGGTTGGTGATCTCTCGATCGTGTACCGCACCAACGAATGCCGCGTACATACCGAGCATCAGCATCAGGAACGAGCCGCTGATGCCGGGAAGGATCATGGCGCAGATGGCGATGGCCCCAGTAAAAAAGAATGCGATGGCACTGGGATCAGACACCGAACCTGACTTCAGACCGAGCACAAAAAATGCCACGACTGCAACAGCCACAAGGACCGCCATACGACCAGGATCGCGATTCGAGAGCAACTGCCATGCCACGAAAATGGACGCCACCACCAGTCCGAAGAAAAGTCCGGCCATGGCTTCGGGCTCGTTGATGAGCAGACGATCGAGTACCGACGACAGCACCAGGAATGCAGCCACAATCCCGGTCATGAGGGGAATGATGAATGGCCACTCGATCGATTTGAACTGTTCGATAAACCCGCTGATATCACCCCGGGCCAGTCGGCTGAGCGAACGAGCGCCAGTGCGGATTGAGGCCAGTAGTCGTTCGTAGACGCCAAGGATCAGCGCGATGGTGCCGCCGCTGACGCCAGGCACGATGTCGGCTGCGCCCATGGCAAAGCCGCGCGCGGTGTGGCCAAGGAAGTCTTTAGGGGTCACAGTGCACCTATGTTTGCCTATGTCGGTGAGTGAATAGCTGATGCCGGAATGCGTTTTGGCGGTGTCGCAAACACGAAGAAGACAAAGCCAACTATTGTGCCCAGCGACAAGATCGTGAACCCAAGCTTGAAGTCGCCGGTTCGATCAGCCAGGAATCCGGCGAGCACCGGGCCGGCTACCGCGAACACGGTGATGATGAGTGATGAGATACCCATGATCGGCCCGAACGAACTCGACCCAAAATAGTCGGCGCGGAGCGCGGCCATCTGGGGGCCACGGGCACCCCACGCCAGGCCGTGCAGCATAACGAAGACACCAATGGTGATCCAACTATCGAAGTACACCATGGCCAACAGTCCGGAGCCGTGCATCAACATCGCGGTGCCGGCGATCAGCCTTTTGTTGAACCGGTCACCCAGATAGCCGCCAGTGAAGGTACCAATGAACTGGAACAAGGGAACGATGCCTGCGATCAGCGCGGCCTTGCCGGCGGAGAAACCACGGTCTTCGGTGAGATAGAGCGGGAGGAGGGTGATCACGCTGCTTACGACCAGCAGTGCGGATCCATGGCCCAACGCGATCATCCAGAATGAGTGGGTGCGTACGGCTTCGCCAGTCGTGAAGTGGGCGTCCTGGACACCTTCGGCCCGTGGCCCTGTGACGATGTCGATTGGGTCTACCCCGTCAACGTGTTCACCGGTGTCTTCGCGACGCACACCCATGGTGCCGGCCAGTTTCCACACTGCAGCACCAAGAACGGTGCCAGCGACCGCGACGGTCCATCGCCAGCCAAAGACCCGGAAACCCCACACCATGAGCGGCCCGCATACGCCGCCGACGGCAAATCCCATGGAGCTGAAGGACAAGGCTCGGGCACGTTTGCGTTCAAACCACCCCACCACGGTGGCGGTGATAGTCAAGAAGCCGGCGAGTGTTGCGCCAATGGTGATGACCGCAACGGCAACGATGAAACCGGCCTGGTTCTGGATCTGGGACAAGATCAGAAAGCCGACGGTTTGGGCCACAGCACCGGCTCGCATGATGAGTTTGATGTTGTAACGCTTGAGGGCAACACCAAGGGGCACACCAAGTACGGCAGCCTCGGCACTTCGTAATGAAGCACCGAAGGCGAGGAATGTCTTGGACCAACCGAATTGTTTCTCGAGAACCACCGCGATGTTGCCGTAACCCTGAGACCACACCAGGCTCTGTAGCGCCCATATGACCGAACCCGCCAGCGAGACTCGCCACCCGTGGAACTGGCGCAGATTATTGCGCGCCCGCCACACCGGGTTCATCTGTTGCATTAGCTCCACCCTATGCGTTTGGGTGTCCGCCAGCCCTGATCGTTTCCTGTGACATAGGGCCAGGACCGGGTAAGAAAGTCCTTACCCGGTTTGCCGAAACTCTTACACATGCCATACAGATGCTTATTTTTCGGTCGGCACCATTGTCTTTGTACCCAAGGAACACCGGCCACGAGCCGGAGAATGGATAGACAAAATGAAGATGTCACAAGCCACGAG
>Ga0209309_10003867_pt1 | contig 12671 bp, 10 predicted proteins | sample COGITO_mtgs_1204_2_FD_184807 | JGI IMG/M metagenome (GOLD analysis project Ga0209309, IMG submission 184807) | Pelagic marine microbial communities from North Sea - COGITO_mtgs_120412 (SPAdes) (version 2) | ecosystem: Environmental > Aquatic > Marine > Epipelagic ...
ATATTATTATTCCTCGGCGACCGGAATATCCACCTGGGACAAACCCGACGGCTTTTAGAGAGAGAGAGAGTTGAAGAGAGAGAGAGAGTTGAAGAGAGAGAGAGAGAGAGAATATAAATTTACCATCGCACAACAACACATTAGTCAACATTTTATAGAGGTAAACAAAACACACAATAATACAACACAACTACGATACACAAAAGCTATTCTAACTCAACGCTCCTCACGCACGAACACCTCCACCCTTTCCGGAAGCATCTTCTCGTCGCACTCCACCTCCCCTCGCTCGCACTCGATCGGCGCCGGCGACGACAAATCCACCACGCCCCTATGCGTGGTCAACACCAAACCCAGCGCGTACGCAAACACAGTGGCGAAGAGCAACGCTTTACTCAACATCGATTGAACTCCCGCGTATTTCTGCTCGTTTTCTGTCTCCTCCTCGAAGCGCGTTCGGGCAAAATCGCCCAGAATCTCTCTCGCCTCTCTTCGAGGACTCTTTGAATCGTCTGAATCGTCATCCGATGACATCTTCTTCTTCGGATACAAAGCATCTATTTTCTCTTGATTTTCTCTCACGACTTTTCTCTCCTCTAATTCCATTCCTTTTTTCCACACGTATATCATCTTCTTCTCGTTATCTTCTCTATTTTCGTCCTCGTTTTCATCATCTAAATCTCCTTCTTTTCCCTCTCGCGGTCTGTTTCGTCCAATCTCTTCCATGGTTTCCTTCGCATCCTCCGGGTTGAAATCATTCATCATGAAATCGGGGAAAAAATTCGGTATCGAGTATCTCAAAATCTCTTTCTCTTTCACGGTCACTTTCACCTCCCTTTTCCTTTTCCTTCGAGCGTTTCTGTCGTTCTCGTTCTCCGAGGAGGAGGAACACCGCGGACGCGCCCGGAAACGATGGAGAAAAGCGCGGTGGTGAGAGCAACAGCGCATATGGTATTCTGTGTTTAGATATGAATTTCCTCCATTTTATGACGCTTCTGACGAGACATTCACCCTCGTCGTCTTTCGTTTTCGACGTCAATTGGAGGAGGAAAAGGAACGGGAGGAAAAGGAACGACGCGGTCCACGCGTCGTCGTCTTTAGTCTCGTCGTTTACGTCATCAGCCGACGACCAAGAACATCGTCGTCATCATCAACGCGAGCAAAGAGGATTCCGGGGAAAGAATACAGTTACGACTGCTTTGAGTGACAAGAACGAGGTGGACGTGTTCGTGTTCATCGATTGCGATAACGTCCGGCCGAGATTTAGTGCGAGTGACGAGGAGGCAGCGGCGCAAAGGTTTTTGCACGCGTTCCATCGCGCGGCGAGTTGTTACGGCGACGTGGTCTCTCTTTCTTTATACGGGAACGAGAAGACTTTTGGAGAGGAAGTTCAAGGCGATGTAAAGCGAGGAGGAGAAGAAGACGAAGGAGAAGGAGAAGAAGGAGGATGGACGCGTGCGAGGACGAACGAGAGGAATACGAAGAAAAAGAGTTTAGGTGAAGCGTTGGAATCCGTTCGAATTTTAGGCTCGCGCGTCCGCGTCGTGCGAACGCAAAGTCGACGAAAACAAAGCGCGGATATTCGATGCGTGTCGGACGTGGTCGACGCGATGCGCAAAAGCGCTGATAATGAAACCACCACCACCACCGAAAAGCTTCGCCTCGCGTTTATCGTGTCGAAAGACGCCGGGTTGTTGAAAGAAGCGGCGTCTCCGTATGTTAGAAAAAGAGGGGACGTGGTTATCTGCGGCGACTTTATAAATAACGTAGGCATGAGGGAGATTGACTCTCACCCGATCGAGGACGCGTATCGCGAAGTGGTAGAGAAGAAGATTGGCTGGTCGAGCGGCGTGAAAATAAAAGGCAAACCAGGATCAGAAGCACTCGCGATAGGCTCGCGATTGGTGTCGTGGAAAGACGAGAGCGTGTGGTTTTACGCGAAAAGCGATGAGGACGTTGAAAAAAGAAGGAGAAAAAGCAACGCGCCGAGAAAGGCGGCGAGAAAACGGCGGGAGGACCCGTATTTATTCATGATTCCTGGACCTTCGTCGAGTGAAAAAGAAATGGAAGAGAAAGAGAAGGACGAACGGTTTTATCAAAACTGCGTTCGATACCTTCCCTCGTCAATCCAAACTGAAATGCGCGACATCATCGACGCGTATTGCCGTCGTCGTCGTAGAAACGTCGATACCGCCGCTAACGAAAACAACAACACCGTTTTCCTCTCCAAACTCTTACGACGAGAAGCGAAAAGAAAACTTCTCCCGGTTCGCTCCAACGCCTGTTTCGCGTCCGCGTCCGACGTTCTCGTGTACTTCGACGCCGGTCCGAAGTTAGGCGCGGTGTTCGGTAAGTGGCTCGAAAACGGCGACTTGGAGATGTTATGGTGGTAAACTAGAATTTTGAGTAAAGAGTCTTGTAAGGAAAAAATTCGTCACTTCAGAAGCAAAAATGTTCGCGTCTTCTCTCGCGCAGTTTTCGTCTTCGCTTCATCTCCGGCGCACTTCTTCGTCTTTGTCGTCGTCGTCTTCGTCAAAAGTCGGTCTCGTTTTTGCCGCGAATAACAGCAACGACGACGTTAATAAAGACAACAACACCTCCGACGACGAATCGATTGCCGCCATCGAGCGTCGCTTAAAGAACTCCAAGAACAAAGTCAAACTGACCAGTAAAGAGAAGCAAGAGCGAGATTCTGGGTTTCCGAAGACGAACGATGCGAAGAAAGGTCGTCCGGCGACGTTGTTCGACGATTTAGGGATGAAACGATCGTTCCCCACACCCGGGGCGAACGGGATGTTGAGCATGTGGGAGGGAGATCCGGAGAATTGGGAGAAGATGGAACCTTTGAAAAAACTGTGGGTGGTGTGGTCGGGGGAGAAAGGATGGATGTATTGGATGAACCAAGGGAGCTTATACGGCGCGGCGTTTATCGCGTTCTTGTGGGTGTGTTTTAGATTCATCGGGCCGATTTTGGGATTGTACGAATTGAAGTAAAACTTTTACGAAAGCCGTTATTCGTCGTCGTCGCTCCTATTACTACTCCTACTTCTACTCCTCCTACTCCTACCGCTATCATCATCGCTGCTACTACGACTACTACTACCACTTCTTTGTCTGTTTGTGTTTGTGTTCTCTTCTTCTTCTTTTCCCTCCTCTGAGCTTCGTAAACATCGCTCTTCTCGTTTACACAAATCTTTGAACTCTTTCGTCAATTTTAAGTACTCTTTCCTCTTCTCGATGTGCTCGCGTTGGTCTTCCGCTAACAACTCTTCCGCGCGTTTTTCGTTCATTTTTTTCCTCTCCGCGTTGTCGGCAGTTTTCGAAACCGCGGAGGAGATGTCTCGCAACGAGTCTCGCAAGCTTTCCTTCCCGATTTTCGTGTCCAATAAGTGGAGCTGTTCTTTGACGGAAGTTAAGAGACTGATTTCCTTCGCCGCGTGTTCGCTTCGTTTCGCCAGGGAATTGTACAACGCGAATTGTCTTTTCGTTTCGCGAAGTTTACGCGTGACGGCGTTTTTGAGCTCTCGGAATCTCGTTTCGTACTGCGCGAGCTCGGCAGAGTGCGGGACGTCGTCTAACCGTCTCGATAAGATGGCGTTTTTTTTGCTCCGTTTCGCGAGTTCGTTGACGCGCTTGTCGCGTTTTTCCTTTTCTTTCGCGTATTGCGCGGACGTTTCCGCGATTTTAGCGAGTTCGCCGGTCTGTTCGCGCTCTTCTTCGATGGATGTCACCTTCGCTTTCAAAACTTTCAATTCCTTCTTGCACGTCTTACGAAACAACGCCTCTTCTTTCTTCAGCGAGGCTCTGCGTCTGGCCATGTTCGCCAACGCGTCCACGAGTTGCTTTTGCGCCGGGTCCGTGACGCTCTTTTCGAGTTCTACTCTTTTTGCAATTACTGTTTCGTTCTCTTTCCTTGCGTTTTCGTACGCGTCCTTCGCTCGTTTTGTTTCCAATTCCGCCTCGTCCATTTCTTCTCTCTTCGAGTCCAATTTGCGCTTTTCCGCCTCCAACCGTCTCGCGACGGCGCGCGTGGAGCGTTCAATGCGCAGTATTTTCCCAGCCGCACCAGATAACCCCGCGAAAGACGTCGACGCACCACCACCACTACCACCATCTGAAGTATCAAAGTCGTCGCCGAACGCATTCATCGCTTTCGCAATCTCCCATCCTTTCATCTTCACCAACAACTCGGCCACCGAGTTCGAGGACACGTTGCTGGCGTTTTCATCGTTTTCATCGTTCTTCACCAAATATTCCGAAAGCATACGTTTCAACTTGGCCTCTTCGCGTTGGGCAAGTTCCTCCTCGCTTAACACCGCATCTTCTTCCTCTGCTGTCATCGTCGTCGAACCTCCGTCCTTCTCCTCGCCTCTGTTTTTCGCCGCGGCCCTCGCCATCATCGACGACCCTCCTCCTCGAGCGTCGTACAACCTACTCTTCCCGTTCACGCGATGACCAAACTCCATGAGGCACCCGTTCCTAATCTTCTCCTCCCCTTCTCGCTCTAAATCTCTGTTCGCGTTCGATTCCGCGGCTCTCCTAAACGTCCTCGTGTTGTTCTTCGTAACGCTCTCGCGTAAGAACAAACTCTGCAATCGAGACCGCCTAATCCGCCCAGATTGACGACGCGTTTCGCCAAATAGACTACCACCACCACCGCGTTCCCATTCTCCCTCTTTGTCTTCTTTAACTACTACTTTTTCTCCCGCGAGTACCATCGCTCGTTTCGTCAGCCATTGCACCACCGGGAACACTTTCTCCGAATCCAACCCGCAAATCTGGTGCGCTCTCAGAGGTAAAGGGCACCCGAGTTCACCGATCCCTCGTTCCACCTCTTCGCAGAGTTTCAGTTTTTCTCCCATCGTCATCGTTTTCTCCTCCTCTTTTCCTCGCTTACTCTTCTTGATCTTCACGCCGACGTCCCATCGACACCGTTGCAAGAGGAAAACGAATCCAAACAAGAGATGGTCAAAGCGAGTGTTTTTCTTCGCACTGTGACTCTCACTGGTCCACTGAAAGTGCGAACCGACGGAGAGCAAGTCGAAGACGTCCTCGAGCGTCCGCTCTTCTCGGTCTTCTTCCAACGCGTTCTCCTTCATGTCTTTAATGACGTTGAAAATTCTGAAGCCAATTCGCCATTTTTACGCGCGCGCGAATACACAAATGCGCGAAGAGAATACTCCTAAAGAAGGAGAGGAAACCCTCCACTTCTCCTCTCTCGCGCACCGAAAAGTATTCGCACACATTCGTAAGCACCCGAATTCGGACGTTTCCGGAGCTTTACTCGTTCGCGAGGACGACAAAGACAACGCGTTTATTGAAGATGCAATCCCGCTGTTCCACTCCGAGTCGGGAAACGTTTCCGTCTTGAATGAAATCGCGCTGACGCATATCCAGAAGTACGCGAATACGAGTCACCCAATTGGTACAATGCGCGTGGGAGGGTTATATTTCGCGAACGGGAATTTATGCGCGGGGGTGTTGCCAGATCGCGCGCAAGGATTGGCCGAAGCGGTTGGGGGTGGTGCAAGAAACGGAATTCGATGTGTCCTCCTCGAACCGACCGCGTTTGACGCGGAGACGAAGAACGTTTCCACGAGCAAGAGTAGTAGCCCGTTCAGGGTCTTCAAGTCGAACAACAACAACGCGAACAACGTGAACTTTGAATTGAAAGAGCAAGACAAAGGGACTGTCAAAGTCGTTCTCGCGCCGCCGCTCGACGACCTCGACGCCGCTTCGACGAATACGAATACGAAGGACGTCTGTGACTTTGACGACCATTTCGACGACGTCGGTAAAGACTGGAGGAACGCATCCTTTTCGTAGAGAGATATAGATATAGACTACCGCGCCGCGCTATAGATTTGTGTATATTTAGTTTATATATATAGTTTAGCTACTGTTTCTTATTATTATACTTTGTTCGCTATCTCGCTCTTTCCCTCCGGATGTGTTTTGCTCTCGATCGAAATCAGAGACATTACACACTCGCGTTTCTTCTCCTTCTTCTCTCTCTAATGCTCCCCAGATTGTTGCGCTTTGAAATGTCTATATTCCGTCGGCCAAACGGTCACGTACGCCGTCGCGAACACCGCCCCCATCGCGTGGTACACCGGCGCAATCGATCCCGTTTGGATGTACTTTTCCCTATACTCTTTGGAATATCTCTGGAAATTCTCGATCGCGTTCTCTTTGGTGATTGTTTTTTTAAGGAACTCCGGGACCTCTTTCACTTTGAGAGAGCCGAGTTGACGGAAGAACGCGGACATTTTTCGTGGTGGTGGTGGTGTTGTCTCTTTCTTGGGAAAGAGAGCGAGACAACGCGTCGGAGTTTTGAGGATCAGTTCTATTTGTGGGATTTTCGCGTTCAAAAAGAGTAAAGTAGTGTGTGTTCGAGTGACGCGTGCGCTCTCTTTAATTCTTATCTATGCGTAAGTAGTATCTAGTCGAGAGCGTTTTGCGTAAAATGCTCAAATCATCCTCACTTCTGTTTCTTCGCGGCTTCCTGTTTCTTTCTCTCTTTCCAACTCTGCGGACGAATTAAACTCGTCAGCGCTATCAACGCGACGGACAAGACGTGAATGAACCAATACATTCCATTCCACGCTCGGACGCTTTCCTTGAACTCGACCAAATGAAACGCCGGGGTCAAATAGAGCAAACCAAGGTGCGTCTGCGCTAAGCTAAACAGTTTCCAATATTTTACGAATCGTTCGGACATGTAGTCGCGTTGCCATTTGTACGTTTTGCGCGCGCAGTAAATGATCAACGCCGTCGAGGAGAAGAACATCCAGTACCCGGCACTGAGACCGTGCCAGATGCCGGAGACTAATTGCGTGAGAAGAAGTTCGACTAACCCAGCCTTTCGATTTTTATCACCGCTTCTGCGCACTCGGAATCGGTGGATGCGATCGTAGCAGTAATGTCGGAGCCAAATCCCGGTGCGAATGTTCCAATGCGCGGGAATTTCCGCAAACGTGTTTGCAAAATCCACACCAAACGGATGGACGTTCGTCATCGCATTCCACTCTTCCGGTCCTTCTCTGCCGGTGATTGATTTCTCCGCGTTGATCCCGTTATACGCCAACCCGCACGCGGCGGCTGAAGCGTCCGCAAACATCCACACGAAATAGTACTTATACTTCCCCGCCGCGCCCGCTACGTACACCGTCTTCAACTTTTCCCACAACGACATCATCTCCCATTCGTTTCCGTTGGAAAACACCTCTTGCAAGCTCACGATGTTGGCCAAATATAAGTGCAAACCCAAACATATCATCGCGCCTATAAATCTTTGCATCGTCAACACCATCCAAGTTCTCGGCCATCCTCTCGCGTAGTGCGTCAACTTATTCCTCGGCGAGTTCGGGTCAAAAATACCTTCCTCTCTTAACCACATTCTAAACGTTTTAAACTCCAACGTCGGTCCGGAAACCAACGTGCACGGAAACATGCACCACGCCAAATACTCCAGCGTCTTTGGCGCTTCGGAGAGTTCGTGTTCTTTCATAAAAGACGATTTCTCCTCGTCTTTTATTTCGTAATCCTCGAAGTTCATCGCGCAACTCGTCGTCTTCAAACACAGCACCATCAACAACCCGGTGATGTCAATGTTCCCTCGTTTCCACTCGCCGCCGCTATCCGCGCTGTAGTGGATGTACACCAGGTACCCGAACGACCAGAGGAACGTTACAAACCCGACGCCGATTCGTTTTCGTCTTTCGCTCTTGGTCTTCGAATCTCCCGCTTTCGTGCTGCTCGTGAGTTTAAGTAAACATAAACTCGGCAATGAAAGGTAAAACGCGTGCACGGTTGTCTTCCCGAACGTCATCAAGGAAATCATCGTTCCCGAGACAAGGCTTAACAGTGCTTTTCGTTGAAACTGAGATCCTTTTCTGTCTCCACCTTGAATCGTGCGAAACAGCACCCCGAGTGGTAATCCCGAGAACAACGCCACGGTGAAAAGAATCGTCCCGCGAGGTAATCCGGACCGTAAGGAAAGATGGTGGAGCACGTACAGGCGAAGTTTGACGATTTGTGAGACGTGCGCTTCGAGGAACTCGAGGATGTTCATCGAGATCATCATCAACGCATCGATCATCCTCCGAGCGAGGAGGGAATACGTACTCTCTGGGGAAAGAAGTGAAGCCATTTGAGATACGTTTTATCCTCATTTTTCCCATCATCTCAGAACACGATACGATGCATCACCGGGCGACTTTGACGACGTCGTCTTCGACGTTCGCGAGGACAAGTAGCGGTAGCAGTAGTGGGAGGCGTTTGAGACGATCAGTGCGTTCTTTTTTGGCGTTCTGTGACGGGGTAGAGGTACACCAAAAGGGAGTCTCAGGGGGGAAATTCGTATCTTTTCGAACGGGGAGACGGATGAATGCGAGCAACTTAAACGCCATCGGGAAAGGCACGAAGCGCATAACAACACACGCAAAACAAGAAAAAGACAAACTCGCTCGCGATACCATCGATTTATCGAAACGAAAAATCGGTCCCGGAAAAGAAGCGCCGGTGAAAGTCACGTTCCTCGGCGCGAACGATTCCTCAGTCACCGTGGATTGCCCCACGGATCAGTACGTGTTAGACGCCGCGCTCGAAGCCGGATTGGAACTTCCATTTACCTGTCGAGGAGGCATCTGCGGCGCGTGCGTGGCAAAATGCGTCTCCGGAGCAACCGACCAATCGGATATCACGGACTTAGAGTTCACTTTAGACGAGGATGAACAGAAGGAAGGGTTGACGTTGTTATGCATGGCGTACCCCGTGGGCGATTGCGTCATCGAGACGCAAAGCGATTGGGGCATGCGAGTGGGCGAGTGGAAAGGCGCGACTGGGGAGATTTTAGGACGAGACCCGACCAAGTTAATGGACGATGATCCGAATAGGATTGGTTTGTAATGGTTTATTAAATAACAACACGATGTGTAAATGCTACGTCTCGCTCTCGTACCCGCGCGTTCTGTCTCGTTTTGCCTTGAAAACGTCACAATTCGGCACTCGAATTCGCCCGCAAAAACACCAACACGTCACGCGACGCATGCAGAAAAAGCACTTTTTCTCGTCGTCGTCGTAAAAGATGTGGCCCTCTCGAGGAGGCGGAGGAGGAGGAAATACGAACGCCCCGTACTCTCCGTTCGAGGATGATTCCAACGAGAAATCCTACGCCGCGAAGTTGTACACCAAGAAGAAGAAGAAGAATTACACCAACAACGGTTTACTCTTTAACGGATATAATAACAACACGAACAACAACAACAACAACAACAGAAAAGGAGTGAAAATCATCGGCGGCGTGTTACTCCTGATGACGATTTTGAGAGTGTTTTGGTCGTCGCGTTTGAGTGCGACGAATACTACGAATAGGACGAGTGGTTTTAGGCACGTGGATAAATACGACAGAGAAGGGAACGCGAAGTCGATGATGGACGGCGGAAACGGCGTCGTCGTCGATGGGAATAACGAGTATTACGATGTGAACAACGATTCAGACGATTCAGACGGGAAGAAGACAAAGAAGACAAAGAAGAATCTGTGGTCGCGAGCGACGAACGACGCTCCGCGCTCGTCTCGCGTATCTTCGCAAAAAGTAGCCGCGAATTTAGTCATCGATCATCTCGGTCGCGCGTTAGCGCCGATGATATCGAAATACGTGGATATAGATGAAGACGGCGCGGTGGACGCGAACGAGTTGGAACGATTCGCGGAGAGAGTCGGCGGGGTTGAAAATGTCGGGAAAGGGTTCACGAGCGCGGTTTTAGCGGCGTTGACGGCGACGTGGGGGGACGCGGAGAGCGGTGGACAGCATAATCGGCCGATTGAGAAAACGCCGTGCGCGTTGGAGTTTAATCGAGGGTTGAGTACTGGGGCGGAGTTAGAGGTGACTTCGGACGTGCAGTTTAAAGGGGTGAAGCCGTTTTGCGTCGAGGCGTGGGTGAAACCGAGCGACGCGGAAACCACTCGGAATGGGTTTCAAGGGTACGGTGGCGCGATATTCGCGAAGAAGATGAGCGACGAGATGCACCCAGACGACGACGAAACCGACGTGTTGTTAATGGACGAAGACCAGAAAAAAGGAGGGAAGAACGTCGGACGAGGCCAGTTTACGTTTGCGTTGGACGACGCCGGAGGTTTAACGTTTATGAGAGAAACCGGCTTGACGACCGCGTTACGATCGAAAAGACACTTGAAACCAAACTCCTACACGCACGTCGCCGCCTCTTACGGGTTTGGCGACGCGTCCATATTCATAAACGGCACGTTAGACGCGACGAGGAAAGAAGGCGCGATTTTACGCGGCGACGACGTGACGCCGCTCACGATTGGAATGTTGTTAGATAGAAAAGGCCGCTCGAGGTTAGGTTTCACCGGAACCATCCAAGAAGTCCGCCTGTGGAACCGACCGTGCGACAAAGAGTCCATGAAACGGTACTACGAGCGTCGATTAGTCGGATGGGAACCTGGACTCACCGCATATTGGCCCATGAACGATTGTTTCGGTAAAATTTTAGCGGAGAAGCGAGGCGAATACCGAGGACGCGTGACCGGCAGAGCCGCGTGGAGAAGAAACGGACACCATTTAATGACCGACGACGACATCGAACTGTGCAAACACCTCGCCAAAGGCGTCATCGATGAAAGCTTAGCCTGATTTTATTGAGAGAATAATGAGATTTTTGTTAGTATTACTTGACTACTTCTACTCTATTGCTACTAACTCCTTTGACACCTTTTGAAAAAAACAGGAATTTAAAAAAAGTTCTCTTCATATACCTACTTCTAAACCCTAATTCAATTACCCCTACACTTCTCCTTCATAATACGACGTGTCTATTCACCGCGACATACTCGCCGCGCATACGCGATGACGATGTCAATGTGAACAACAAAACGGCAACGACAGGTTGCTCCGTTCTCTCTCTTCTTGATAGAAGAGAGAAGAACAGTGGGTGCCTATTAACCCTAAACCATGTAAAATCCTCCTCTATCGTCCAACGTGCGACCGAATGGATTTACAACGACCAAAAAGTAACAACAAAAAAGAGCGAGAATAAAATAATAGTGTTATTATTAGTTTGCGCGCGACGCTCTACTGCAATAAACTCACGCGCGCACGCCGTAGTGTCACACACACACACGACGCGTTCAAACAACAACGCGTATTAGTATTACGAAGAAGGAAAGTCAATGGGCACGTATATATTTCAAGCCGAGGTGTTTCTCTCTCTCTGTGGTATGTGGTTAAGAAGACTCGATGTCTTCTTCTCTCGCCGTGCACAGACACATGCGGGAGCGCGAGTAAGCGAAACGAGTCGGCGGGCGCGAAACGCCCTCTCGCACGAGCTACGCTACCCCACAAAATAAACGAGAGAGAGAGACGAAGAAACCGGGCAGCGATTGGATGCGAGATGTGCTTTTTTTTTTAAATATTACTCGTAGTACGCGCGCGATGAGCGCGTTTGTTTACGTTAACCAACTCGGATCGCCTTTAGGTATTATCCCGTACGGATTTAACGCGACGTGCGAGGTGAAATAATGCGTCTTAATGTCCCACATGTTGGTCGCTTTTCGAAACGCCGGCATCGCGTATAACCGTTTCACGTACGCGCTGATGTTCTTATACTCGCGAATGCATTTTTTGTTCGTTTTAAAGTACACGACGTACACCTCGTCGAATCGAACTAACGTTTGGAACACCCGAACGTCGATTTCGGTGACCTCGTCGTCGCTCACCAAAAACTTCATCTTCGAACGCTCGAGAACGCTTTCCAATCTCTCCAAACCTTCGTATAACTCTTCCACGGCTTCCTCGTACGCCTCTTGCGTCCGCGCGAACCCACACTTATAGACGCCGTTATTAATCGCGCGATACGTCCACTCGTTCATCTCGTCAATCTCTTTTCGCTTACTCTCCGGGTACAAATCTAACGTCGCGTTCTTCGCGAGCGGTTGAAACCGCGCGTTCAAATCTCGAATAATCTCGCTGCTCTCGTTGTTCACGATTCGCTTTTCAGTTTGATCGTACAAGATTGGTACCGTAAACGGACCTTTGTACGAATTGTCGTGCTCTTCGTAGAAATCTCGGATGGAATAAAACTCCGTCTTCTTCGTCTTCTTCGGGTCCTTCCTCGTGTGATACGCTTGCACCTCGAATTTCGCGCTTTCAATCCCGGACAAATGTTGAATCCATCGACAGTTCTCGTTGGGAAAAACCCACCCGGCGTGTCCATCATCTTCATCCGTATCCTCCTCGTCCTCTTTTCCTCTTTTTCTTCTCGTTTTCTGCCACGTCGGGTGCACGATGTCCACCTCGATTCCATCGTCCAATCCTTTCAGATAGAGGACGGAAAGACATCGCGTCGCCCACGGGCAGGCGTAGGAAACGATGAGTTTGTATCGGTTTTTTTCCGAAACGATATCTGAAACGCGGTCTCGGAAACTGGATTCGTTCCGCGCGAACCTGCCTTTCCGGTCGACGGCGGCGACTGCCGTGTGTCGTTCTCCGTCGTTGGTCATATTTGGTTGTGACGAACACGCCTCTCGAAAGTTTTCCAATTCATTTCAACGAACTCTTCTTCATTCTCTTTCGCGCGCGAAAGAGAGAACGAGTGACTACTTCTGCGACAAAAACAACGACGCGATGACGACGCGCGCTGCACTTC
>Ga0209309_10003870_pt1 | contig 12666 bp, 10 predicted proteins | sample COGITO_mtgs_1204_2_FD_184807 | JGI IMG/M metagenome (GOLD analysis project Ga0209309, IMG submission 184807) | Pelagic marine microbial communities from North Sea - COGITO_mtgs_120412 (SPAdes) (version 2) | ecosystem: Environmental > Aquatic > Marine > Epipelagic ...
TCACCTCCATTAATTGCAACCGACTCTACAATGTTTGGAACAGGTCAATTACCAAAATTTGATAATGATCAGTTTGAACTCAAACTTGATGATTCAAATGATAGAAAGTTTTTAATACCAACTGCTGAAGTGATATTAACCAATATGGTTAAAGATCAGATTATTAATAAAGAAATTCTTCCAATAAGAATGGTTGCATCAACACCATGCTTTAGAAAAGAAGCTGGCAGCTATGGAAAGGACACTAAGGGAATGATTAGGCAACATCAGTTCTACAAAGTTGAAATGGTTAGTATTGTAGAGCCAAACCAATGTTTAGCTGAATTAGATAGAATGACTAACTGTGCAACAAAAATTCTAGACTTGTTAAAACTACCTTACAGAAAGATTATATTATGCTCAGGTGATATGGGTTTTAGTGCAGAAAAAACTTTTGATATTGAAGTTTGGTTACCATCTGAAAATAAATATAGAGAAATTTCAAGCTGTTCCTCTTGTGGTTCTTTTCAAGCCAGAAGAATGAAAGCTAGATATAAAAATAGTAAAAAAGAGACAGTATTTGTTGGAACTCTTAATGGAAGTGGTTTGGCTGTCGGCAGAACAATAGTAGCAATACTTGAAAATTATCAACAAGAGGATGGTTCAATTCTTATTCCAGAGGCTTTAAAACCATACATGAATAATATTGATAAAATCAATAAGATTTAAAGTTGTTTTAATCACTCATTTGTTATAAGTATTCATTTTAATCTAGGAGAAATATGGATCAAGGAATAGGTCAATTTATACCATTAATTTTAATTTTTGTTATTTTTTACTTTTTTTTAATAAGACCTCAACAAAAGAAAGTTAAAGAGCATAAAGCCATGGTTGAGAACTTAACAAGAGGAGACAAAGTTGTTACCTCTGCTGGAATTATTGGAACCATTGAAAGAGTTATTGATAACGAAAAAGTTGAGGTTTTAATTTCTGAAAATGTTAAAGTTGAGATTATTAAATCTACAGGTATTCAAGGTTTACTAAATACACCTGAAGTTAAAAAATAATATCAAGTTGAAGTGTTATATTTTTCAAAATTAAGAATTATTATAATATCTATAATAACTATATTTTTTTTATTTATATCGTTATCAAATTTTTTAAATACTGAAGATAAATTTTTTTCAAACAAAATAAATCTTGGTTTAGATCTACAGGGTGGATCTTATCTTTTACTCGAAATTGATAATGATCCTGTGGAACTTCAAAAATTACAGAACACAGCAACCGATATTAGAAATTTTCTAAACAAGGAAAATATTAAATTTATAGATTTAAGAATATCCAATAAATCTATAATTTTTAATGTAGATCCAACCTTAAAAGAAAAGATAGAGTCTTTTTTTATGGATAAAGATAGTGAGATAAATCCTTATTATCCGCAATACAAATCTCACCAGTTTGACTTAATATCTTCAAATAATGAATTTCAACTAAAGCTTTCAGATTATGGGTTAGTTGAAATTAAAACATCATCACAGGATCAGGCAATTGAAATAGTTAGAAGAAGAGTTGATGAAGTAGGTACAAATGAACCAAATATTCTAAAAAGAGGAAATGATAGAATTTTAGTTGAATTACCAGGTTTAGATGATCCTATGAGGATAAAATCTTTATTAGGAAAAACTGCCAATTTAAGTTTTCGTTTTATAACACAAAATGACAATGATACTTTTGGTGCAGAAATTCTTAAGTACGATGATGAAATAAACGAAGCCTTGGTAAGTAAAAGAATAATTTTGAGTGGTGAAAACCTACTTGATGCACAACCTAATATGAATACTCAAACCAACGAAACAGTTGTGTCTTTCAAACTTGATAGAGTAGGTGCTAAAAGATTTGGTAAAGCTACTACAGAAGGTATTGGCAAACAACTAGCTATAGTTCTTGATGGTAAAATTGTTAGTGCACCTGTAATAAGAGATGCCATAGTAAGTGGATCTGGACAAATTAGTGGAAACTTTACATTTCAATCAGCTACTGATCTAGCTTTACTTCTTAGATCTGGAGCATTGCCAGCCCCACTTAACATAATAGAAGAGCGTACAGTTGGGCCAGATCTTGGACAAGATTCGATAAATGCTGGTATAATTTCACTATGTATTGGATTTGCTTTGGTTATAATTTTTATGATTTATAAGTATAAAGTATTTGGTTTCATTGCAAATATCACTTTGATTGTAAATTTATTTTTTCTGATTGGTATACTGACATTATTTGGAGCAACTTTAACGTTACCTGGAATTGCTGGAATAATATTAACTGTTGGTATGGCTGTTGACGCAAATGTTTTAATTTTTGAGAGAATTAAAGAAGAATTAAGAGAAGAAAAAAATAATATTATAGCATTCGACTCAGGTTATGTTAAATCCAAAACAGCAATCATTGATGCCAATGTAACAACTTTAATTGCAGCAATTATATTATTTTTTATGGGTTCAGGACCAGTTAAAGGGTTTTCTGTAACATTAGCTGTAGGAATATTTACAACATTATTTTCGGTTTATTTTATTGCAAGATTATTAACAAGTTTTTATGTGGTCAAAAATAAAGAAAAACCTAAACTTATTTAGATGATAAATTTTAATAAATTTTATAAATCATTCAGTATAGTCTCAACATTGTTAGTTGCTATTTCAATTATACTTTTATCTTTTAAAGGTCTAAATTTTGGTATTGACTTTAAAGGGGGCACATTAATTGAATTAAGAACACAAGATAACCAAACTAATGTAGCAACTCTTCGTGGTGTATTCAGTAAAATGAATTTAGGGGATGTTAATATTAAAAAATTTGGTCAAGATAGTGATTATTTGATTAAAATTGAAAAAAAAGACACAAGTTCAAATATTATTGAATTAATTAAAGAAGATCTTACCAATTCAATTGGAGAAAATTTTACCTTTAGAAGAGTTGAAAATGTTGGCCCCAAGGTAAGTTCTGAACTCTTAAAGTCTGGTATAACTGCAATACTTTTGTCGTTAGCAGCAATGTTATTTTATATTTGGATAAGATTTGAATGGCAGTTTAGTTTAGGTGCAATTATAGCTTTGTTTCATGATGTTCTAATAACACTTGGTTTATTCTCTCTATTAAATTTAGAAATTAATTTATCGATAGTAGCCGCAGTTTTAACAATAGTTGGCTATTCGATGAATGATACTGTTGTAATTTTTGATCGTGTAAGAGAAAATCTCAGAAAATATTCTGATATTAAAATCTTTGACCTAACTAATAAGTCGATAAATGAAACTCTATCTAGAACTCTAATTACCTCAATAACCACATTACTTGCTTTAGTTTCAATATATTTATTCGGTGGAGAGATACTTAAAGGTTTTTCACTCGCTATGATATTTGGGGTTATTTTTGGAACTTATTCTTCAATCTATATTGCCAATCCAATATTAGTTAAATTAAGAGTATCACAAAAAACTATTATAAAAGAAGAAGCAGAAAAAAATTAATATAAATTTTGTGCCGCTACCATTGAAAGTAACATTGGTAGAGAAAGAAGTGTATTTGTTCTTGAAAACAGCATAGCTGTTCTTGCTGATTTTGCTTTAACATCAGGTTCACACTCAACCATGCCTAATGCTCTTTTTTGATTTGGCCAAATTATAAACCAAACATTAAATGCCATATATAAACCAAGCCACATACCAATACCTATAGCTGTATATTTTCCTCCACCACCTAAAGTCATAGCATCGTGTAAATAACCATTTAAATAAGCTAAAATTAATCCAGATAGAACTGTTAGTAATGCAGCGTATCTAAAATAAAATAATGCGGCTGGAGCAATAACTTTACCTATAGCGGGCTTTTGTTCATCAGGGATTTTTGGCATATTTGGAATTTGTACAAAGTTAAAATACCAAAGAAGCCCAATCCACATTATAGCAACCGTTACATGAATAAATCTTGTTAACCAACTCCAAAAAATTGTATCAAAATCAAAACCACCATTACCATAAAATAACCCTAGAAAAAAAATTACAGCTAAAGCTAATGATGCGTGAATAGTTTTTGGAAGTGATGATAGTAAATTACCCATAATTAGAATCACTTATACACTAAATTTTTAAATCTTTAACCTCTTTTTAAATTTTTCTTCGAGCATGGGTTTTAAGAATTCACCAGTATAACTACCTTTTATTTTGATAATATCCTCAGGTTTGCCCTCTGCGATAATATTTCCACCTTTGACACCACCTTCAGGTCCCATATCGACAATATAGTCTGCTGTTTTAATTACATCTAGATTATGTTCAATAACAACAACTGTATTTCCTAGAGCTACAAATGTGTGCAATATTTCTAATAGTTTTTTAATATCATGTTGATGAAGACCTGTTGTAGGCTCATCTAATATGTACATAGTTCTTCCTGTAGATCTTTTTGAAAGTTCCTTAGCTAATTTAATACGTTGAGCCTCACCACCAGATAGAGTTGTAGCTTGTTGTCCAATTTTTATATAACCAAGACCTACCTTCTTTAATGTTAATAATTTAGTTTTAATGTTTGAAATATTTTCAAAATATTCACACCCTTCATCTACAGACATGTCTAAAACATCTGCAATACTTTTTCCTTTAAATTTAATCTCTAAGGTTTCTCTGTTATACCTAGTTCCTTTACATTCATCACATTGTATATAAACATCAGGCAAGAAATGCATTTCATAAGTAATTACACCATCCCCCTCGCATGCTTCGCAACGACCACCTTTAACATTAAATGAAAATCTTCCAGGTTTATAACCACGAGTTTTTGACTCAGGAAGCGCTGTAAACCAATCTCTAATAGGACCAAAAGCACCAGTATAAGTAGCTGGATTTGATCTAGGTGTTCTTCCAATTGGAGACTGGTCGATATCTATAATTTTATCAATAAGTTCAACTCCCTTATATCCTTTAAATGCTTTTGGTACTTTTCGAGCCTTATTATTTAAGGTTAAATTAAGCGCATGATATAAGGTCTGCAGTATCAACGTGGACTTACCACTTCCAGAAACTCCTGTTACACAAGTAAAACTACCAATTGGTATTTTTAGATCTACATTATTTAAATTATTTCCACATGCACCATTAATTTCTACAAATCTACCATTTTTAGCAAGCCTTCTTATTTTTGGTATTTCGATATATTTTTTGTGAGATAAGTATTGTCCGGTTATGCTATTTTTGTTTTTTAAGATTTCATTATAAGTTCCCTGAGCTATAATTTCTCCACCCTTAGTTCCAGCTTCAGGACCCAAATCAATTATATGATCTGCATTTTCCATAGTTTCTGTATCATGCTCAACAACTATTACAGTGTTTCCTAAATCTCTAAGTCTTTTGAGTGCATCAATTAGTTTAACATTGTCTTTTTGATGTAATCCAATAGATGGCTCATCTAGAACATAAAGAACTCCAGTTAATCCAGAGCCAATCTGAGATGCTAATCTTATTCGTTGAGCCTCTCCACCTGATAAAGTTCCAGACTCACGAGACAGAGTTAGATAATCCAAACCAACATTTAAAAGAAAATTTAATCTTTCATTAATTTCTTTTAAAATATGTTCAGCTATTTTAAATTGTCTTTTATCTAATTTAACTTCTAATTCTTTAAACCACTTAGAGGCATCTAAAATTGATTTTTTTGTAACTTCGCTTATGTTTAGATTATCTATCTTTACACATAAAGCCTCTTCTTTAAGTCTGTTTCCATTACATCCTTCACAGGCTGAATCTGATTGATACTCGGCTATTGCCTCTCTCTTCCATTCACTATCAGATTCCAAAAATCTTCTTTCTAAATTATTGATAACACCCTCAAAAGTTTTCTTGTGTGAATATTTTTCATATCCATCATCATAATTAAATTTTATTTCTTCTTCATCTGAACCAAATAAAATTACATCCTTAATTTTTTTTGGTAATTTTTTCCACTTTTCATCCAATGAGAATCCGTAATGTTTTGCTATTGAAGCTAGTGTTTGTGCATAATATAGCGTTGTAGATTTGGCCCATGGTTCAATTGCTCCATCAGCGATACTTTTTCTATCATCGGGTATTACTAAATTTGGATCTACATTTAGTTTTATGCCAATACCCTCACATTCTGCACAGGCACCGTACGGACTATTAAAAGAAAATAGTCTTGGTTCAATCTCTTCAATAGTAAATCCACTCTCAGGACATGCAAATTTAGTTGAGTAAATTAATTTTTCAATTTTTCTAAACTTTTGAGGTAAGGTTTCATCTTCATATTCAACAAAAACCAAGCCATTTGATAGATTTACAGCCGCCTCTATACTTTCAGCCAACCTATTTCCAAGAGATGAATTAATAACAATTCTATCTACAAGAACCGATATATCGTGTTTGATTTTTTTATCTAAATCAGGAGCTTTTTCAATATCATATAAAACTTCATCTATCTTAATTTTTCTAAAACCTCTTCTTTTATAACTAAGAATGTCTTTTTTATATTCACCCTTACGACCTCTTACTACTGGAGCGTAAATATAAATTGTAGATTTTTTTGGTAATTTTTTTATTAAATCTACAATTTGAGTAATTGTTTGTGATGTTATAGGTTTGCCAGTAAATGGAGAGAATGGTATTCCAGCTCTTGCATAAAGTACTCTCATGTAGTCATATATTTCTGTTACAGTAGCAACTGTTGATCTTGGATTTTTTGAAGTATTTTTTTGTTCTATAGCTATAGCAGGACTTAAACCTTCAATAAGATCAACATTTGGTTTTTTCATTTTATCTAAAAATTGACGTGCATAGGCAGATAAACTTTCAACATAACGTCTTTGACCCTCAGCATAAATTGTATCGAAAGCAAGAGAGGACTTTCCTGAACCTGAAAGTCCAGTTATGACTACAAATTGATCTTTAGGAATTTCAACTGAAACATTCTTTAAATTATGTTCTTTTGCACCCTTGATAACTATCTTTTTGATCATAATTTTAGTTGCTTTAAATTAATAAAATTAATATTCAGGTTATATTGTGATATAAAAACTAAATAAATAAATAAACATTTTAAAATATTATGGCTGGAAGTTTAAATAAAGTATTATTAATTGGGCGTTTAGGCGCAGACCCTGAGATTAAACAAATGGTAAATGGAAAAAGTGTTGCAAGATTAAGTTTAGCAACAAGCCAAACCTGGAAAGACAAAACTTCTGGTGAAAAAAAAGAAAAGACTGAATGGCACCGTATAGTTGTATTTAATGATGGTTTAGTAAATGTAGTGCAGCAATATCTAAAAAAAGGTGCTCAAATTTATGTTGAAGGTCAAATTGTAACAAGAAAATGGAAAGATGAACAATCTGGACAAGATAAATATTCAACTGAAATTGTAATACAAGGGTACAACTCTTCTCTTACAATGCTTGGTGGTGGCAACACAGGTGGTGGAATTCAAAATGATAATAATCAAGTATCAAATAATAATTTTGAAGACTCGCCACAAACATCAAACGATATGGATGACGAAATTCCATTTTAGTTTTTTATGCCTAACACAGAAATTCCTAAAGATAAAAATATCAAGTTAATTTCGATGCATGACGAGATGAGCTCGTCTTATCTATCTTATGCGATGAGTGTAATTGTAAGTAGGGCACTCCCAGATGTAAGAGATGGCTTAAAACCTGTTCATAGAAGAATATTATTTGCAATGTATAAAGGTGGCTATGATTGGTCTAAACAATTTAGAAAATCTGCAAGAATAGTTGGAGATGTAATTGGTAAATATCACCCACATGGCGATCAATCTGTTTATGACGCTTTAGTTAGAATGGTTCAAGATTTTTCTATGAGCTTACCTTTAGTTGAAGGCCAAGGTAACTTTGGTTCTATAGACGGAGATCCGGCAGCAGCTATGAGGTACACCGAGACAAGATTGGCTAAAGTTTCACAGTATTTAATTGATGATATTGAAAAAAATACTATTGAATATAAAAGCAATTATGATGAAACTGAAAAAGAACCTTCGGTTTTACCCGCGCAATATCCAAATCTGCTAGTTAATGGAGCTGGTGGTATAGCGGTTGGTATGGCTACAAGTATACCACCACATAATCTTGGTGAAATAATTGATGGAACATTAGCTTTAATTGAAAATAAAGACATTAAGATTAAAGATTTAATGAAACATATACCAGGTCCAGATTTTCCAACTGGGGGCGTGATCATTGGTAAGTCAATTATTAAAGATGGATACAATATTGGACGTGGATCTTTTAAAATAAGAGGTGAAATATCTGTTGAAGCACAAAAAAATGGAAGAGAAAGACTTGTTATTACCTCAGTACCTTATCAAGTGAACAAATCAGTACTAAACGAACGTATTGCACAGCTTGTTAGAGAAAAAAAAATTGAAGGTATTAAAGATATTAGAGATGAGTCAAATAGAGAAGGTATAAGAGTTGCTATTGATTTAAGAAATGGTGTGGAGCCTGAGACGATTAAGAGACAACTTTATAAAAATACATCTATAGAAAGTTCTTTTGGTTTTAATACTTTAGCTATAGTTGATGGAAAACCAAAAATATGTAACCTTAAAGAGTTTTTATCTCATTTCTTATCATTTAGAGAAGATGTTGTAATTAAGAAGACTAAATTTGATTTAAAAAAAGCTGAAGATAGAGCACACATATTAATTGGCCTTTCTGTTTCTGTAGAAAACTTAGATAAGATTATTAAGATTATTCGTTCATCAAAAACACCAGATGATGCAAAAAAATCTTTATTAAATACTAAATGGAAAATAAATAAATCTTTAAAATTAATATCTTTAATAATGGATAAAAAGAGTAAAAATCTTTATTCTCTTTCAGAACCTCAAGTAATTGCAATTTTAGAATTGAGACTACAAAAGTTAACCGCTTTAGGCATCAATGAAATTGAAGTAGAGATTAAAAAATTAGCAGATTTAATAAAAGGATATAAAAAGATAATTAATTCAAAAAAAGAGCTTTTAAAGGTAATTAGTGAAGAGCTTAAAACTATCAAAGAAAAATTTGCTGTACCAAGAAGAACTAAAATTATTGATGCAATTTTGAATTACGATATTGAAGAAACTATTCAAAAAGAGTCAGTAATCATAACAGTTACTTTACAAGGTTATATTAAACGTGGTGCATTAAGTAACGTTAAACAGCAAAAAAGAGGTGGTAAAGGAAAATCTGGTATTGTTACAAGAGATGAAGACTCTGTTGTTAAAACATTATCTGTTAATACGCACACATCATTACTCTTTTTTTCAACCGAAGGTCTTGTTTATAAAATTAAAGCTTGGAAAATTCCCGAAGGATCAACTGCATCTAAAGGAAAATCATTATTCAATATTTTACCTTTAAAAAGTCACCAATCAATTAGCTCTATAATGCCATTTCCTGAAAATGATTGGAAAAATTTGCAAATAGTTTTTGCAACTGCCAAAGGTAAGATTAGAAAAAACAGTCTTGAAGATTTTTCATCTATTAATTCAGCTGGAAAAATTGCAATGAAACTTGATCCAAATGATAAAATTGTTGGGGTTGAAATCTGTAAAGATGATCAAAATATAATGCTAAGTACAAAAAATGGAAAATGTATAAGATTCGAGTCGAAAAAATTAAGAATTTTTAAAGGAAGATCTTCTAAAGGAATAAAAGGTTTAGAATTAGCACCGAATGATGAAATTGTTTCATTATCTATTATTGATCACGTAAAGAATAAAAAAGACTCAAAAACAGAAGAGAGATTTATTTTATCTATAACTGAAAATGGTTATGGTAAAAAAACATTGCATAATGATTACAGGGTAACAAATAGAGGTGGAAAGGGAATTATAGGGATTGTTAATTCTCCAAGAAATGGAAATATATCCTCGAGCTTTCCAGTTTTAGAGGGTGATGAAGTTATGATCTCGACAAATAAAGGTAGAGTTATTAGAGTTGCTGTAAAAGAAATTAGAACAGCGGGAAGAAATACTCAAGGTGTACGTATTATTAAATTATCGGGTGATGAAAAAGTAGTTTCAGCAATAAAAATTGATGATAACTTAGTGTAATGAAAAAAGTTGCTGTGTATCCAGGTACGTTTGATCCTATTACATATGGCCACATAGATGTTATTAAAAAATCCTTAAAATTATTTGAAAGAATTGTCATTGCAGTTTCAGATGGTGCAAATAAAAATTACTTGTTTAATTCTGATGAGAGAATAGAAATCATTAAAAAGGCACTTTTCAAAGACCAAAAATTAAATAAGAGTAAAATTGAGATCATTTCGTTTCAGTCATTAACTACTGATATTTGTAAAAAATATAAATCAAACATAATTTTAAGAGGCCTTAGGGCTGTTTCTGATTTCGAATATGAATTTCAATTAGCGGGCATGAATAGAAAATTAAATAACAATATTGAAACGATTTTTTTAATGTCAGATGTAGAAAACCAGATTATTTCTTCTAGATTTGTAAAAGAAATTATCAAATTAAAAGGTGATATTAGAAAATTTACTACAAAAAGCACAATAAAGTCTTTAAAAGAAAAATATGAATAAATTTATAATCAAAATTTTACTTTTAATCTTTTTAACAACTAATAATGCAACTGCAGAGGAGAACATAATGATTTTAAAACTTAAAGATGGTGATGTAAAAATAGAACTTTTTGAGGACGTGGCACCTAATCATGTAAAAAGGATAAAACAACTCGCTGAAGAAGGTAAATATGATGGTGTAGTTTTTCACAGAGTAATTGATGGTTTCATGGCACAAACTGGTGATGTTAAGTTTGGAAGTTCTACAAGTGACGAGTTTGATCTAAGACGAGCTGGTATGGGTGGTTCAGATCTTCCAGATCTTAAGGAAGAGTTCAGTAATTTACCTCATGAAAGAGGAACGCTATCAATGGCTCGTTCACAAGATCCAAATAGTGCTAATAGTCAATTTTTTATCTGTTTCAAAGAGGCTTCATTTTTAGATAGACAATATACGGTCTTTGGTAAAGTTATTGAAGGAATGGAATTTGTAGATAAGATTAAAAGAGGTGACCAAAATAATAACGGCTCAGTAACTAATCCAGATAAGATTATTAGTTTTAAATAATCATTTAAAACAATTAATGACGTTAAAAAAATTTAATTTTAATGTCTTGGGAAATGATAACTTTGCCAGAGCTGGTGTTATTGAAACTCATAGAGGAAATATTCAAACTCCAGCTTTCATGCCAGTTGGAACCCAGGCAACTGTTAAGGCCTGCTTAATTGATGATGTTATAAAAACAGGTTCAGAAATTATTCTTTGTAACACTTATCATTTAATGATTAGACCTGGAGTTGAAAGAATTATTAGTGCTGGTGGTCTTCATAAATTTATGAATTGCAAACTTCCTATTCTTACAGACTCTGGAGGATTTCAAGTGATGTCTTTATCCAAACTAAATAAAGTAGATAGAGAAAAAGGTGCGATTTTTAATTCACATGTTGATGGAAAAAAATTTATTTTAAGCCCTGAAGAAAGTATCGGTATTCAAAAAGGATTAAACTCGGACATTGTAATGATCATGGACGAATGTCCAAAAAAAACTAATGATTACGACATCATTAATAAATCAATGGAACTATCAATTTATTGGGCCGAGCGATCAAAAATAGCATTTGGCTCAAATCCCCATAAAGCTCTTTTTGGTATTGTTCAAGGAGGATTATTCAAGGATCTTAGATTAAAGTCACTTAATGCCTTAACTAAAATTGACTTTGATGGTTATGCAATTGGAGGACTTGCAGTAGGTGAGACGCAAAAAGAAATGTTTAATGTTTTAGATGATATCAAAGAACATATGCCAAGTGATAAACCTCGATATTTAATGGGCGTTGGAACACCTACAGATATTCTTGGTGCTGTTAAAAGAGGTGTTGATATGTTTGATTGCGTTATGCCAACAAGATCAGGAAGAACAGGTCTAGCTTTTACTTGGAATGGACGTTTAAATATTAAAAATAATAAATATAAAAATGACAATGAGCCATTAGATATTAATTGTTCTAATTTAAGTCTTAATAAATATTCTAAAAATTATTTAAACCATTTATTTAATACAAATGAAATTTTAGGCTCTACTCTTTTAACACTACATAATATCAACTTTTATCAAGAATTAATGTCTGCCATAAGAGATAATATTAAAAATGGTACATTTAACAAGTTTCACGATGAATACATTGATAGGTTGTAATAAAAATATTTGCAATTTAACAAGTTATCGAATAAATAATTGTTTTTTGGTAATAAAATTTATTTAAGTTTAGATATTTTTTTATTGTTTAAATTTTTAAGTGTAAAGAAATTTAAAAATTTTAAAGAAGGCTTCACCAAAAGTTTTTTTTTAAAATGTGATAGAAAAAAACAAAATCTCAACTTTTTTAAATTCTATGTGGGCCCTTAGCTCAGTTGGTAGAGCAATTCCCTTTTAAGGAATGGGTCGATGGTTCGAGTCCATCAGGGCTCACCAATAAAATAAAATTAACTGATATTAATTGGTGGATAGTCAAGTATCACACTGTTTTCCCATTCTGAAAGATCTTTTATTCTCTTAGAAGAAGAGGGATGGGTGCTCATAAACTGAGGTGG
>Ga0209309_10003872_pt1 | contig 12664 bp, 8 predicted proteins | sample COGITO_mtgs_1204_2_FD_184807 | JGI IMG/M metagenome (GOLD analysis project Ga0209309, IMG submission 184807) | Pelagic marine microbial communities from North Sea - COGITO_mtgs_120412 (SPAdes) (version 2) | ecosystem: Environmental > Aquatic > Marine > Epipelagic ...
TTAATCGGCTCTAAAAGTTGGCTATGTGGCACGTTGACTGCTCATTACTAAATAAATTTGATAGACCGTTATTTTAACACGAAATTTTGCTTGGGATAAATCAAAGCCCTTATCTGCGTCTAAATGTTAATAACGAGTTAACTTGACTTTGCAAAATAAGTGAACCATAACTGTACATAGACTGTATAAAAATAAACCAACCAAAACAATAATACGTTCCTTTTATGGAGTAAGTACTATGATACTAAATCACCTCTGGGGCATTTATGCTCACCCACTTGAAGAATGGCAAACAATAGATAATCGCCATGAAAGTTTAACCTATAGTTTGTCGCATATTTTACTGATTGCTTTATTTCCTTCAATAATGGGCTACTACTCATCTGTTTATTTAGGATGGAGTATAGGTGCAGGCAATCCCGTATTTTTAACGCACGATAGTGCACTGCTAATTGCAGGTGCAATGTATTTTGCTTTAATAGCGGGTGTTTTTGCATTGGCGTATTTAGCCCATTGGATGGCGGTTACATTTGGCTCTAAACCTACATTTACACAAACACTTGAACTTGCAGCATATACTGCAACACCAGTGTTTATGTCGGCACTCGCCGCTTTTTGGCCTGTACTTTGGTTTGTAGTTTGTGCTGGAATTATTGCACTAACTTACTCGGTCTATTTGCTCTACACCGGCGTACCTATACTTATGCATATCCCCGAAGAGCGTGGCTTTATTTACGCCAGCTCGGTAGTAACGTGTGGATTAATATTACTGGTTATTATTTTAGCTGTAACAGCGATGCTTTGGACAAATGGGATTGTTAGCCCTATGTTTACTTAATAAAGAGTCGTGTTTGATAGAAATATTCCCTTTCTTTCCTTCGCAAAAAAGGAGCTAATTAGCTCCTTTTTTTATATTTAATAGTTTTTATCAATAACCATTAATCAGCTTCGTTTTCGTCTTGGTTGTGTATTTCTAAACTTGAAGACATCGCACTTTCGCGGGTGCTTTTTGCTGAATCGTTACGTAGCTTATCAATTCGATTTAAATAGTTTTGATCAATATCGCCAGTAATATATTGGCCATCAAATACTGAAGTTTCAAACTTAGTAATTTCAGGATTTTCTTGGCTAACTGCTGCAATTAAATCTTTTAACGATTGAAAGATTAAACCGTCAGACCCTATGCTTGCATTAATATCTTCTACTTCACGTCCGTGAGCAATAAGCTCAGCTGCTGAAGGCATATCAATACCGTACACATTAGGGAAGCGTATTTCAGGTGCCGCTGATGCAAAGTAAACGTTTTTAGCGCCAGACTCTCGGGCCATTTCAACAATTTGTGCTGATGTTGTACCACGAACAATTGAGTCATCAACCAATAATACATTTTTACCTTTAAATTCGCGATCAATTGCGTTTAGCTTTTGACGCACTGACTTTTTACGCATTTCCTGACCAGGCATGATAAATGTACGACCAATATAACGGTTTTTAACAAAACCTTGGCGATACGGTAAATCAAGTACACGTGCAATTTCCAGCGCTACATCACATGAAGTTTCTGGAATTGGGATAACTACATCAATATCTTTGTCTGCCCATTCGCGTGCAATTTTTTCGCCTAGTTTAGTCCCCATATTTACACGTGTTGCATACACAGACATACGGTCTATTGTTGAGTCAGGTCGAGCAAAATAAACAAATTCAAAAATACACGGCGAGTAAGATGCCTTATCAGCACAACTAAGTGAATGGAATTCACCCTCTTCTGTAACATATATAGCTTCACCAGGTGCAACATCACGTACAAACTCAAAACCATCCGGTTTCAACGCAACGCTTTCTGAGGCAAACATGTACTCAGTACCTTTTTCGGTTTCGCGTTTACCAAATACAAGTGGGCGGATACCATTAGGGTCGCGAAAAGCAACAATGCCATGGCCGATAATCATAGCAATCGTTGCATAGCCACCGCTTACTTTATTGTTTACTTCGGTTACCGCAGTAAAAATATCTTCAGGGTCTAAATGCAACTTATCAGACTTACTTAATTCATGTGCCATGATATTAAGTAAAATTTCAGAGTCTGACGTTGTATTAACGTGACGACGTGCTTCTGAGAATAACTGCTCTTTTAAAGCTTCTGCATTAGTAAGGTTGCCATTATGGGCAAGCGCTATACCAAACGGTGAGTTAACATAAAAAGGTTGTGCTTCAGATGAGCTTGAAGATCCTGCTGTAGGATAACGCACATGGCCAAGGCCAATTGTACCTTGGAGTCGTTTCATATGACGGGTGTGAAAGGCATCTTTCACAAGGCCATTTGCTTTGCGTAAGCTAAACGTATTATTCTCAATGGTAATGATACCCGCGGCATCTTGACCACGGTGCTGCAAAACAGTTAAGCCATCATAAATCGCCTGATTCACAGGGGATGTTCCGACTATTCCAACGATACCACACATGTAATTTATCCTCGCCGATTAACGGTTTACTGAATTTAAAAAGCTCGAGTTGTTTTCTAGGTACGAAAAGAACCATTCAACTACAAAGCCAAATTCTGGAATCAAAATAGAATTGCCCCACCAGTGCGTATTGGGTGCACCAGTAAAAGCATCAAGAAAGAAGAGTAACGCGCTCACGACCAACACGCCTCGTAGAGCACCAAACACTATGCCAAAAACACGGTCGGTACCCGATAAACCAGTACGATGTACAAGCTCACCTAAAATATAGTTTAGTAAACCGCCTAACAGTAGCGTCGCAAAGAATAATATGGCTATGGCCGCAGCATTTCTTAAAAGGGGTTCAGAAATGGTTGTTAGGAAGGAAGCTAAATATTGGTAAAATAAGCTAGAGATGATAAAGGCGCCAGCCCATACCGCTAATGACATTGCTTCTTTTACAAAGCCGCGTATTAAACCGATGATGGTAGACAATGCAATGATGCCAATAATGGCGTAATCAACCCAGATCATAAGAACCAATTAGTCGCTAATTTGGGGCGCATTCTATACCCAAACATCGTTAGTATGCAAGTTTAAACGGGAGATTACTGGGTTGTAGTCAATACAAAAAATTAACATTATAGAATGAGTATTATGAGATAAAGATAATGATAAAAACAAATATAAATAAATAAAAAAAGGCTTGTGATACAAGCCTCTTTATAATTATTTTGTAACTTCGTATTGCGTAACTTTACCATTCAATTTAGTAAGCTCTTTCAGCTGGGGAAGCTGCTTTTGTAATTCATTTTTATCAAGCGAAGGACCAACAAATACCTTGGTTAACGTCCCATTTGGGGTTTTAATCGGTTTAGTAAACGTTTTAAACCCTTCAACTTTTAATTTAGCCTGTAATGCTTTTACATTTGCAACATGTGAAAAGCTACCTAATTGAATAACGTAAGCCATACTTGTTAGGTTTTCATCACTTTTACGAGGCGCAATAGGTTTTGGTTTAGCTTGAACAGGCGCTTTTGTAATTGGTGTAGCTTTAGGTTCAATAGTCGCTTCAACAACTTTATTCTCTACAGCGTAGTCACTCTCATCCATAGCATTTTGCTGCTCAAAAGCTTCATCATCAGCTTGAATATCTTCAATTTCATCTTGTTTTAGTGGTTCAGCATTAGCCATGTTTTCATCAATTGACTCTTGAAGATCGATTGTTTTGAACTCAGGGCTATCAGGAATCGCTTTAAAGCCTTCTTTATAATGCACTTTTTCGCCATCGAGTATATTAGGGATAAACACAATTGCTGCGATCACTACTATACTTGTTCCGACTAAGCGATTAATAAAACTTGAGTTCACCGACATCCTCTCTATTTTTTAAAGTAATTAATAGCGCCGGCCACTGTAAAAAATGAACCAAATACAATCAACATAGTATCACTTTGTTGTTTTGGTAAAATTACACTTAGTGCCTGTGCCACACTATCATAGCTATTGATAGTATTATGATGAGATATACCCTGCAGCGCATTTTGTAAATTACTTGCAGTGTCGCCTCGGGGGCCACTTAAACTAGCTAATGACCACTCATCGACCAAGTGACTTACTTCTTTAAGTACACCTGCTTTATCTTTATCAGCAAGCATAGCGGCTAATACATGAATTTTAAAGCCTTTATCTTTATAGCTTGATAACTTATTGGCTAAATAACGTGCCGACTCAGGGTTATGTGCTACATCGGTAAAGACTAAAGGCTCAGTACTTAACTGCTGAAACCGCCCTTCTACAACTAAATTAGCGAGGCAACTTCGTATGACTTGCTCACTAGGTAATAAGCTTAAAACACTTAGTGCAGTTAACGCCGTTGCTGCATTTTGACATGGTATTGCTGGCTTATCTATTTCAAGATTATGTTCTTTATATTGCCAATTAAAGCTCTCAGCATTTTCTTTGAAAATAAAGTCACTGCCCGACAACGTCATATTGGCATTAATTTCTTTGCCATAATCAGTCATTGTGTGAGGAATATTTAAATCCCCTATAATAGCAGGCGTATTTTCACGAAAAATACCGGCTTTATCATAAGCCACTAACTCTCGTGTATCACCTAGGTACTCTTTATGATCTAAATCGATGGTGGTGATCACGCTTGCAAAGGGAGTTACTATATTTGTAGCATCAAAGCGCCCACCTAGACCCACCTCTAGTAATACATAATCGACGCTGCAGCGTTTAAAAATTGCCAACGCACCCAAAGTACCGTATTCAAAATAAGTAAGAGGAGTGTCTTTACGGCCTTGCTCAAGCTGGTGAAAAGCATCTATATGGAATTGGTCTGCCAGTTCTTCGCCATTAACTCGTACACGCTCGTTATAACGAATTAAATGAGGAGATGCGTAAGTACCCACGCTAAACCCCTGCGCTAGCAATAGCGACTCTAAGCAACGTGCAGTGGTGCCCTTACCGTTTGTACCGGCAATAAGAATAATTTTACTTGGGGTGTTTAAAAGGCCAATATTGTTGGCAACATTAGCAACTCGTTCTAACCCCATTGCAATGTTAGCTGGGTGAACACTTTCTAAATAAAAAAGCCAATCATCAAGGCTTGATGATTGGCTAGGAATTGATTTTGTCATAGCGTGTAATCAGTAAAGCTGAAATTTACGCTACTCTATGCTCTTGTTCCGTAGAAGGCAAGTTCATAAATTTAGCTAAAATGCGTGCAAGGGTATCGCGCATTTCACGGCGGTCAATAATCATGTCAATTGCACCGTGTTCTAGCAAAAATTCACTACGCTGAAAACCTTCTGGTAATGTTTCGCGAACAGTTTGTTCAATAACACGAGGACCTGCAAAACCAATTAACGCTTTAGGTTCAGCAACGTTAATATCACCCAGCATAGCAAGTGATGCCGATACACCACCCATTGTTGGATCGGTCATTACTGAAATAAATGGAAGACCTTTTTCAGTCATTTTTGCAAGTGCAGCGCTTGTTTTAGCCATTTGCATAAGCGACATAAGCGCTTCTTGCATACGTGCTCCGCCTGATGCAGAAAAACAAATAAGCGGCATGTTATGCTCTAAACATTGATCAACAGCATCAACAAAGCGAGCGCCAACAACAGAAGCCATTGACCCCCCCATAAATGAGAATTCAAATGCTACCGCTGCTACCGGAATACCTTTTAATCGGCCTTTCATAGCTACAAGTGCATCTTTTTCACCACTTGCTTTTTGCGCTGCACTGATACGGTCAGAGTACTTTTTAGAATCTTTAAACTTAAGAATGTCTTTAGGCTCATGTTGTGTACCAAGCTCTTGACGATCACCTTCATCTAAAAAGTGCTCTAGGCGCTTACGGCCACTAACACGCATGTGGTGGTCACACTTAGGACATACGTTTAATGACTTTTCTAATTCAGCTTTATATAAAATTGAATCACACGATGTACACTTAGCCCAAACACCTTCTGGGATTTCTTTACGACCTGATGATTTTGTCGTTTTAGGTAAGATTTTTTCTAGCCAACTCATTTGCAACTCTCTTAATACTGTTCTGTGTCGCGAGCCTACTAATAGCAATTAGCAGACAAATTTTTTCAATTAAAACATGAATTACACTAACGCGGTATAAAAAACTGGTCTTAGTAGTTCAAAGTGCTTATAAAAAGTACTTATACCACATCTATATCAGGCAAAAATAAAGGGCCTAAAGGTGTTTGAGGAATATTAAATTGCTCAGGGTAGTCAACATCCACTAAATACAAACCAGCGGCCTTAGCGGTAGCACTGGCCTTTGCGCGTTCTTTACAATCAAGTAGCTCTTTTATCCATATAGGTTGTTGTTTATGTAAACCAACATCCATTAAGCTGCCTGTGATATTACGTACCATATGATGTAAAAATGCATTCGCTTTAATATCAATAATAACGTAAGTACCTTGGCGCTGTACCGACAGATGATGAATTGTTCTTGTCGGTGTATTCGCTTGGCAATGTATAGCCCTAAAAGAGGTGAAATCGTGTTTACCTATTAAATACTGACACGCCTCTTGCATCTTTGTTTCATCAAGATGATGATGAAAATGCGTAACACCCTCGTTTAATACAGCTCCTCGTAGGGGGGAGTTATAAATAACATAGCGATAACGACGGGCTGTAGCACTAAAACGGGCATGAAAGTCATCAGCAACCGGTTGGGCAAAGCGAATAGCAATATCTTTAGGCATTAAAGTATTCATACCTAGTGTAAATGCGACCATATCGCGATCGGCTTGCGTTTCAAAGTGTATTACTTGGCCTGTACCGTGCACACCAGCATCTGTACGCCCTGCACATATAACCTCAACAGGATGATTACAGATACGCGACAACGCTTTTTCTACTTCTTGCTGTACGCTATTTACATGTGATTGACGCTGCCAACCACTGTAACGTGCGCCGTTGTATTCAACTCCAAGTGCTACTCGCATAATTACCGTTTTACCTACTGTGCTAATGAACGAGGCATTTTATGCTATCTAACGATGCAATAAAAGGAGACCTGTCGTAATCAAACCAATACACATAAAAAAACCCGTATTTAGCTGAGCCAGATACGGGTTCTTATAAACATTTTAATTATTTTATTTTAGTTTAGCTTTTAAGCTAAGTGCTTCCTCTTGAACTTCTTCAGGACCTTTGTTAATGACATCCTCAATGACTTTAAGCGCAGAATCAAAATCATCAATTTCAATATAGGCACGCGCTAAATCAAGTTTAGCTGAGTAGCCACCACTTTCAGCATCAACATCCGTCGGATTATCACCGGCAAGTAATGCATCAAACTCACTCAAACCGACATCCATATTAACGTCGGTGTAAGGTTCATGTTCAAGTTCAGCGTCGTCACTTTCTTCTAATAATGAATCAATATCTACAAATTCATCATTATCAAACTGCTCAACATCACTACTTTCAACAAGTGACTCTTTTGTAGTTAATGGGTCATCTGTCTCTAAGTCTTCTTTTAACAAGCTGTCAAAGTCAACATCAAATCCACTGCTGTCATCAACACTTAACTCTTCAGGCTCTGCTAACTCACTAAGTAATGAATCAAAATCAGTTTGCGTCAAATTTGACATAAACTCTTCATCAAGTTCGTCGTCAGTGCTACCCACTTCATCTAAGCTTGTTAACTGTGCTTCGCGCTCTGCATTTGTTTGCTCTTGCGATTCGTCTGATAACTCATCAGTTAGCGCTTGCTCTAAACTATCTTCGTCAAATTCAGCATCTAATTCAGAGAAGTCATTATCAATTAATAGTTCATCATCAAAATCATCTTCTAAACCATCTAAATCAGCATCTGTCATAAGCGCATTTGCTAAATCTTGCTCAGCCTGACTAGAAGCTATTCCCGGTGCCTCGCCATCTAAATCATCCCCTTGTAATTCTTCAGGGGTAAATGGCAACTCACCTTCTAATGTTTCTTGAACTTCATCAAGGTTAAGAGGTTTGGTGTCATCTTCTATACTTGGTGGTTCAACAGAATCAACCTCATCATTAATTTTTTGACGTAATTCATCATCAAGTGACTCATCTTCAATCTCAGTTTCTAATTCAGAGAAGTTATTATCAATTAATAGTTCATCATCAAAATCATCTTCTAAACTATCTAAATCACCATCTGCCATAAGCGCATTTGCAAGATCTTTCTCTGTTTGACTAAGTGCTACTGCATTTTCATCATCTAATGCTTCTTCTTTGGGTTCTTGCGACTCAAACGATGGCTCACTCTCTAATAATGGTTGAGCGTCGTCTAATTCAAGTTCAGGGTACTCATCGAGTTCTTCACTTGGCGTTACAAGCTCGCTATCAAGCTGATCTTCAGTACTTGTAATATCTGAGTCATCGTCGCCTGCTAGCGGATCGTCACCAAGGTCTACTTCTATTTCTTCAAGATCATCATCAAGCTCGTCTAAAGACCAATCAGGTGTTTCTAAATAGTCATCATCTGTAGTTTGCTGCAGCTCATTTAAAAGCTCATCAACGCTCTTTAAAGTATCATCTGTATATTCTTCAAGTGCATCTTCAGGATCAAGAAGCGACTCTGATGTGTCTGAAAAATCATCTACGGTAATATCTATAAGCTCAGGCTCTTCTAAAAGTTCAGGCTTTCCTTCAAGCTCTGGTTCTTCTACAAGCTCAGGTTCTTCTAAAAGTTCAAGCTCTTCTTCAAGTTCAGGCTCTTCTAAAAGATCTGGTTCTTCTTCAAGCTCAGGTTCGTCTAAAATTTCAGGCTCTTCTACAAGCTCTGGCTCTTCTTCAAGTTCTGGTTCTTCTAAAATTTCAGGTTCTTCTACAAGCTCCGGTTCTTCTAAAAGCTCTGGCTCTTCTGCAAGCTCGGGCTCTTCTACAAGCTCAGGCTCATCGCTAAGCTCAGGCTCTCCTGCAAGCTCGGGCTCTTCTAAAATTTCAGGTTCTTCTAAAAGCTCTGGTTCTTCTTCAAACTCTGGTTCTTTTTCAAGCTCAGGCTCTTCTTCAAGCTTAGGCTCTGGTTCTTCTTCAAGCTCTGGCTCTTCTTCAAGCTCAGGCTCTGGTTCTTCTTCAAGCTCAGGCTCTTCTACAAGTTCAGGTTCTTCTAAAAGCTCTAGCTCTTCTGCAAGCTCGGGCTCTTCATTTAATGATGAAGCAAGCGACTCAATATTATCAACATTTAATTCTTCTTGAGCATCTGCTAAATCCTCAACTGAGTCTGCCAATGCATTATCAATTTCTGAATCTCTTACATCTGAATTTTTTAGTTCATCGTCAATTAGGTTATCTATATCGTCTAAATCAAAGTCGTCACTTTCCTCAACTAATAAATCATCTGCAGTATCAACCGCGGCCTCATCAATTAAGCTATCTATATCGTCTAAATCAAAGTCGTCACTTTCCTCAACTAATGATTTATCTGCAGTATCAACCGCTGCCTCATCAATCAAACTATCTATGTCGTCTAAATCAAAGTCGTCACTTTCCTCAACTAGAGATTTATCTGCTGTATCAACTGCGGCCTCATCAATTAAGCTATCTATGTCGTCTAAATCAAAGTCGTCACTTTCCTCAACTAATGAATCATTTGCTGTATCAACCGCTGCCTCATCAATTAAACTATCTATGTCGTCTAAATCAAAGTCGTCACTTTCCTCAACTAATGAATCATCTGCAGTATCAACTGCTGCTTCATCAATTAAACTATCTATGTCGTCTAAATCAAAGCCGTCACTTTCCTCAACTAATGAACCATCTGCAGCATCAACTGCTGCTTCATCAATTAAACTATCTATGTCGTCTAAATCAAAGTTGTCGTTTTCTTCTAGAAGTTCATTTTCGTCGAGTAACTCTGCATCATTTGAGTCATCTACCACATCACTTTTTGGTTCATTCGCTTCATCAATTAAGCTATCTATATCATCTAAATCAAAGTCATCGCTTGAATCAAGTTCATCTAAAGTGTTATCTGAGGTATCTAATTCTGTTGATGTCTGATCTAATAATTCATCTATATCAAAATTATCATCATCTGCAAGCTCCTCACTTAAAGCCGCCATTTCATCATGGGATTCTAAGCTATCATCTTCTAAAGCTTCGTTTGTTTGCACTGCATCAAACTCAGGTAGACTATCATCTTCATCAAACAGGCTATCTAAATCGTCATTAGTTAGAATTTCATCATTGTTTATTGAGTCATCAGATAAGTCTAAATCTATATCTTCAGCGTTTTCATCTGAAGGTTGATCAAAACCTTGCTGCATAAAAATATCGAGTTCATCATTGTCATCGGTATTTTCATCATCAAAAATGATGTCATCACTTAATAGACTTTCAAGTTCGTCTTGGTCGAGTAAATTCTCGCCACCAGAAAAATCATCTAAGCCGTCGTCTAAATCATCATCAGGCAACATATCATTTTCAAGACTATCATCTAGTTGAACACTTAAATCATCTAGAGGATCGGGGACAATTGGATCGTCATTTAAGCTTGAGCCTAAATCGTCATCACCAGTATAAGTTGGGGTTTGCGGTAAAAAATCATCGTCGTTTTGTGGCTCGTCTTGCTTATTTACTCGTTTTCGTAAAAACATAACAACAGCAAAAATAATCAGTAGCCCAGGAATAAACATTAACAAGCCCAGCACTATCGGATTTGAAAGTAATGAGCCAAAATCAAATGACTCTTTTGGTATTATCTCTTGTTTTTTTTGTTCAGCAATAATCTCATTTTGTTTACCAATCAGTTCTTTTAACTGATTTTGAATTTCGCTGTCTTGTCCCAGTTGTAAACGTAAATTTTCGAGCTCTTTTGAAATTCCTGATAATTGTTTTTTAAGATTATTATTTTCAACTAAAATTTCTTCTACATTACTTACAGAGTTTTTAAACTGTTGTTGTAACTCAATCAGCTTGGTACCTTGCTCTGTTTTTATCTCATTTAATTCTTTCTGTATTTCTTTTTTAGCATCATCTACGTCAATTTTACGTGCTTGAGTTACTTTGGTTTGCGCTGAGTTAATTTCACTTTGTGTAAGCGTGCCATTTTTTTTCTTTTCCCATAATGCATCATCTTGCTCAGAACGTTGCTTTGCAAGCTGTGTATTTACACTTTTTATTTCGGCTAAAGTTGGGATTTTTAAATAGGCACCATTTTGAATATGGTTAAGATTTTGTTCTAAAAATGAGTTGGGGTTTTTGTTATACAAGGCCTGCATAACTTGATAAATGCTGACGGAGTTATCTGGGCGCACTTTAGCCGCTATACGCCAAAGTGTGTCAGTTGGTTTAATTGGCCCAATAGATCGCCCTTGCGCACCATAGTCAACGCCTTTAGGCCCCTTTAATTGGGTACTGTCTTGAGAGTAAACTGGCGTTACTATCAATGCAGACGCTAATATAATAAGTGTAACTAAACCGCGCATGCTGATCCTTTAATATTTAAATATTAACAAAACACTTAAAGCTTAAGTGCATAAATATTGTTGATTATTGCTGTTATCAGCCAAATGACTGACTCGCATTTATTATTACAATCTATTTTTATTGCAAGCTCTATTCCAATTACAAACTATAAACCAGTTAGGGCTTAATATCCATCGCAACACCTTGAAAATAAATGCCTTAAAACATCTTTATAAATATTAATTTATTGAGTGTTATCAATCAGTTTTTATACTTTTAGAATTAAACGGCAAAAAATTGACAAGCTCTATAAACAAAAAGCGGCAAACAAATAATGTTTACCGCTTCTCAAGTGTGTTCAACGCTATTAACTATTACATGTAATTAGCAATAAGCTCTTCTGCAATTTGAATACTGTTAGTTGCAGCACCTTTACGAGTGTTATCACTTACAACCCACATGTTTAGTCCATGAGGATGAGAAATATCAGCACGTAATCGGCCTATATAAACAGTATCGTTACCACTAGCGTCAGACACTGCTGTAGGGTAATCACCTTCATCATCAATTAGCTCAACACCAGGCGCGTCTTTTAAAAGTTGCTTAACGTGTTCAAAGTCATAAGGCATGCGCGTTTCAATATTAATTGATTCTGAGTGACCAAAAAATACGGGAACACGTACACATGTAGGATTTACTGCAATGGTGGTATCACCCAAAATTTTATGAGTTTCATTTACCATTTTCATTTCTTCACGCGTGTAGCCATTATCTTCAAAGCTATCAATTTGAGGAATAACGTTAAATGCAATTTGCTTTGGAAATACTTTATTGTCCATAGGGCGTGCATTCATCAAATTAGCTGTTTGCTTTGCAAGTTCATCAACCGCTTCTTTACCTGCACCCGATACAGCTTGGTAAGTAGATACGTTGATACGGTCTATTCCATAAGCATCATAAATTGGTTTAAGTGCTAGCATCATCTGAATAGTTGAACAGTTAGGGTTAGCAATAATATTACGGTTTCTAAAATCAGCTAGACTTGAAGCATTAACTTCTGGCACCACTAGCGGGATTTCAAAATCATTTCTAAAGTGCGATGTATTATCAATTACAATACAGCCGGCATCAGCAGCAATAGGAGCATATTTTTCAGATACACTACCACCAGCAGAAAACAAACCTATATGCGCTTGGCTAAAGTCAAAGCCTTCAACGTCAAGTACTTCAATGGTCTCACCACGAAACTTTATATCTTCACCTGCGCTGCGGCTGCTAGCAAGTAA
>Ga0209309_10003873_pt1 | contig 12662 bp, 18 predicted proteins | sample COGITO_mtgs_1204_2_FD_184807 | JGI IMG/M metagenome (GOLD analysis project Ga0209309, IMG submission 184807) | Pelagic marine microbial communities from North Sea - COGITO_mtgs_120412 (SPAdes) (version 2) | ecosystem: Environmental > Aquatic > Marine > Epipelagic ...
TATATAATCTATACACTTACGCGCGGTTTTCCTTTCACTGAAACATATTATACGTGGTGTACCATCCGGATCTATTATAGTTGTATATCCACCTCTTATAATACCTATAAAATGAAACTGCATCTTACAATAAAAAGAGAAAAATCTTTATACCTCATCCATAGATTTAGTTGGTTCTGGTGTTTTTTCAAGTGACTTTGTTAACATGTTTCGAGATATATCCATATTTTTAGTGTGCATTTTTAGTCCTATTTTTTCACCGTTCGTTTCGGTCGTTTGTGATAACCAGCGTTTTAATAACCCTTCTCTATTTTCCATAATACGCGATGCAATATTTGTTTTACCATTTTCATATAGTGCCTCAATAAACGCATCACCAGAACTTGGGTTATGTTCATTTGCAAAATCACATAACCAATTAAACTCGCTTTTCATGGGTGACATATCCATTTCATATACCTGTCCTAAAGTATATTGTGTAGATCGAAACGTAAAATATTTTACAAGTACGGTATCAACATCATCAAACGTTTGTTCGGAATAATCGTTACCAGATGAACAATTTATACGTTTTTTTATATTTCGTGTTTGTACAGATTTAAAAGTACATGGTATTCTAATCCTTTGTAGTATCATCTTATTATATTAGTAGAAAAAAAACCTTAAGTTAATTTATACAGATGAACTTTCCCAAAACACCGGGTCAATGTGAATATTTAAGGGTTATACAGTCTCAAAAACCTATTATAATCGCAACCGGTCCAGCGGGTTCGGGTAAAACAATGTTTGGGTGTCAGGTCGCAGCGGAAAAATTGGTAAACAAGGAGTGTAACCGTCTTATACTTACACGTCCAATAGTTGCAGCGGATGAAGATATGGGATACTTACCCGGTGAAATGGAACGAAAAATGGAACCGTGGACGAGACCTATGATGGATGTTTTCGAAAATTACCTTACAAGAAATCAACTTGAGAAACACGTCTGTATAGAACCATTAGGGTTTATGAGGGGTAGAACATTCAATGATTCGTTTATAATCGCAGATGAAATGCAAAATAGTACACCTAACCAAATGAAGATGCTTTTAACGAGATTGGGTGATAATTCCAAAATGATCGTCATGGGTGACCTGAAACAAAGTGATTTAGGTCCAAGAAACGGTCTTGCCGATCTTGTTAAACGAATAAAATGTTTAGAATTAGAATATATCGAACATGTCATCATGGACGATGACGACATCTTGCGACATCCAGCCGTTGCTGAAATATTGAAACTATATTAATGTTTTTTCATTTTGTTTATCCGTTCTTTAACATTTAAAACCTTCTGTTTATACTGAACTAATTCTTCTTTATAAATATCTGTCCATTCTTTCATCTGATCAAGTATTTTTTTATTACGATAATACCATGATATTACATCTTTACTTACCTTATCACATGCTGAATATTCTTCCATTATATATTTGTCATCATCGGTAGACATATGTATTTTATGAAATTCTAAAACATTCTCAAGATGTGCCATATTCTTAACATTTTCTGCATTAAGAGCGTCTATAGAACCTAAAACGTCTTCGAACATATAGATTATTCAGATATTATTTTTTAAATATTGTATATATCTCTATTTAACCACATTTTTCCATAATTATTGGTCTCATTCATATCAGAATTATCTGCACCTCCCGCATTATTATATTTACATTTGAAAATTCGTTTGTTATCAAATCTTACATATTCTACGTTATTTTCCTCTATTGTATGTTGACCTATAAAACATTTATGTGGATTTTCTCTAATATAATCTATAGCTCCCGCCATATAAGCACCTGGACCAGTTGGATATAAGCAATCCCAACCATAATGATTATGTTCTATATTCCATTTTAACATATCTATCATTTTCTTAGATATAGGATGTCCGGGTACAGCTCCAATAAAAGCATTATACATACAGATTTGATTAGGGGGGCAATCAACACTTGTATAATACTCCTTATTTATATTATTTAACACGTCAAGGGGTTCTAAACATACTGATCTCATACTCGAATACCATCCACCTTCATTATATAATATAAGTTGACTCATTAAATCGCATTTATACGCATACGGTTTCAGTTTATTGTATAAATTTAGTATATCCTCATCATAATGCTTTTTGATATATTTAACACAATCTTCGTGTGAATATAGATTAACTTTATAATCAGGGTTTAATCTATAAAAACTTTCGATTGCGTTTGAAATACCACTTGGTAATTTAGGTAACGTGCCACTGTCAGTAATAATAACTTTATGAATTGTTTTAGGGACCAGCATATTAAAGAAAATAATAGTAATATCTTTAATATAATGAAATTGTCATACGCTATAACTGTATGTAATGAATCAAAAGATTTATTTTCACTTGTTTCATTTTTACTAAAAGTCAAGGATAATGAAGATGAAATTAATATTTTAATAGATACTAAACACGTCACAGAAAATGTAAAAAACGTTATAAAACATTTTGGAAATAAGGTAGTTACATGTGAAAGAGATTTTGATGGTAATTTTTCTGAACATAGAAATTTTCATTTAAGTAAATGTTCGGGTGATTATATTTTTATTATAGACCCAGATGAGATGCCAAAGGAAAAATTAATTAAAGGTATTAAATCAGCTGTTAAGGATTCTGGTGCAGACCTCATAATGATTCCACGTATAAATATTCACCCAGGATTTACACAAAAATGGTTGGAAAAAAGTACGTTTACCGTAAATGAACTCGATTGGATAAATTGGCCGGATTATATATGTCGCGTTTTCCCAAATACACCGGAAATTAAATATGGTAACGAATTACACGAAGTTATAGTTGGTTATAAAAAAAGAATTTGTTTACAAGCTGACCCATCCATTGCTATATGGCATATCAAATCAATTGAAAAACAATCTAATCGTTGGGATGGAGAAATTTTTAAAAGTCCCGAAGATGATAATCTATATGACACTTTAATGTAAAATCAATTTCGTCTGTCGTCATGTATGGAAAAAGTGGTAAACTTACACATTTTTTACAAAACTCTTTTGCATTTATGCAAATGGTACTCCCGGTGTACTCTTTAAAACATTCCAATTCCGGTAATGATATTGGGTAATGTATTCCGGTTTGTATACCATTTTCATTCATGTATTTTATGTAGTCGTCTCTATCATCTTTTAAAGTATAGTAAACGTGATATACATCTTTACCAATAGTACTTCGTTTAACAGCATTATTACTAGAACTGTATATTTCACCTATACGAATTCTATCTTTCGTCCACCCATCTAAATGTTTAAGCTTTTCATTTAAAAATAAACCCTGGATACCATCCATTCGACTATTTATACCATCCGTTATATGGTTATACCTATTATCCTTTTGAGCTCCTAAACTTGCATATTGTTTCATTTTAATCGATAATATTTCATTATTTGTGACGCATATACCTGCGTCACCTAACGCACCTAGATTTTTACCCGGATACATTGAAAAACACCCTATATTTCCGATAGTACCAACGTGTTTTCCATTAATAGTGGCACCATGTGCTTGTGCACAATCTTCAATTATAGGAATATTAAGATCTAATAATTTAAAAACATTTACACATTGTCCGTATAAGTGTACAGGTATTACACAATCTACATTTTTTACAGATTCAACTAACATCAAACCAGTTTCTTTATCAACATCTATAAAAACGGGTATATGTCCAGAATTAACAACTGCCATTGCTGTTGCGGCATATGATATAGCTGGTACAGCTATTCTAGATTTAGGTTTAAGATCTAATGACTTTATAGCAATGTAAAGTGCATCTGTACCACTGTTACATGATACACCGTACATGGAACCGGTATATTTTGAAAATTCTTCTGAAAAATTAATATCACCTACAAAAGAAGAGTTATCTAAAACCCCGTCTAGAATTTCATGAAATTTTGTTCTAAGTGGTTCGTGTATTCGTTTTAAATCGTTAAATGGTACTTTCATTATTAAAGAATATAATTGTTTATTCTTTAATAATGACGTGTATTATAATAGGTTTAGGATATTTCGGTAATATAATAAAAAGTAAACTTGAAAAAAATTTCAATACTAAAATTATAACTGTAGATCCGTATCACACATATGCAAACTATAAATCAATAGATGAAATAAATTTTACAACTGGTAGATGGTTCGTCACATCACCCGCAAATACACATCATACTATACTCATTGAACTTTTTAATAAAGGTGTTACGGATATATGGGTCGAAAAACCTATATGCCCTACATTACACGAAACGTTAAATATTTTTGCTAAAAAACCTGATGATGTATTTTTATATTGTGATTTTACGTGGCTTCAACATAATTCTATAAAAACACTTGGTGATAATAATGATATTAAACATATTGAAATGAAATGGTTAAACGATGGTTCCATGATACCAAATGATGTAAATATAGTATCAGATTTAGCTATACACCCTATATCAATTTTAACATTTTTATTAATGAAATCTTTAGATACCATAAAAACTATAGATATTATCTACGCAACAAATACATCTGTTCTTATAAATGGAATAAGTCAAAATAATACAACGTTTAATATCGAAGTTAGTAATTCATCTTTAAAAAAGTATCGCAATATAAGTTTATATTGTGAATCTCAAGTGTATAGATGGTCTTCATTAAATGAATTTTTTATAGAAAATATAGGTGTTGTAGAAAAAACGGATGCAATTGAAGAAAATATAAAACATTTTTTTAATCGTAATAGTATAGGATACCCAATGGATATAGCAAGGAGTCTCGAAATAGTAAATAAAAAATTTAATGATATATGTACAGATTAAAGAATAACATTTTTAATATAATAAAATGACTGTAACGATAATAGTAGCTGGAAAAAATAATATAGCGTGCAATGTATTAAAATACTTGATAACAAAAGAAAAGGAAAAAAATACATTTTCTTTTCATGGGAAAGGTATATACAATAAAACCAAAATTTTAGCGTTACCAAATGAAAATGATGATGGTATTGATAATTGGCAGTATTCATTTAAAAAAACAGCTTTAGATAATGACATTGAAATAATTAATTTAGAAGATGCATATACAATTGAAAACAGTATTTTTTTATCGTGCGAATTTGATAAAATTATAAAACCTAATTTATTCGCTACGGATAAATTATATAATATTCATTTTTCAAAATTACCACAATATAAGGGTATGTATACATCGTGTTTACCAATATTATTTAACGAAAAGCAAACTGGTGTTACCTTACATAAAATAGATAAGGGAATTGATACGGGTGATATAATAGATCAAATTACATTTCCAATATTATCTGAATATGTGGCATTAGATCTTTATAAAAAGTATACTGAATTTGGCTTTAAAATTTTTATAAATAATATAAATAATTTAATATCTGGAAATTACACATGTAATAAACAACCCGCTGAAAATTCATCTTATTATTCATTAAACTCTGTTGATTTTAATAGTAAAATCGACTATAGAAAAACAGCTCAACAAATAAAAAATCAAATTCATGCTCGTTCATTTATACATTTTCAATTACCAAAATTTAAAGATATATCAATAATAAGAGCGGAAATTATAAATTGTAAAAGTACGGGTAAAATTGGTGAAATAGTAGAAGAAAACGACGAATATATAATAATCAATTCAATTGATTATAATGTAAAACTTTATAAATTTATACCTAAATAAAATATATGTAATATATAAATAACCATGAAGGCTATTATGGCAGCAAAAAAAGCAGCTTCAAAAGCTAAGGCAATAAAGGCCAGGGCGGCGGCATCTGTGGAAAAGGGTCAGGCATTTGCGGATAAAGCTCAGGCCCAAGGACAAGCACTTGCGGAAAAGGGTCAAGCACTCGCCCAAAAAGGTCAAGCATTTGCGGATAAAGCTCAGGCCCAAGGACAGGCTCTCGTAGAACAAACTCAGTCGATTGCGAATCAAGTTGCACCACGTGCACCTGAACCCACGGTTTCGCCAGTATTAAATTCTGAACCATATGTAAACATGTCTGAACCCATTGGATATATTAATGAACCCGCTAAACCAACTATCCCAATTTCTGAAAAATTTAATAAATTTAAAGATGCTAAAATTGAAACCCAAATTGGATACCCTCAAATAGCTTTAACTATTATACTTGGTGTATTTTACGTCGCAGTTACGGCGTTGGGTATAAAAGTGTATAATGATTGCACAGGAATCCAGGGTTCTAAGAAATATCAAAATCTTAAAGGGTTTCTCTCTCATACAATGGCGATAGCATTGACAATACCATGTGTACTTCTACTTCAAAAACTGGTAACAAATCAAGGTGGTATATTTACTGTAGTTTATGCCTGTATGGGTCTTACAGGTGCCGCTATTGCGATGGATATAATGCGCCAACCCGATTGTGACGTAAAATCAAGTGAGAAGAATTTTGTAATTGCATCTCTCGTTGGTTGGATACTCACATTACTTATCGGTGGGTATTTCACTGTGAAAAAGTACCCTAAAATAGGAGAAGCCGCGAGAGCTGCAGGTCAAAAAGCGGTTGCGGGTGCAAGAGCTGCAGGTCAAAAAGCAGCTTCGGGAGCCCGTGGTGCGGCAGGAGCCGTTCGTCAAAAAATGGCCTAACTATAAGGTATGGAAATACATGAATCCATGTATTTAATGATTATGCTCTTGGCCCACGTGTTGCGTGGTGCAGGAACATTTACGTTCGAAGAAAAAATGAATATGATTAAGTTTGTATCATATATAGTTAAAAATACGAATTTACCACTCTTAAACACCCAAAATACTCGCGGTGACCAATCCCGTGAATGTAACCATAGCACCTCGTCCTACATTTCGCATAGCGAATAACTCAAAGTCCTCCTCTGTTAATGTCGTAAAAGCACTCGTTACCGAATACGTTGCTAACAGAGTACATCCAAGACCGATCAATGAAAATGGTGGGTATGACATTTGTTCGACAACGTTCAAACCCGTAAGACCCCAATTCGTGAGTCCTAATACTGACCCGTACATTGCCGCACGTCCATTTACAATTTCAATATATGGAAAATTTGGCCCCGGTGGTGGTGGACCTTCACTTCCATTAGATGCATTTGTTGTTGGTCGTTTTCGTCTTCTATTTTTTGGTGGAATTGTACCGAATTGTAGTTTATGTATAATTGTTTTCATTCTTCCTTTTTAACGGCTTTTTCCTTTAATAGTCTTTGTAAAATGTATAACCCCAAAAACAAACCCGCGGACGAATATATAGCCGAAAAGTTTGAACCTTTTCTATATTGATAGACGGTCCAAAGTGTACTGGCAACAATACCAGATACAACGTACTCTGTACTATAATATGAAATATCATTCGTATTCACGAGTTTATTTGTAAGTATACCCATTTGTCCCATACCGATAAGTACAGCAACGAACGCAATTTTATCGTCTGTATCCATATTATAGTTATTAAAGAAATTAATTCTTATAGATATATAAAATGTCCCAAACGCCCGAAAAAATTGTTATGAACTACGATTCTAAATCGAAACAGTCCAAGAATGTTGCTCTGGAAATGAAGAAAATCGTTGAACGGTACCGAGGTAAACGCGTTACCAAGGAAAATGTATGTGTTTTGGTTTCAACACTCATGCTCCAAGCTCAAAACCTCAAGACTCTCCCTGGCCCCGATAAGAAGGAACTTGTCACGGACTTGATCTTTTCCATTATTGAACAAATTGATGAAGGTGATGTCGATACGGAATTCGAAACGTTGCTCAAGGCGATGGTTCCAGGTATGATCGATAGTTTTGCCATTATGTTAAAAACAAGTGCGGGGTGTAAAAAAATGTTTGGGTGTTTGAAGTAAATAACATAGCATAAAGTTTCGTCTCGTATAAATAATAATGAAGTTTCCAAATTTAGAAACCATGGTCATGTATGGTGTATATACAATCAGAGACCTTATTTTGTATTCTCAAAACAAACTCGTTAAACGTAACGTTACTATTTTGAATGAGTGTGATCACTGTTCATTCGTTTTTTCCGGACCTACGTGTACTAACTGTAACGATATTAAAAATAATTCGCTCGTATAATCAAATGTCATATACTACTGTGACTACTTATACGACCAAATTAGGGAGTGACATTGAAGTGGAGAGTGATTGTATAAGTTGTTCAGAAAGACGACTCATAAAAAAATTAAAACACGCGTTTTTTAAAAAAGGGTTTCGTTTACACCAATTTTCGTCGTGGGTCAGTCGTAAACACGGAACTTTAGTGATATACCGGGAAACCAGTTACGGTGACGGTATATCACTACCTTGTGTTATGTGTCGAAAAATTATAGAAAAACACGATTTAAAGTGGATCGCACACGATGGTGAGAAATGGATTCACTCTCAGAAAACGCCATGTCTTCCAAAATCGCGACCCACGAACAAACAAAGAAAACATTTAGGTTTTGGTCTTAATGATTAAACCTAAAGCTGTTTCTAAGTTATTCTCGTTACGTTTGAGAGGCTTTTCCCTTTTCAAACGTAGTGTTTCGTTTTTACCGGACGCACTCGTTATATCACTTAGTTTCTTCGTATTTGAAACTATAGGTATAACCCGTTCCGGTAAAGGTTCTATTTCTACTTCTCTAGGTTTTTCTACGTCGACTACATTGTTTTCTCTAAATTTTTCTATTGTTAAGTCACCCCCGAACTCAATGAGTCTTTGTCGGTGTGGCGCCCTTTTTATGGTTCCTATCTTATCAAAAAGTTTACGACGCATCATGACCATATTACCACATATAAGTCCGCCGCGATTACACCCATACTTATCGATTGCGTATGTTTTCATACAACTCCATGAACAGAAGTTACCGGACGTATAGAATTTGTTTCGTCGTTCGTCGTGTTTATGGGGCATGCTTAAAGCTGTACCCTCAAATGGATGGCAACACCACCAACACCACATTCATAGTTTAAGATTACGTTTTTTTCTTTAAGTGTATCACCTTCTTCTACTCTTCACCATATAAATTAAAGCGACTAAACATATACACGACATTACCATCGTTAAAATAGCACCACCCGCTATCATTTTTTCCTCTTTCTCCTTTTTCTCCTTTTTCTCCTGTTTTACAGCTTCAATTTTCGCCTCTTCCTTTGCCTCTTCCTCTGCCTTTTCTTCTTCCTTTTTCGCTTTTTCTTGATTTTCTAAATACTGTTTCATACCCTTTTCCTGATAATCTACCATTTTTTCAGCCCATTCGGCATCATCTTTAGCTTTCTTTTCGCAGCGCTTTGTAATAGTACTACCTTGAACTGTACCATCCATTTGGTAATATTTTCCGCATATCTTCATGTTTTGAGTACATCCTCTAACTTCCCCTTTACTATTTACGATCCCATTTTCAACATATACATTATCACCCGTAGATCTACACGCATCAATAAAACAGTGTTTAGTACCGAAAAATTTCCTCTTATGATCTTCGGGTACAGCTTCTATCATGGCATTAAAATTTTCATTTGCTTCTACACACCCAATAAAATCTTTATTTTCATCTTCATCACACCATGTACCGTCATTCTCTAATGTATTTATACACGAACAGTATTTATCATTTTTACCCTCGGGAGTTTGACAATATTCCCTTACTATTTCTGTAAAGTGTTTGGGTGAAGATTCCCTTAATGTTTTACAATTTTTTTGAATTGGTTCGGTTCCATCTTTTCTATTCGCTTTAGTTTTTACACACTGAGTTTTAATTAGTTCTTTCTTCAAATCCCAGCACGTTTTATCATTCCCAATTTTAAAATCTGGGTTTTCCCATACTACATTATTATCTTCATGGCATATCTTTCCGGTGATGGTGTTCCATGTAGCTCGACGAGGATCGTTAGGTGCCGCCGTATCAGCATGTAAAGCGGATAATACACCTTCGTCGATACTATACGAACAACTCATTTTCGGGTGTCCCAAATCTCTTGGTAAATTTCCAGATTGTAACCATATACCTCTCTCTGCGTGTATACACGGGTTCCCCGTTAAATTACCAGTTGAACTAAGAGGATAGTCATCTATACCCCCTTCTGGGTTCCCGGGGTGATAATACCAGGCGCATACGTTTCCATCTTTACATCTAAGATCATGATGATAGTGTGTATATCCATCGTCACCTTGTTCCGGTAAAAGTAGTGTATGATTTATAATACCACCTTTCTCTATTTTTTCTTCTGGTATAAGTTCGAATCCTATACCTGAAACTCGACCCTCGAGTAACCATGAATGTCCCGGTTTTTCATGTGCGGGTGCGCCATCACCAGACCAATACCCATTAGGTAATGTCATCAGTATCTGATTAGACGCTTCACCGTGTTCCATTAATGTAACACCTGTATTTTCACACCCCGAAATTCTAACAGACCTAGATGCATCATCATATTTAACTTTTACTATACCATCTGTCTCGCCTGTAATGGTTTCTAATAAATTATCGCCATCATTGGTATTATAATTCCCATGTCTCAATAATTCTACTTTACATACCATTATTATATTATATAGGTATTTTTTTTCTGTATATACAATAACTAATATCATGGGAGGTGGCGGAAGTCAAACTATCAAAAATGAAATGAATATAAAATCGACCACCGAACTTTTAACCAGTACAATATTAAAAACTGAAAATAGTACTCAGGCTAATTGCAACACGGCACAAAATTTATCTGTAAAAATAGGGACCGTCATAGGATGTCCGTCTTATTTTGGACAGACGGCATCGTGTGATGTACAATCATCATCATCCGATATATCAAAATCAATTTCGCAATCTGCGAATAAAGTTGCTGAAGATATGAAAACTAAAGCGGGTGCTGCTTTAGATAACGCGTCCCAAGCTGGTAATTTTCAGTTCGGGGATAAATCCAACGTACAAACTAAAATTAACAAGGAAATTGAAACTATTATCAAGGATGAATTTTCAGAAGAAAAGATAAATGAAACTATGGCTGGTGCAACAATGATCCAGGATGGTGAATTAGAAATTGGTTTCTACGATTGTAGTGTCGGAGGTGATATCAATTTCGAACAAGATGTATCGGCGAAGGTTGCCGCAGGTGCGGTAATGAACAAGGTTATGGAAAGAATTGTAGACAGTGATGTTACGAAAGCAATAACATCTGAAATCGATTCTAAAAACACGAAGAAAGCTGGTGGTGCAGCAGAAGTCGTAGACTCTGCTGGTGATGCTGCTGCAGGTATTATTGGTGCTGCAACCGGTCCAATGAAATACGCTATGATTGCCGGTGTTGTGTGTTGTTGTATGGTTGTCGTATTAGCTATAGTTATGGGAATGTCACCAGCTGGCCAGAAGAAAATGGGTAACGCGAACCTCGGTAAAATGGGTGCGGGTATGATGAAAATGGCAAAACGTTAAATGAATTATAGTTTACTAAAAACGACTATAAGGGAAATAAGTATAAGAAACAAACAAAATAAAAACAAAAACAATTTATTTGTATTTTCTTTTGTTCTAGTATTTAATTTATCTATAGATCCCTCGTCTGGTTTAATAACACTATAAAACTTTTCTTTACACATTTTTAAAAAATCATCACTTTTACATTCATTTTCAACAACGCATTTACGACACTTTTTCTTTTCACGTTCGTTTATCTTTCGTTGAACTTTATCTGCTCGGGACATTTCACTTACACCGGGTAATACTGCAATCTGTGCTTTTTGATCAGGTAAGACAGCCATCGTTGTTTATATTAATATTAAAGAAATAATTTTCCTTTATATTATGATTTTAAGTATAGATGTCGGTATACGAAATTTAGCAATGTGTATGCTCGACGAAACGTCTAACCTTATTGTTCAGTGGGACGTTTCTGGTGTTCCCCCTGAACATAAAGACGGTTTATTTGTTTCTTTAAGAGACCATTTAGATGATAAACCGTGGGTTTTACAAGCGGATACGGTTCTTATTGAAAAGCAACCAGATAAAAATAGAAAAATGAAAATGGTTGAACACTTTCTTCATACCTATTTCGTTATACGAAACCCTAAGGCTGAAACGATCATTTACGACGCACGTTTCAAAATACCTGATTTTGCGGGTCCCGGTAAAGCCATGTATACGAAACGTAAGAAGGCGTCTATTGAGCGGTGTCAACAATTCATATGGAATAATACAATTAACGCACACTGGATTCCTATATTCAATGCGTCTAAAAAGAAAGATGATCTTGCCGATACAGTCATGCAAGCTATTAGTTTCACGAAACGTATTGAACCCATACAAAGCGTTTCGAAAAAGTCGAAAAAACTCGTTCCTCGTAAACCGAACGAGAACCAAAAACGAACGCGGTACTCTAAATCAAATTTAGCGTACATTTATAAGAATAAAACCGAACTTGAAGTTATCGAAAATAATAAACGGTTCATGAAAGATCTTAAACGGTACTATAAGAGTATAGACGATTTAGTTAAGGAACTTGTTTAACGTAAATTCTTATCGGCCGTATAATACGTCTTCCCCTTAACAACAAAACTGTGTACGCGCGCATACGCCCACGCTTGTGGACTCGCACCT